>Ga0194112_10006432_pt1 | contig 15517 bp, 10 predicted proteins | sample TA2MahC400mmetaG_FD_146191 | JGI IMG/M metagenome (GOLD analysis project Ga0194112, IMG submission 146191) | Freshwater microbial communities from Lake Tanganyika, Tanzania - TA2015016 Mahale Deep Cast 400m | ecosystem: Environmental > Aquatic > Freshwater > Lake | place: Tanzania: Lake... | reverse complement strand
GCGCAGCCCAGGGCGCCTTCCCGCGCCTCATGTTGCACGCCCTCGAGATCGTCCTCCCGTCCCCCGGCGTCGCCGGAGAAATACGGATCGAGTCGTCGCCGCCGGCTTCGTTCCGAGCCGTTCTGAATAAGACGGGGTCGCGTCTACACTTTCCACTTTTTTGATAGAAGCGTAGACGCGACCCCGTCTTCCGCTATAATCCAAGTTTAAGCGGTGAACTGAATGCAAGAGAAGGAGAGGCGTAACAGCGCGGTAGCGAGAGCCGGGACGTCCCCGGCGGCTTTGCTGTGGAGGCTTCGGCTGCGGGCGGCCGGAGTCTCGCTGGCCGCCGTTGCCTTCGGGGCGGCATATTTTTTCGTGCGCCAGGCGATCAAGGACAGCATCTGGCGGTTCGACCTGTACCTTTTCAATAAAGCGCTGGCCGTGGCCTCGCTGTTCCTCGTCTCGCTGTCCCTGCTCCTGACCTCAATCCGTTTTTTCTCCCGGAGGCCGCGCCGCGGTTTGGCCCATCGCAAGCATTTCGGGCTGGCCGGCTTCTGGACGGGAGCGGTTCACGGCCTGGTCTCCCATGTCTTCCTGGCCGGGAAATTTCCCCTCCCCGCCTGGATGGCCCGGAATCCCCTCGCGGCCGGGCTCGGCCTGGCGGCCCTCGCCCTGTTCGGATGGATGGCCGTTCTGTCCCTGGCTAAGATCAAAGGAAAAATGGGGGGAGAGCGGTGGCGGAAGACTCTGCGCACGGCGGGTTATGCCGCGCTCGTCCTGGCCGCTCTTCACGCCGCGTCGTTGAAGTGGGGGAGCTGGACGAAATACCTCTCAACCTTCGAGTCCGTCCTGCCCTCGCTCAGCCTGCCCGCAGTCCTGTTCGCCGCCGCCGTCGTCCTCCTCCGTCTCTTTGTCCGCGCGGCCAAAAAGCACTAACATGCCCCGCGGCTTGCCGCGAGGAGCCGGTCGTCGGCGGTCTCAAGCGGGTCTGCCATCCCCCCCCCGACACTTCTGGGGGGACAGAAAGGGGCGTCTCCGGAGCGCTCCCAGACCGCGGGCGAAGGACGCGTCGGCAGGGGGAAAGGCGAAGCCGGTTCCCGCTCCCAGTTGACTCACCCACCCGCATTCTATATAAATAATAGGCGCTGATCGCGGGATAGGGGACTTGGGAAAATGAAGCCGGAATCGGCAAGAATAACACGTCTGCATTCCTGGAAGGAGATCTCCGCTCTGCTGGGATGCGACATCCGGACGTGTCTCCGATACGAGAAGGAATACGGCCTGCCCGTTTACCGCGTCGGAGGGATGAGGAAGGGCAGCGTCTTCGCCTACCGGGAAGAGCTCGAGCAATGGATGGCCGGTTTCGCCGTAAGGCGGCGGGAGGCGAAGACGGCCCGCGCCCAAAGCCGGGCAGGATCCCTGTTCCGGGTTGTCGCCGCCGCGGCGGGAGTCGCGACCGTCGCCCTCCTCCTTCTCCTTTTTAAAGGCGTCCGGATGCCCGAGAAGATCGAGGTCCGGGGCAACGCCCTCACGGCGCTCGACCGAAACGGCCAGCCGCTCTGGTCCCGGGTTTTCGACCGGCCGCTCCATCCCGTGTATTCCAGGTGGTTCGAAAAATGGGGCGGGGGCGGAATCCTTTTCTGCTGCGCCGCCGAGGACAACGACGGCCTGTGGAGCGAGCTCCTCTGCCTCACCCGACGCGGCCGGACGCTGTGGTCCTATCGCCCCGGCCGGGTCGTCCGGACGCCGGCCGCGACCTACGACGACCGCTACCTCGTGCGCCAGGCCCAGGAGGTGAAATTCGAGGAGGGGGGGGGGCAGCCCGCCTTTCTCGTCTGCTCGAGCCACGCCCCCTGGTACATCTACGAGGTCGCGGTCCTCGACTCCTCCGGGAGTCCGAGGGGGCGGTATTGGAACGCGGGACATGTTTCCGACGGCTGCCTGCGCGTCCTGGACCTCGACGGCGACGGCAGGAGCGAAATCCTGTGCGCCGGACAGAACAACGATTACAACCGGGCCTGCCTGTTCGTCCTCGACCCAGAGGAAGTCAGGGGGCGGTCGCCGCAGGAGGGCGCCTCGGCGCGGCGATTTCTGGGGATCGAGGCCGGCGCGGAGAAAGCCTACCTGCTTTTTCCCCGCTCGGTGGTGGCCGAGCAGTACGAGCTGCGCAATTTCATTTCGAACATCCTCATAAAGCAAGACGAAAGGGAGATCGAGCTCCTGGTCGTCGAACGCGCACAACCCGAAGCAAGCCTCCTCCTCCGCTACACCTTCGACTTCAATCTCAACCTGAAACGCATCGAGCCCGAGGACGAACTCCTGACCGAGATCAAAAGACTCCGCTTTCAGGGGAAAATCACGCCGGAAGAAGAACGGAACCTGTTCGCCCCCGGCGAGGGGCTGCTCTATTGGGACGGCTCGTCTTGGCGCGTGGAGCCCCTGCCCACGGTTTCGCGCTGAAGGAGCCGGGCCGCGCGCGGTCTGATCAGCCGCTGACCGCGCCGGGCTTACAATTTTTTCCGCCGCGCTTTCTCCCGTGGTCCAGTTCCCCGGAAAGATAACAGCCGGCGTTCATGATGTGCTTCCGCTTCTTCCATTAAGAACCCTTTCCCTACGTCATGCCTCCGGGACCGGCCGGCTCAGCCCGGCTGAAACAGCGGACTGGAGTCGCGCCTGCACTTGCCGCAATTCCACGTCTACATCAACCCGGCGAGACGCAGGAGCCGGCCCAGGGGGGAAAACCTCAGGCCGACGGCCGCCTCGGGGCAGATCTCGTGGCAGCAGTAGCAGCGGATGCACCGCTCGTCATCAACGACGGCCGCGGGGCCGGCGACGGCGATCGCATCCCGGGGGCACATCCGCGCGCAGTCGCCGCAGGCCGTGCAGCGATCCCGGCGCGGTACGGGCCGCGGGGTGAGCGCCCGGGTCATGAAGCGGGAGACCCAACGCTTGCCCCGGACGGGTCTCGCCGCCCGGCGCGCCGCGGGCAGCCGGAAATTGCGGGCGGCGGCCTCCTCGAGCGGCACGCCCTCGAGGGCGATGTCCACGGGCCACCAGCCTCTCCTCTCCGCGGCCCGGAAGAGCGCCAGTCCGCCCGGGTCCACTCCGATGACCCGGCAAACGACCGCGTCGAGGGCCGTGGGGTCCGGCGAGGCCAGGATGAGCCCGAGCGCTCGCGGGAGGCCCCCCGTGCTCGGCCCGTCGCCCTCCATGGCCAGCACCCCGTCCATGATCGTCAGCACGGGCCGGACGCAGGCCACGACGTCGAGCAGCATGTCGCAGAACTGATCGATGTCGGCCAGCTTGGCGTGGTAGCCGGGTTTGGCCAGGCCGGGGACGAGCCCGAAGGGGTTCTTCAGAGCGCCGGAGATCAGGGTCAGGTTGTGCGTCTTGAGCTTGGGGAGCGAAACGACGACGTCGGCCTCCCGCCAGGAGGCGAGCAGATCGAGCCGCTTGAGCAGTTGGCCTCCGGGCGTGGGCACCTGGATGGAATCGGGTTCGGCGCGCAGCCTGACTCCTGTCCGCCGGGCGACCTCGCTCAGGCCGGAATGTCTGAAGAGGGCGGCCATGCCGAGGCGGTTGTGGAGCGGGCCGCCGGGGCTGTCGGCGATGAAGGGCTCGCCGCCCGCCTCACGCACCAGACCGATCACGGCTTCGACCACGGCCGGATGAGTCGTGATCGCCCGTTCGGGCGCGGCGGGGATGAGGAGGTTCGGCTTGAGAAGGACGCGCGCGCCCGGCCGGACGAAGGCCCGCATCCCGCCCAGCGGTGCGACCGCCGAGGCGACCGCACGGCGCACTTCGCCCGGGTCATAGCTTCCGCATCTGACGATCGAGACTTTGGACATGGTCGGCTCCGGCGGACTTCCGGCCGGACGGGGTATTGTAAAGGAATCCGGCCGGACCGTCCAGATTATCAAAATGGGGGACACAATACCTATTCACCCTATTTCTTCAGGCGAGGTAATCAGATAGAATTTGCTAGTCAGATAAATCAGAATTCAGGTAAATAGGTATTGTGTCCCCCATTTAGAGAGAGGAGGAGTGATGAGAGACCTGAAAGTCGAGGTGGCCGGGGTCAAGAAACGCTGCGGAGCGGGGCATAAAAAGGGCGATTATTTCTTCATCCGCGGCGGCGGGACGATCGAGATCCCCAGGGGGAAGAAAGTCTGCCTCTTCGCCCTCAACAGCCTGTTCCCCTTCCTGACGGCCAAGCAGCGGCAGGACGAGCTCCCGGCCGACGACTGGATCGCCGGCACCAAGGTCCTGGTCTGCCCGGACCCGGAGGGCGTGTCGTTCGAGATCACGAGGCTCTAGCCGGCGGGCGGAGAGGAATCCCCCTCAGTTTTTGAGGCGTTTCTGTTCGTACATCTTCCTGTCCGCGGCCAGGAGCAGGTCTTCGATCCCCAGGGTCGGCCCGATCGGCAGGGACACGGCCCCGATGCTGAGCGAGATGCGGCGGGACGCCTCCCGTCCGGCGTTGACTTCCTCGAGCAGATGCTGCAGGCGGTCGGTCAGGACCTCGACCAGCGAGCCGTGCTCCAAAACGCCCAGGACCGCGAACTCGTCCCCCCCGATCCTGCCCAGGATATCGGTTTCCCGGAAAGTCCGGCGCAGGATGGAGGCCACGTCGAGGAGGGCCTTGTCCCCCTCAAGATGACCGAACTTGTCGTTGATGTTCTTCAGCCTGTCGAAGTCGATATAGAGGGTGAACGCCCCGGCGTTGATGCGGCGGCCCATCTTCAGGAGCTCGCCGCCGAAGGTCTGGAAACCGCGGCGGTTGCATAGCCCGGTCAGTTCGTCCGTCACCGACAGGCACTGCAGCTCGCCCATGAGCCGCTGACGCTCCGCGACCTCCTCCTGGAGACGGCTGTTGGCGTTCACGAGCTCCGCGGTTCGCTCCTCGACCATGGACTCGAGCCGGCGGCGGTTCTGCGCCTGGAGCCAGAAACGCCTTCCCACCGCCCCGGCCACGGCCGCCAGAGCCGAAAGGACGGCCAGCGTCTGGAACCAGAGCCTCCTCCAGAAGGGAGGGGCGATGACGACCGACAGGGACGCTCCCTGTTCGTTCCAGAGGCCGTCGCTGTTGGAGGCCCGGACCCGGAAGACATACTCACCCGGAGGGAGGTTGGTGTAGGTCGCCTGACGGACGGCGCCGACGAAGTTCCAGTCCTTGTCGAAGCCCTCGAGGATATAGGCATACTGGTTCTCTTCGGGAACGGCATAGTGCAGGGCGGCGAACTTCAGGGTGATCATATTTTCCCCGTGCGACAAGCGGACCGCGGAGCCGAGGACCGTGGAACGTTCCAGGACCACACGGCCGTTCGCGTCCGGCCCGATGTCCACGGTCCGGTTGAAGACCTGGAGTTCGGTGATGGCCACGGGGGGGGGATAGGGATTGTCTTTAACCTTCCCCGGGAAAAAAGCGTTCAGGCCGTTGATCCCCCCGAAAAACATCTCGCCTCGGGCGCTCTGAAATTTCGCGTTCCCGTTGAATTCGGGGCTCTGAACTCCGCTCAGGGTGCCGAAGTTCTTGATCTTGCCCGTCGCGGGGTCGAACCGGGACAACCCCCGGTTGTGTGTCAGCCACAGGAAGCCGTCCTCGTCCTCGAGCGCGGCGTAGATCTGGCTGTTGGGCAGCCCGTCCTCCTCGGAATAGGTCCGGAACCTCCCCCCCTCCCGGTCCTGAGGTTCGAGCTTGCACAATCCCGCGCCGCGCGTCCCGGCCCAGATGTTGCCCGCCCGGTCTTCCGTGACCGACAGGATGCTGTTGTCGCTGATGCTGTCCGGGTCGGTCGTCGCGTGCCGGTAGTGCCTGACCCCGCCCGTGGCCGGGTCGAGCCGGTTGAGCCCTCCGCCCCAGGTCGCGACCCAGAGAAACCCCTCCCGATCCTGACAGAGCGAATAGGTCCGGTCCGTGCTCAAGCTGGACGCGTCGGCCGGGTTGTGGCGAAATCGGACGAACCGTCCCGTGGCCCGGTCGAAGCGGTTCAAACCGCCGCCCATGGTGGCCGCCCAGATCGAGCCGTCCCTGTCCTCGAGAAGGCAGCGGACTTCGTTCGAGCTCAGACTCCCCGGATCGCGCGGGTCATGCCGGAAGTGAACGAACGACCCCGCCCCCGGATCGAGGCGGTCGATGCCGGCGGATTCCGTCGCCACCCAGACCGATCCCCTCCGGTCCATGATCACGGAACGCACGATGTCCTGGCTCAGGCTTCCGGGATTCCTCGGATCATGAACATAGTTTTGCCGGCTTCCCGTCCGGCGGTTGTGGAGGTGCAGTCCGGCCGCCGTCCCGATCCACAGCGTGCCCGTCTCGTCCTCCATGATGGCCCAGATCTGGTTGCGGCTCCGCCGGTTGGGAGCGCCCGACTTGTCTCTCAGGTGGCCGAAGGGGACGGAAACCCGGTCCAGGAGGCTGAGCCCCCCGCCCTGGGTCCCCACCCACAGACCGCCGCTCCGGTCCTGCGCCAAAGTGAGCACGTCATCATCGCACAAGCTGGTTTCGTCGAAGGCGTCGTTCCTGTAATGAATGAACCGGGAAGCTTCCCGGTCAAGACGATCGAAGCCGTTGCGCGTCCCGACCCAGATGTCCCCGTTGCGGTCCTTGATCAGGGACGTCACCCGGTCATGGGCCAGGCTGTCGGAACGGCCGGGGTCGTTCCGGAAGACATCCGTCCGTCCGGACCGCGGGTCGAGCCTCACCAGGCCACCGTCCGTCCCGACCCACAGGGCGCCGTCGTCCTCGAGGACGGCCAGGACGGTTGCCCCGGGGAGATAACGAACGGCCCGGCCTCTGACCGGGTCGAACAGATTGAGGCCCGCGCCGCGGGTACCGACCCAGAAGTCGCCTTGCGGGCTTTTGTACAGGACGGTGATCGAGTCGCCGCTCAGGCTGGCCGGGTCTTGGGCAGAGCTCCGAAAGAGCTGGAAAGTCTCCGAGGACGGATGGAAGCGGACGAGACCGCTCGAAGTCCCGACCCACAAACGGCCGCTCCTCTCGGCTAAAAGAGAAGTGATGGCCGGCCTTTCCTGCCGGGGAGGGACGCTGGACACGGGCCGAAAATGACGGAACGTCTCCGAAGCGGGATCGTAGCGGTTCAGGAAGCCGGTGTCCGTCCCCACCCACAAGAATCCCAAGGCATCCTCGGCCAGGGACGTCAACAGGCCGTTGCTTAGGGACGACCTGTCTTCCGGCTTGGGGCGGAAGATCCTGAACGTATAGCCGTCGAAACGGTTCAAGCCGTCCTGGGTCGCAAACCACATAAAGCCGTGACGGTCCTGCAGGATGGCGTAGACCGAGTTCTGTGACAGACCCTGATTGATGTTGTAACGCCTGAAAAGCAGGCTCTCCTGAGCGAGAAGAGGGAGCCCCAGGGAGGTGAGCAGGGTCAAAAAAACCCAACCTTTTCCCTTTCTTTTACTTTTTACGGCGCTCATCGATCTGCGGAAAAACCTCAATCGCCTTGCCCTAGGGGATTTTGTATAAAATGGTAGACACACCCTCCCCGCCGGAGATTATGTTCGAATCACGATTTGCGGGCAATGCCCAACAGGGGTGAATTCAGAGGTTAGAAAAATAACTCCGCCATTCACCCCAAGGGGTGAGAGGGAGGAGGGCCGTGAAACGCGCGCCCCGCTGCCGCTAGGGGGCTTGGAAGAAAGCCGACCGCTTCAGCGGGTTTTGCTGCTTCCCCTGAATAGAGCGCGGAGGGAGAAGCCGGCCAGCCCCGACACTCCGGCGGCCAGGGCGGCGAGGAGCCCGGCGGCCGCGACCATGACCCACGGCGAGCCGATGCCCAAAAGGCCCGCCATGCGCCGGGCGATCAGGGCGCTTCCCGCGAGCTGAAAATAGGCCGCCGCACCCAGCCACAGCGCACCGGCGGCGAGCGCCCCCGTCCGGGCCGCCCGCCAGGCCGAACGGCCGTAGGCAAGCCCGAAGACGAACGGCACGGCCATGACCCACCACCAGTACGGGGTGAAGAGGTGCAAGACCCCGAGCACGATGAAAACTGCAAGCGCGGCGATCATCGCGCCCCCCGCAGCTCGGTCCGGGAAGCCGCCCCCGGAACCGGGTCATCCGGAGATTCGAGGAAGAGCAGCTCATAGGTCTTGCCCGCGACCCAGTCGGCCACGGCGTTGTCGTAAAAGCGCGAACCCGGGTTTCCCGACTGCCCGCCGGGGAGGATGCCCCAGGCCCTGATCTCGGGACCCAGAGCCACGGTCATCCGCCAGGACGGCCCGGAGCTCCGCTGCGTGGCGTTGACGACGGCCGGGCCCCCCGGCGTCTCGAGCTTTCCGCTTCCGAACCCCGGCAGACGGCCGAGATGACCGATCTCCGTGCCCCGCGCCCGCCCCCATCGCCAGGCCCCGCCGAAAGGCCCGAGCCTCTCCCCCAGCCGGCCCAGGGCGGTCTGGAACGCGGGGAGGATGAGGTCGTCGAACCTCTCCACGCCCGGCGTCGTCTTGTCGTCGAAGAAGGGCGAATCCGGACGGTTGAGGGCAAGGTCGAGGAAGACGTTCGACATCGGCCAAGCGACCGATTCCAGACCCGCTTCTTTCTCGTCGTTCCAGGTCCGCTCGTTGAGCGCCCTCCACAGGGCGTCGAAAAGAGTCGCCGCGACGGAATCCGCGGCGAAGACCCCGTCCCACCGCTCGAGCGCCTCCAAAGCCCGTCTCTCCTCGGGCGCCAGGGTCGCCGCCCTGAGCGCCGACAGCAGCCTCGGCAGAAGCATGCGGGCGCGCAGGCTGAGGCCGTCCCTCTGAAGATCCTCCATGTCCCGGGGCGTGAACCCGGCGCCCGCGGCCAGGACCTCGTTGATCCGCGCCCCCCTCTCGAACGACGAAAAATCCCATCCGAGCCGGTAGGGATAGGTCTCGTCGGCCGGGTGCTGATTGGCCGAGCTGACGAACCCCCGTTCCGGGTTCAGGACATGCGGGTTCCGCTCCCAGGGGATCCAACCCGGCCAATCGTCTCCCGGAGAGGAGCCGTCAAGGAGAAAGCGCCCCTGTCCGGGGCTCCGCATCGGCAGGCGGCCGTTCGACCACAGGGCGATGTCTCCGCCGGCGTCCGCATAGACGAAATTCTGGGCGGGGCAGGCGAAATGCCTCAAGGCCTCGAGAAAATCACCGTAGCTTGAGCCGCGGTTGAGGAGATAGACCGCCTTGAGCTCGACCGAGGGGTCGTGCGCCGCCCAGCGCATGGCCGCCCCGGCCGGGATCCAGTCCTCCGCGGCTTCTTCTTCCTCCAGCCGGACGACCGGGCCGTGGTGCGTGTAGAGGACGCGGTCCCTCACGGCCCGGCGGCCGCGGACCTTGATCGTCTCGTTGCGTGCGATCACCGGCCGCCACCCCCCGCCGTAGGCATACTCCCGACGGCTCGAATCCCTGAAGCGCACCCGGTGCCAGTCCAGAACATCCGCGCCCAAGTTCGTCATTCCCCAGGCCGCATCGCGGTTGAAGCCGATGATGACGCCCGGCGCTCCGGCGAACGTCACGCCGCGGACGTTCACTCCGGGCGCGGTGAGCTGAAGCTCGTACCAGATCGAGGGCAGGGTCAAGTTCAAGTGCGGGTCGTTGCATAGAATGGGGAACCCGGTCCGCGTGCGCGACCCCGCGACGGCCCAATTGTTGCTGCCGACGCCGCGGGGGTCGGCCTCCCCGTCCCGGGCGGCCGGCACGGAGGCCGGCGGCTGCGGGGTTCGGGGCGCTTCGCCTGCTCCGTCCGCAGCCTGCGGAGCTGCTTGAAACCCCCAGTCCGCGCCCCGGGGGATGATCGGCTCCAGAAGGGGCGGAAAGTCAGGATACAGGCTCCGGACGAAATCCTCGCCGAGCGCGTCGCGCGTCCGGGTCTGGCTGAGGTCGGTGTTGTGGCCCGAGAGCGTCCAGGCCATGTACTTCAGCAGCAGGGCGGCCTTGAGCTTCGTCCAGGGCTCGGGCCGGAAGTCGAGGATCTTGTATTCGACCGGCAGTTCATGGGGCCGCAGGCCGGCGATGAAGGAGTTGACCCCGTCGGCGTAAGCCTGCACGACCCCGTTGATCACGGGATCCCCGGCCATGGCTTGCGCGGATCTCTCGGCCGCCCAAGTCATGCCCAGCCGCCTCTGCAGACGGTCGTGCTCGAGCCCCGCCGGGCCGACGACCTCGGACAGCCTCCCCGCGGCGTACAGCGTCTGGAACTCCATCTGCCACAGCCGGTCGCGGGCGACGAGGTATCCCTGGGCGAAATAGAGGTCGTGGTCGTTGCGGGCGAAGATGTGGGGAACACGCCGGTCGTCCCAGACGACGTCCACCCGCTCGCGCAGGCCGGGAAGGGTGATGACTTCGAGCGCCGGGTCCGGACGGTCTCCGTTCCTCCAGAACCCGGCGAAGGGATTGACGAGCTTGCCCAGGGGGGGGAGCAGGCCGTGACGGAAATGGAGACCCCAGAAGACGGCCGCCGCCAGCGCCGCAGCGAAAACCGCGCGCAAAATTCTCATCCCAGCCTCCTCATTCACCTCTCGTGCCTAAATTTGCGTGAAGGATATATCCTCTATTATTTATCGAAACAAAATCAAGCGATCCTCTCCCCGGAGCCGCCCGCATCCCTTAGAAGACTCCTTCCGGACTCTTCGACCGGGAAGCGGATGGCCGCCCCCGCGGTTCGGCGGAGGGAGCAAAACCAGAGGCGGGGAGCCGCCGCGGAGGCCCTGAGGACTTGGGATTTCACACCTCGGGCGGGACCCATAAAAGATACAAGTTGAACGGGAAGAAGACTTGGTTTATCTTGTAATCTTCACGATCGCGAGCGCTCGAGAGGAAGCCGCTGAAACAGGAACAGGCTCCGGACGTCATGCCCGAAAACGAAGGACAAGACATTCCGCTGGCCGCCCCCACGATCCTCGACCGCTCGCGTCATTCCATCTCCCGCCGGAACATCGACCCCGACGCCCTCAAGGTCTTGAATCGACTCCACCGCCACGGGTTCCTGGCCTATCTCGTGGGCGGCGCGGTCCGCGATCTCATGCTCGGCCGGACGCCCCAGGACTTCGACGTGGGGACGAACGCCCGGCCCCGGCAGGTCAAAAAGCTGTTCCGCAACGCCTATCTCATCGGACGGCGTTTCCGGCTGGCTCAGGTCCGGTTCCAGGGAGGCAAGGTCATCGAAGTGGCCACGTTCCGGCGCGACCCCGGCCCCGGGGAGCCGGAGCCGCCGGAGGACGGCAGGGAAGACGGACATCCGGAGGACGCGGAATTCCGTGAGGGCGGCGCATGCCCCGGCGAAGAGCTCGGGGCGGAGGAAGCCAAGGCCGCGGGCGGAAAACCCGAGGAGGAAAAGGCCGGCGCGGGGGAAACCGAGACCGAGCATGAGGCCGAAGAAGAAGAGGAAGAAGAGGAAGCGGCGGAGGGAAGGGGAAGAAGGAAAGGACGGCCTCCCCTGCCCCCCATCGCTTTCGGCACGCCCCGCGAGGACGCCTTTCGGCGCGACATCACGATCAACGCCCTGTTCTACGACATCTCCACGTTTTCCGTGATCGATTATACGGGCGGTCTGGAGGACATGCAGCGGCGGCGCATCCGCGTCATCGGACCGCCCGAACGCCGCTACGTCGAGGACCCGGTCCGCATGTGGCGTGTCCTGAGGCACGCCGGCCGCCTGGGCTTCTCGGTCGAGGAGGAAACCGAGCGGGCGATCGCCGAGCACCGGCTCCTCCTTGCCTCGTGCTCCGGCTCCCGCCTTTACGAGGAGCTCAACAAGGACCTCAAGTCCGGGGCGTCCCGGCCCATCCTCGGGGGGCTCCGCCGGCACGGCCTGCTGTCCGTCCTCCTGGGGGCGCCCGGCGCCTTCTATGAGACTTCGGAGGAAGCCTCCCGCCGCCTCGAGGCGCTGCTCGGCGTGTCGGACGCCTCGGCGGCCGCGGGGAGGCCTCTCTCGGCGGCCGAGACCTACGGGCTGCTGTTCCATGCCTGGGCGGACGGGCTTCTCGCCGGGTTCTCGGGGGACAGGTTCATGCTCCTACACGACGCCCTGGCCGGGGCGGCCATGGCCATCACCCTCCCGCGGGCCCTCGCCGCCGACCTCGTCCAGACCCTGGTCATCGCCGACCGGATGCTCGCCGCGCTCGAGAGCGGACGCATGCGCTGGACCCTGCGGCGCCGGGCGCGCTACGCCGAGGCCTCGCGCCTGTGCGCGATCGTCGCCGAGGGTCGGGACGAGGGATCCCCGGATCCGTTCGAAGTGCTGTTCCGCCGCCGCTTCGGCGGCGCGCCGGAAACAGGAGAAAAAAAGAGAAGGCGTCGCAGGCGGCCGCGCAGAAAGCCGCCCTCGCCGCCGGCCGAGCCCGAGGCATCCTAGGCCTTTCGCCCTCCCGCCGATAGCGGCCTCGGCCTTTACACGGTCCCGGCCCGGGGTCTATACTCCCCGATGCTCCCCTCTAAGGCAGACCGAAAAATTTTGCCGAGGGAAGAAAGGAAGGCGGGAATGAACAAGAACCATAGGAATATCGTCCCGGCCGCTGCCCTCCTGCCAGCCCTGGTTCTCCTCGCTGCGGCCGGAGCCGCGGCCCAGGACAACCCCGTGGGAGAGGCCTTGACGGCCTCGGTCCGCGTGGCCCTGTACAACTCCCTGACTCTGGTCAGCCTCGCGGCCGACATCCACGGCAAAAAGCTCTATACGGACGAGCAGATCCTGTCCCTTCTCCTGGAGCAGAAAAAATTCATGTCCCTGATCGGGTCATCGATGCGCCGGCTCGCCGGAAAGCCGCCCCACAACTCCCCGAGCGACGCCAAGTTCCTGGAGACGGCGGCGGCGGCCGGGGAACTGAGCGTGACGATCGACGCTTTGACCGCGTACATCCAGGCTCCCTCCAAACCCGGGCTGGACGCTTATCTCTCCAAGCGTCAAGCGGCGGCGGTCGCCGTTAAAAAGGCATTGGGCGGCTGAGCAAGGCTTCAAACCAACGCCACGCGGTTGGCTGAGCCGAACGATGAACCGGCAGCATGGGAGCCGGTCCGTATATCTCGGGCGCCGCGGTCTTCGGCAACCCCCCCGGAAGCCCCGGAGTCGCTGTTTGAGCAGAACGCCGTCGACCCGATGTGCATCAAGCCGGCACAGAACCGGGGACGCCCCGGGGCTGTCTCCGACGCTAGGCCAGGAGGAGGGCGTCGTGGGCCGCGAGCAGCAGGCCCTGAATGGGCACACCGTGGGGGCAGGCCCGTTCGCAGTGCCCGGAACATGAGGAGCAGGCGTCCGCCCGCGCGCCGGGGATGGCGGCGTAGAGCGACATCGCCTCCTTTTCCCGGCCCTGGGCGGCGAAGTAGTGGTTGTAGCGCATGATGGTGTTGACCGGGACGCCGGCCGGGCAGCTCGGCTCGCACAGACCGCAGGCGTGGCGGCAGTAGAAACGGCCGCAGCTCTCCCGGTAGGCGGCGAGCTTGGCCCGATCCCAGTCGTTGAAGCGGGCGCCAGAGAGGGCGATGTACTTCTCCGCTTCGTCGAACGTCCGCGCCGAGCAGCAGACGGTGTTGACGTCGGGGTTGTCGAGGACGAAACGGACCGAGGCCTCGCGGATCGCGTCCGCGTCGTCGAGGCGGTACTCGGCCACGAAGGCGTCCATGCGGTCGGCCAGCTTCCGGTAGCGCTCGACTCCCTCGCGGAAGAGGGGGTTGATCTCCTTGCCCTCCTTCTCCAGGTTCTCGACGCGCGTCTTCATGGCGTTGAAGGTGACGATCGGCTTGGTCTTCATCAGGGCCGTGCCGATCTTCTTCTCCCGGCAGGCCTCGAAGACCCGGAGGGCTCCGTCCATCTGCAGAAAGTTGTAGGCCAGGAGGAAGACGTCGTAGCGGCCGTCCTCGGCCGCGGCGAGGAGCATGCTCTCCATGGAGGTTTCGGGGGCCCGGTACCAGAACGAGCCGTGGTGCGCCACGCCCACGAAGCGCACCCGGCCCTCGGCCTTGAGGTCGGCCATGGCCTGGTGGAAGCCCTCGTGCTTGATCAGCTCGGGCTTCTCGGGCATGTGGTTCATCATGCAGTCCACGTACTCCGTCCCCATGTCCTCCAGGCATTTCCGCGCCCTCTTGACGAGCCCCTCGCGGGTCGTGTCGCCCTCGTCCAGGGCCATCTTGGAGGTGATGAACAGCGACTTGCGGTCGCGGCCCTTGATGGCCGCGCCGACGATGCGGTGGTGGCCGGGGTAGCCCTCGGCGGTGTCGATGTAGTTGACGCCCGCGTCGAGCATGGCCTTGAACACGCCCTGGTCGTAGACCGAGCCCGTGCCGATGTCGGACACGTTGAAGCCGGTGCGGCCCAGCGTGCGGAACCCCTTGACCCGCGGGGCGTCGGCCTCGGGAGCGGCCGGAGCCGGGGCGGCCTGACGCGCGCGGAGCGCGGCGGGGGCGGCGGCCAGGCCCGCCAATCCGAGGGTCGAGGATCTCAGAAACTCGCGCCGGCCGACATGGTGTTTGTCCTTCATCGCGTCTCCTTCTCCTGATTTTTCGACTCGTGAAAGTCTACTTCATTTGATTCTTTAAGTACAGTCTGGACGGGGTTGTGCCTATCAAGCTGCCGAACAAATTGGAAGGCTCTCTTCCATTTTGTGTGGGTCAGCCGGCCTCGGCAGGCCTTTGACCCTGACGTTATCGCCGAGCCGGGTTGAGGCGCCGGAATCGCCCCGGACATTCAGGCCGGCTGACCTCTCTGCGAAACCAGCCCCTAGAGAATGGAAGAGAACCCATTGGATTTATGTCTGCATCGGCCATTTTGGAATGCGGTTCACGGCCTGGCAGGTGAGGTAGAACGCCGCCAGGCTGACGGGCATGAGCAGGAACACGGCGATGACGGGAATGGAAATGTCGACCGAGGCCAGGAGGGAGGACCCCCCGGCGACGAACGACAGGATGACCTGGGCCAGGTACAGCCCCGCCGGGAGCGGCGGGACGTTCAGCGCCTGCCGCGCGACGAGGGCGTTGTGCTCGCGGGCGAACCCGTAAAAAACCCTGAAGCTCCAGTAGAAGTTGAAAACGGGCACGAACAGGAACCCCACGGCCATGCCGGGCGAAGTCGAAGCCTTCCCGTCCTGGAGCGCGGACCACATTTTGTAGACGCAGAGAAGGGATGCGGCCAGGGAGAGGATCAGGACGGCCGCGGAAAGGACGATGAGAACCGGCACGCCGGTTTCGAGGTTCGGAATCGTGCCGGTGAAATGCTCCAGCTCATAACCCTTGACGCGCGTCCAATTCCAGCGGTGGATGACGAACCCGAGCAGCGCGAGGTTCAGGCCCCAGGCGGCCAGCATCAGGCCGAAGTACGCCTTGAGCGGGATGAGCCGGGTCCGGGGCGCCGTCTCCTCGCCCAGGCCGACGATGCCCTGCCCGGACAGTTTCAGGCCGCGAGCCCTGAGGAAAAGCGTGTAGGCCAGGGTGAAGAAAAAGCCCGCGAGGAAAGCTTCCACCAGGTTGCTCAACAGGAATTCCGGCATCAGGTTGAACTTCCCGTCCCTGACCAGGGAGACGACGGGGTAGAAGAAATAGCTCATCATCTCCCCCGCCGGAAAGCCGA
>Ga0194112_10006427_pt1 | contig 15523 bp, 18 predicted proteins | sample TA2MahC400mmetaG_FD_146191 | JGI IMG/M metagenome (GOLD analysis project Ga0194112, IMG submission 146191) | Freshwater microbial communities from Lake Tanganyika, Tanzania - TA2015016 Mahale Deep Cast 400m | ecosystem: Environmental > Aquatic > Freshwater > Lake | place: Tanzania: Lake... | reverse complement strand
CCACGGCCACAAAAAGCATCATTCTACGCTGCATGCGCTCAACTTCTCCTCTTTCAAGATTCCCCACCCCACCCCGTTGTATGATAACATCCCGTCGAGGGTAGAGGAGAGCAATATGAGAGGGTTGGCTCTGGTATCGATTTTGCTGCTGGCCGGCGCTCCCGCCGCGCCGCAACGCCACAAGTTCACGATCAACACGGAGACCCCAGAAGGGCAGTTGCTCGCCCAGATCGGCCAGGAAGAGGATGCGGCCAAGAAGCTGGGGCTGCTGGAGCAGTTCGCCAGTCAATTCCCCAAGCATGAAGGCGCCGCCTGGGTGCTTTCGCAGATGATCCCCGCCTACAACAAGGCCGGCCAGTTCGACAAGGCTCTGCAAACCGCCGACAAGCTGCTCACCATGGACCCGGGCGATCTGGAGAGCGGTCATGCCGCCGTGCAGGCCGCGCAGGGCAAACAGGACCCCGACGCGGTGATGGCCTGGGCGGTCAGGGTCTCCGACATGGCCCGCAAGGCGGCGCAAACGGCCAAGCCCGCCGACGAAGAGGAGGCCGAGGAGTGGAAGCGCCGCACGGATTTCGCTAAGCAACTCGACGTGTACGCCGAGTACGCCATCTACGCCATGGCGCTGCAATCCACGGACGCGTCCAAGAAGGTCTCCCTGATCGAGCTGCTCGAGCAGCGCAACCCTCAGAGCCAGTACGTGCCCCAGGTCAGCGGCCAATTGTTCACCGCTTACATGCAGGCGGGCCAGGCCCCCAAGGCCATCGCCCTGGCCGAGAGGGTGCTCGAGAAGGGCCAGACCAACGAGGACATGATGCTGGCGGTGGCCGACAGCTATCGCCAGCAGCAGAAGGAACCCGAGAAGGTGCATGCGTTGTGCGAGAAGGTGCTGGAGGTGATCAGGGCCAAGCCCAAGCCGGAGGGCGTTCCTGACGCCGCCTGGGCGCAGCGCCAGAACCAGGTTTCCGGCATCGCCCGCTACATCTCCGGCGTCATGCACGCCTCGCAGAGCCGTTGGACCCAGGCCGACGAGACCCTGCGCGCCGCCCTGCCCGGCATCAAGGACAATCCGTTCATGACCGCCGAGGCGCTCTTCTACCTCGGCCTGGCCAACTTCCGGCTGGGGGAGAAGGGCGACACCAACCGCATAATTGACGCCGTGCGCTTCAACGAGCAGTGCGCCGCCATCGAGGGACCTTACCAGAGCCGCGCCCGGACCAACCTTCGCGCCATCCGTGCTCAGTACCGCATCAAATGAACATTCTGGTTCCGAACCTCGGGTCCACTTCGCTGAAGTACCAGATCCTGGAAATGCCCGTCGAGCGGGTGCTGGCCCGCGGGCGGCTGGAACGCGTCGGCGACTACCGCGCCGCCATCGCCGAGATCCGGCTGGGCGATACCGCCATCGACGCGGTGGCCTTCAAGGCCGTCCATGCGGGGCCTCGTTACCGCGGCACGTTCCTGATTGATCAGGCGGTTGAAGCGGCCATGGAGGAGTACCTGCCGGCCGCGCCGGCACACAACGCCATCTACCTGACCGGCATCCGCGCCTTCCGCGAGGCGCTGCCCGGCGTGCCCCTGGTGGCGGCTTTCGAACCCGAGTTCCACGCCACCATGCCGGAGTACGCGGTGCGCTACGGGGTGCCCGGGGAGTGGCGCGAAAACTACGGCATCCGCCGCTACGGCTTTCATGGGGCTTCGCACCAGTTCGTGGCCGGGCGGGTCCCGGAGCTGCTGGCCCGGCCGGCCGCGCCGCTGCGCCTGGTGAGTTGTCATCTCGGCGGCAGCTCCTCGATTTGCGCCATCCGCGACGGCCGCTCCATCGACACCACAATGGGGTTCTCGCCGCAGTCCGGCCTGGAGAACGCCACGCGGCACGGGGAGTTGGACGTCTTCGCGGTGCTCTACATGATGGAGCGTTGCGGCTGGGGCCTCGAGGAGGTACGCCGGCAGTTGACCCGCACCGGCGGGCTGGCGGGGCTTTCCGGTGTGGCCGGCGGCGACGTGCGCGACCTTGAGAACGCCGCCGCCGCAGGCAACACCCACGCCGCGCTGGCCCTGGAGGTCTTCGCCTGCCAGGTCAAGAAGACCATCGGCGCCTATGCGGCCGCCCTGGGCGGGCTGGACGCCGTGGCCTTCACCGGCGGCATCGGCGAGAACTCGGCCCGGCTCCGCGCCGCCTGCTGCGCGGGCCTGGAGTTCCTTGGCGTCCGCCTGGATGCGGAGCGCAACGAGCAGGTATCCGGTGATCGCCTGGTGTCCGCGGACTCGTCCACGGTCGCGGTGCTGGCCCTGGCCACCAACGAAGAACTGATCGTCGCCCGCCGCGCCTGGCGCCGCCTGGCAGGCGCCTAGCTCGGCGTCGCCAGCCACGGCCGCAGCATCTGCTCCTTGCGGCAGATCAGCGTGGCGGTGTGGTAGCCGGCCAGCTCGAAGCCGTGCCCGTGAGTGATGGCGTCGGTAGGGCAGGCTTCCACGCAGTAGCCGCAGAAGATGCAGCGGTTGTAGTCGATGTTGTAGACCTGGGCGAAGCGGTCCGCGCCGCTGATGCGCACCGCGCCGGTGTTCTCGGCCGCCTCGATGTAGATGCAGTTGGAAGGACAAGCGGCCGCGCACAGGAAGCAGGCCACGCACTTCTCCAGCCCGTTCTCGTCCCGCTCCAGCACGTGCGCGCCGCGGTAGCGCTCCTGGAACTTGGGCGGCTCATCGGGGTAGACCTCGGTCACCGTGGGCGAGAGCATCTCCGCCAGAGTGACGCTCATGCCCTTGGCCAGGGCCGCCGCGGCGCCGAGTATGTCCCGCATGCCTCTTCCCCTTCTCGCGCTTGGACTCCACCCGGGAGTCTAGTTCTTGGATCCTCAACCCGCCTGCCATTCCGGCACGTACTCGCCGGGCCGGAAGGGCGTCACTCCGGCGCGCTCGGCCACCGCCTCGAGGTCGCGCTTGGCGAAGCCGGAGGAGGCCGCCGAGATGCTGCCGTTCGCCTCGACCAGGTACAGCGCCGGCACGGTGGTGATGCCGAAGGCGTTGCTCACCGGGTAGCCCTTGCCCGCCTCGTCCAGCAAAGTGGTGAAGGTCACCCCGTACTGGCGGTTGTAGTCGCGCGTGGAGCGCGCATCATCCTGGGAAATCGCGAACAGGCGCAGCGTGCCCTCCCCGGCGCCCTGATGAATGCGCTCGAGGAAAGGGAACGCGAGCTGGCACACCGGGCAGCTCACCTTGAAGAAAGCCAGCAGGGCCGGCCCGCCTTGCAGGATGCTCTGGAGCGAGTGCGCCTCGCCGCCCAAGCCGGACAACTCGAAGTCCGGAGCGCGGTCGCCGGCCTCCAGGGTCTTGCGCGATTTCCAGAATCCCATGGCCTCAGTGTAACAGCTTGACCAGTTGTTGCGCGGCGATCAGCAGCGGATCCCACACCGGAGCGAAGGGTGGCGCGTAGGCCAGATCGAGATGCTGGAACTCCTCGACGTGCATCTGGCGGCTCAGCGCCGCGGCGATCACGTTGATCCTCAGCGCCGCCTCCTCCTCGCCGAGGACCGTCCCTCCCAGCAGCCGGCCGCTGCGGCGGTCGCCCACCAGGCCCACGCCGGTCAGGCGTCCGCCGAAGTAACGGCGCTTGTCGAGCGCCTCAATCCAAACCGCCGCTGCGTCGAAGCCCTCCTGTCGCGCCTGCGTCTCCGACAAGCCCGTGAGGGCGATACCCAGGCCGCAGCAGCCCAGGATGGACGTGCCGGCCACTCCCCGGAAACGCTCGCGCTCGCCCGCCGCGTTGGCGCCGGCCACGCGCCCCGTCTTGCTGGCGGTGGTCCCCAGGGGCCGGTACACGGGCCGGCCCGTGACCAAGTGCGGCACCTCGACGCAATCCCCGGCGGCATACACGCCGGCCAGGTTCGTTTCCATGCGGTCGCTCACGCGGATCCCGCCGCTGGGCCCCAGCTCCAGGCCGGCCTGCGCCGCCAGTTCCGTGTTGGGCTGGAATCCCGCCGCCAGGACCACCACCTCGGCCGGCACGCCGGCCACCCGCTCCGGCTCGATGCCCCGCACTTCCACCCCGGTGCGCAGCTCGATGTGGAACCGCTCCAGATGCGCCCGCACACGGCGGGTCAACTCAGCGTCGCCGCGGCTCAACACATCGGCCGCCGCCTCGAGGATGGTCACCGCACTGACGCCGCGGGTGCGCAACGCCTCGGCCGCTTCCAGGCCCAGGTAGCCCGCCCCCACCACCACCGCCCTCCGTGGACGCCGCCGCTCCAGGAACTCACCGAGCCGCGCCGCGTCGCGGGCCGAGTGCAGCGCGAAGACCTGCGGCAACCCGCCCCCCGGCAAACCCGTCCCCTTCGGCCGCGCACCCATGGCCACGACCAGGCGATCATAGGCGATCCGCTCGCCACCCGCCAGCGCCACTTCACGCCGCGCCGGCGCGATGGCCGCCACCTCCACCCCGGTTCGCACGGCGATATTGCGCTCGCGGCGGAAGTACTCCGGCGTGTGCGCCGCCAGCTCCTCCAGCGCGCCCACCCGGCCCTCCAGGTAGTAGGGCAGCCCGCAGCGGCCGAAGGAGATCCACTCGCCGCGCTCCAGCACCTGGATCTCGAGCCCGCCCCAGAGGCGCCGCGCCCGCGCCGCCGCGCTCATCCCGGCGGCTTGTCCGCCCACCACTACCAGGCGCATAGAGCCCTCCGCGCCCAGCGCCAACTGCCCACTGCCGTGGGGGTCACTCTTCCGCCTGCTCCTGGATGAAGCGCAGGATGTCGAAGCGCCGTATGGCACGGTCGGGGAAGAAGCTGTTCACCGCCTCCTGCTCGTCGTCGAAGATCTCGAACACCGTGGCCAGCTTGGTGAACACCAGCAGCTCGATGGTGCGCCGGCTCAGGTTCAGCAGCGTCAGCTTGCCCCCGGCCTTCTTGAGCGTGGTGTAGCAGATCACCAGCGCGCCCAGCCCGGTGCTGTCGATGTAATCCACGCCACGGAGATTCAGGACTACCCGGACGCTCCCCGCCGCGGACAGTTCCCGCAGCGTTTCGCGCAGCCTGGCCGATTCCTCTCCCGCGGCGATGCGGCCGGTCAGGTCCACTATGACGACGCCCTCGCGCTCCCTGCGGCCCATGGTGAGACTCATGCCCGGAGCTCCGCGGCAACCGCCGGCTCAGCGCCGCGGCGCCCCTTCCCCCTCGATCACATAGCCGACTTTTCGCACGGTGCGGATCAGCTTCTCCGGCCAGGGCTGGTCCACCTTGCTCCGCAGCAGGCGGATGTAGACGTCCACCACGTTGGTCAGGCCGTCGTAGCTGGTGCCCCAGACATGCTGAACGATCTTGGTGCGGCTCATGGGGTGCCCCCGGTGGCGCATCAGGAACTCCAGGACGCTGAACTCCTTGGGGGCCAGGTCGATGGGTTCGCCGGCGCGCGTGGCTTTTCGCCGCGTGCAGTCCAGCACCAAGTCTGCGACTTGCAGACGCTCCGCTAAGGACTGCCCCCGCCGCAGGAGCGCCCTCACCCGGGCCAGCAGTTCCGGGAAGCAGAAGGGCTTGCCCAGGTAGTCGTCGGCGCCCCGCTCCAGGCCCTGCACCCGGTCGTCCACCGCCCCCAGCGCGCTGAGGATTAACACCGGAACGTCGGTCCCCCCTAGGCGCAGCTTTTCCAGCAATTCCAGGCCGCTGCCGTCCGGCAACATGAGGTCCAGGATCAGCAGATCGTGTTCGGCGGCTTCCACCCGCTTCAGCGCCTCCGCGCCGCTGTCGGCCACCTCCACGTGGTATCCGGCCTCCTTCAGACCACGGGCCACAAGCTCAGCTATGGCTCGCTCGTCCTCGACTATCAGAATTCGCATCGGCTGGACTGGCAAAGGAAGACCGCCCTCCCGCCCGTCAGACCTCCCCACCTAGGGAAGATACCACAAGTCCCAGGGCCCGGGGCGCGCCCCCGGCGCCGGTAAAGTTCTGCCTCCCCCCCGACGATAAGCCAGGAGGATGGGATCCAGCGGCTGGGACTGGCAAGAAGCGGGCGCCTCTGCGCTCACCGGCGCTTCCCCTCTGCGCTCCCTGGAGCAGGTGCTGGCGGACCACGCTGCGTGGTTGGAGCAACGGCCGGGTGGAGTGCGCGCCAACCTCTGCGGCGCCGCCCTGAGCGAGGCCAACCTGGAGGGGGGCAATCTGCGCGGGGCCCTGCTGCGCTCAGCCATTCTGTTGGAGGCCCGCTTGTCCGGTGCGGACCTCAGCGGCGCCGACTTGCAGGATGCCGACCTGCGTCAGGCAATGTTGACGGGAGCGGATCTCACCGGGGCCAACCTGGCCGGCGCTAACCTGCGACTCAGCCTGCTGGCGGAAGCCAATCTCTCCGAGGCCGTTCTCGACCGCTGCTCACTGGGCGGGGCCAACCTGCGCGAGGCCCGCCTGCTGGATACTTCCCTTCACAGTGTGGATTTCACCAGCGCGTTCCTGAAAGGCGCGGGTCTGCACCACGCCAGGGCCTTCGGCTGCGACTTCTCCAATGCCACTCTGGAGGGCGTGATTTTCTATCACGCGCATCTCCAGACCTGCCGGCTGGTGGCCTGCAAGGCCGATGGGGCCAACTTCAGCTTCACGCGCATCCAGGGGTGCGACTTCCGCAACGCGCAGTTGTCCAGCGCGCGATTCTTCAAAGCCGACTTGAGCCGCAGTTGCTTCGCCCGCGCCCTGATGGGCGGCTGCGACCTGCGCGAGGCGCGGCTGGCGGCGACCGAGTTCTTCGACGCCTTGCTCAACGGGGCGCGCTTCGGAGATGCCGCCCTGCACACGACCGACCTGCGCGGCGCGAACCTGAGTGGAGCCCGCGAGCTGACGGCCCTGCAACTGGCCCAGGCCCGCACGAACGACTCCACGGTGCTCCCCAGCGGGCGCCGGGGGCCCTTCCTGAAGGGATCGCAGGACGAGCGCCCCTCGCTGCTGCGTTAACGCCGCTCCCAGTCGCCGGACCCGGTCACTATCGCGCCGCCGCCTTGCGCATCCAGGCCAGGCTGCGCCACGCGGGCAGGCTCCAGTCACGGCGCGCCATAGCGCGGGTCTTCAGCGCCGACAAGCCCAGCATCAGCAGGATCACCGCCGCCGCCGCCACTGCCGTGGACGCCACCGGCAGGTTCTCCTTCCAGAACCACAACCACCGCCCGTACACCAGCTCGACGTGCACCCAGTACACCAGCAGCGAAGTCACCCCGAACTGCCGCACCCAGCTCCATTTCAACTGCGCCACCGGCTGGCGCGTCCACAGGTAGGCGAAGGCCAGCACCAGCAAGATCACGCCCAGCTTGATGAAGATCTGCCAGGGGCTGTCCAGCCAGAAATCCGACTTGGCATACACCGAGAAGGGGAAATCGGCGAACTGCTTGCCGGCCAGCACCAGCCCGATTCCGATCAGCGCCGCCCATTGCACCGCGCGCTCGGTCTGCTCCGGCTTGAGCAGGCGGATGATGCTGCCGGCGCTGATCCCGAAGGCCACGAACGCCCCCCAGGGGAAGAAGCCGAAGGCCATCGGATCGGGCGCCAGGTAGCTCTTAATCACGGCGGGAACGCCGCCCCAGCTCAACTGCGAAACCAGCGGGGAAGCCGCCGCGATGGTCACCGCCGTGCCCGCGGCCAGGCGGACGCGGTCGGAGGTCGCGCACAGGCCCAGCGGAGACAGCGCCGCCACGGCCAGAGCCATGGCGTTGAGGATGTCCACCCGCAGCAGGTCCGTCCACGGGCTGTAAGGCAGCGCGAATACCCAAAGCTGGAGCCGGAATAACAGCGCGATCCCCAGCAGGAACCCGGCGCGGCGCAGCGCCGACCACACCCGCCCCCAAGGCCGCACGCCCTGCCGTTCCCGGCTATCCAGCCGGAAGGCCAGCGTCACACCCACCAGAAACAGGAAGATGGCCGGCGGCAGTCCTCCCAGAAACTGGGAGATCACGTAGGCCCCGTTCTCACGCAATTCCGGTTTCGTGAAGGAGTGGAAAACGTGGCCCTGGAGCATGATGATGGCCGCCAGGCCGCGGGTCCAGTCCACGAAGGCCAGCCGGCCTCCGCCGGAACTGCCGACTACTGAAGTGCTGCTACTCAAGTACTTACCCTTCTCGCTCTACTTCTGGGGATACTCCCGCTTCACGCCCTGGGGCAGGTTCAGCCGGCTCTGCGCCTCGGGCAGATTCGGGTTCCACCTCACACCTGTGTATACGACCAGGGCATAGTCCCCGCCGGGCTGGTGGAACTTCTGCTGCACCGGGTGGCCGGCGTCGGCCGGAATCCACAACTCCACCTTCTGCACGTACTGCTGGACCTCCTGGGACTTGGGCGTCAGTTCCAGCCGGGTGGTCTGGCGGCCGGCCACGGTTTCCTCTCCAGCCGCCTTCAGCGTGTAACTGCGGGCCATATCCCGCCCCGCCGTGCCGAAACCCAGCAGCAGGAACTGGTCCACCAGCGAGCGGTGCTTGCCCAGCTCGTAGATCTGCACGGTCTGGATCTTGGGGTAGTAGACCTGACCGCGCGTCCCATCGAAGGCCAGCGACCTGGGGTTGGCGCCGCCGAACTCGACGCGCATGAGCGACTTGCGGGAGCCTTCCCGCCGGATCCACAGCTTGCCGCTTTCCTGGCTGGAATCGCTGAGCACCGCGGTAAAGCTGGTGCGCTGGAAGTCCGCCGCCAGATCCCGGAAATCCGCCGCCGCACGGTCCAGGCGCGCCAGCACCGTGTCCAGCGGCTCCGCCCCAGCGGCCACGCTGAGCAGGATCACGCTCACGGCTGCTCCAAACCCTCGCCGGGCTAGTGAGCTGCCCATCTTCACAGGCTGACCTCGGCGCCGGGGATTCCGGCCCCGGTCAGGGCTTGATGAACGCCACATAACCCTTGATCTCGCGGTCAGAGTCCACCACCGGCTCCAGGCCGAGCAACTCCAGCTTCCGGCCGTCGCGGGACTTCAGGATCTCCGCGGCCTTGCTCCAGCGCTGCTCCGGCGCCACCGCGGCCAGCAGCTCGGCCTCCAGCCAGAACGCCACCTTGCCCTGGGCGCCCGCCGGCATCGAGATGCGGCTCGCTTGCGGCACCCGCGGCTGGTCCCGAAACCAGGCCCGCGGCGCGAGAAAGATGAAGGCCAGGATCAGGCCCACCATCAGGTCATACTGCCAAGTGGCGCGTTCGTAGTCCCAGAGGATGAGGCGCATGACGGTCCGCCGGAGCCCGCCTGCCATAGCTTTCAGTGTAGCAGAGCCTCGCCCCGCCCTTCGCAACCTCCCCCCCGCGCCAACTCGACCAGGTCGCTGAACACCCCGTAAGCGGTCTGCTCCACGCCGGGCGCCACTGAAAACACCCCCACGGTTCCCATCAGGTCGGTGTGCACCAGCAGCAGATTGGTGGCGCCCCGCGGCGCCGCCAGCAGGTCCCCCTGCGGCAGCACTTCGGCGCGGACACGCAGCCGCACTCCCTCCGGCCCCCGCCGGGCCCGGCTCACCAGCTTGATGGTCTTGCCTCTGGAGGCCAGCGCCTGAACCCGTTCCGCGGTCAGCCGCCCGATGCCCCGCGTGTCCACCTGTTGCGGGGTGACCTCCGCGTCCAGCCACACGTTGGCCAGCGCCGCCGTTTTGGCGGCCGCGTCCCAGCCCTCGAGGTCGTAGCTGGCGTCCGCTTCCGTGATGCCCAACCGCCGGGCCTGGTCCACACCTTCCTCCAGACTGTGACCCTGCTCCAGCGCTTCCAGCGCCACGCTGGTGGTCGAGTTCAGCACCCCGCTGAAGCCCAGGATCTTGACCCCCGGCAGGCACCGGCGCACCAGGCTGAATACCGGCGTGCCGTCCATCACCGTGGACTCGAAGCGGAACTGCACTTCGCATTCCCGGGCCTGCCGGCGGAGCGCGGCGTAGGCGTGCGCGATAGGGCCTTTGTTGGCCGTCACCACGTGCATCCGGCGGCGGAAGGCCGCCCGGATGTGGGAGATGGCCGGTTCCCCGCTCAGCGGGTTCAGCGGCGTCAGCTCCACCATCACGTCGGCCGGAACCGCCTCCAGAAACTCCTCCACCGAGGAAGCCGCGGGGCCGAGCACGGGGTCGGGCGGCAGGCCCTCCGGGTCGATGGCGGTACCGTGACGCGCCGTGTGGATTCCCACCAGGCGAAAGCGAAAGGCCTCACCCTGCTGCTTCAGCAGCCGGGCCAGCGCCCGCCCCACGTTGCCGAATCCGATCAGCGCCACCCGCATGGCCGGCCCTGCGCCGCCCCGCTCACTCTCCCATCACCTTGATGATCACCCGCTTGGAACGCTGCCCGTCGAATTCGGCGTAGTGGACCTGCTGCCAGGGCCCCAGATCCAGCCGCCCGCCGGTCACCGGCACGATCACCTGGTGGTGCACCAGCAGGCTCTTCAAGTGCGAATCTCCGTTGGTCTCGCCAGTGCGGTGGTGCCGGTAGTCCTCCCGGAAGGGCGCCAGCTTCTCCAGCCACTCGTCGATGTCCGCCAGCAGGCCCTCTTCGGCGTCGTTCACCCACACGCCGGCGGTGATGTGCATGGCGGAGATCAAAATCATCCCCTCCTGGATCCCGCTCTTGGCCAGTGCCTGCTCGACCTGGCCGCTGATGTTGACGTACTGGCGGGGTTTGGGAGTGCGAAAGGTGAGGTATTCGGTATGGGCACGCATTTGTGCCGATCATAGCAGCCCCGCCGGCACGGGTGGCGGTCGCGGGGTCCGGCTTGACACTGCCTACGGCGGCGAGTCAGACTTTGATTTTCCGGGCGGGAAACGCCACGCCCTTCATGGGAGGGACATTGAAGCTGCGAACAACTGCCGCATGGTTGCTGGGAGCCGCCCTGGCGCTCGCCCAGCCGGAGCCGGGAACGCCTCCCAGCCCGGAGCCGGAATCCTCGCGCAGCGAGTACCGCGGACCGGCCATCCTCAGCCGCGGCCTGAGCGCTCTGATCAGCCCCGACCGCGAGCTGCTCCGGTTGCGCCCCTTCGTGTCCGCCCGCGGCGTCTATGACACGGGACTGGCCGGCATCTCGGTGAATGAGGCCGGCGAGCTGGTGCAGCAGAATGCCCTTGGGGTGGAAGCCGACTTCGGGGTAACCGGCCAGCACGCCTGGAGGCGCACCCTGCTGGGGTTGCAGTACCGCGGACGGTTGCGTCACTACTCCGGCCATACCTACTACGATGGCTTTGACAACTACCTGAGTCTCAACCTCGTGCATCGCACTTCCGCGCGCACTACCATCGTGGTTTCTCCAGGGGTGGCTTCCATGTCCCGCGGCTACTTCACACCGGGGATTAGCTCGGCGTACTACTCCCCGGAGTTGGAGGCCCTGGCCGGCGACGAGATGTTCGACAACCGGGTGACAGCGGTCATCGGCTCGGGGCGCCTGATCCATCAGCGCACCGCCCGCACGTCCATCAGCCTGGGCGGCACCGGTTTCACGGCGCGCCGCCGCTCGGCCGCGCTGGTCGGCGTGAACGGCGCCCAGGCGCAGGGAGATGTGGCCTACCGCCTCAGCCGGCATTCCACCCTGGGCGTGGACTACAGTTTTCTGCACTACGATTTCCAGCGGGCCTACGGCTCGGTGGACGGGCACGGGGTGGCCCTGAACTACTCCGCCCAACTGGGCCGGCACTGGACTCTCCGGCTGCGCGGCGGCGGATTCCGGCTGGAGGTCTCCAGGCTGCAACTGGTGGCCCTGGATCCGGTGATCGCCTCCATCATCGGGCGGCGGGTGGCCGTCTCGACCGACTACCTGATGCGCTATGTCCCCACCTTCGGCGCCGACTTGTCTTACCGCTTGCGGCGCGGGTCCGTGGCCTTCCATTACGCCCGCTCCGTCAGCCCCGGCAACGGGTTGTATCTGACCAGTGACCGTGAGACGGGCGGCGTGTCGGCCACTTACCGCGGCGCCCGCCGCGTCAGCTTCCACGCCAACGTCTCCGTCAGTCAGCAGCGGGCCATGGTGCAGGATCTCGGGCGCTACCGGAGCTACGGGACCGATGTGGGCATGAATTACCTGCTGGGGCAGGGGTTGTCCTTGTCGACCAGCGTGGGCGCACGGAAGTGGGGCGTGCGCGATTCCTTGTACGACCGCATCAGCTACCGCTTCGCGGTGGGCCTGAGCTATAGCCCGGGAGAAATCCCCTTGTCGCTGTGGTGAACCCCCGGAGCGCTTTCCCCTATCCGACTTCTTCCGTGACCGCCGCATCCAGCCGCGAGGATAGGTCCGCGCCCGCTTCGTTCCACAGCCTCCGCCGCTCCACCGGCAGCGCCCTCTGAAGCTCCCGCGCCAGCCGCAGCAGTCCCCTCAGGTTGGACCGCACCGCCCGCGCCCTGCCCGGACCTTCGCCGTGCGGCAGGAAGTCCCCCTCGTCAAAAAACTCCACACGCAGGTGATCTCCCAGCCCGTTGTCGAACTGCGGACCGAAGCAGCACAGGGTCACGCGCGCCGGGGCCAGCTTCCAGTCCCCCTGGCGGCGGAACAGCTCCCACCAGCCTTCCACCAGGTAGGCGCAGTCGGGGTTCTCGAATTCCCGCGCCAGCCCCAGGACTGCCTCCACACTGGGAGCTCCCGCGAACAACTGCTCCAGCGCGGGCGGCTCGCTGTCCTCCAGTGCGTAAACTCGCAGCGCATCTATGCCCGGCCGCAGGCGGGAAAACGGGAACCGGCGCAGCATTTGCTCGAAATGCCGGAGCATGTTCTCCTCGTGGAAACCCCGGATCCACAACGACAGGTAGACGCGCTCCGGCATCTTCGGGGGCCGCCGCCAGGCCGCCCCGCAGCTCCTCTCCCAGCGTCAATACGGTTCACTTAAGCACAGCGCGGCCTGGCCGCTCCGATCTCGCAGGATATTGGTTTGCCACGACCATCCATCCCAAGAGAGCAGAAACGCCATGCCCGAGTTTAGCGCAAAGCACGAGGACAAGATTGCCGGGACGTTGCCCGGTTTTGACCGGCTGGTTTTCCGGGGCACCCTCCGTTCGATCGCCCACGAGGAGGGGATGAAGCGCTACCTCTGGGCCAACGAGATCTTGCTGAAGGACTTCGGTCCGCATGTCGAGCGAGTGAGCCGGCGCCTGAAGGAAGCTTCTTTAGCGGAGGCGCAAGCTCTGGGGCGGCCGGTGAAGTACCTGACCTCCAGCCAAGTGAGCAAGGAAGCCATTGCCCGCGGGATCGCAGTCAAGGAGGGGATTCGCGACGGGCTGGTGTGCGTGCTGACATGCGTGGAGCCCTGCGGGAGCTTCGAAATCCACCGCAACCGTGACACCCAGAAACTGGAACTGGAGCGGCGCTTCCGCAAGTGCCTGTTCCTGTACCACTACTGGATGCACCCGGTCTTCGGGTGCATGCACGCCCGAATCCAGAGTTGGTTCCCGTTTGCCGCGGACAGCGTGCGGCTGGAAGCCATCCGCCGCGGCGAGTTCGCCCTCCACGGATTCCGCAATCGAGGTCTGCGAGCCATCTTCTTTCCCCGCGTCCCCCACGCGCCAGAAGAGGCTCGCCGCCGCTCGGCCTGGGTGAGCCGAAAGCTCCGCCTGCTTCGTGCTCTCGGGCTGATCACGAAAATCACCGGCACACACCGCTATCAACTGACGCTCTCCGAACGCAAAGCCCTCACTGCGATCCTGACCGCGCTCCGAGCCACCGTTCGCCAACTGACTCCGCTGGCGGCATGAAAATCTTCGCGAGCCGAGAAGACTTCAGGGGTTAGTAGTATAGGGCGATCGCCCGCCCGGCGCCAGGTCCAGCATCCCGGGCGCCGGCCAGCGCAGCAGCCCCACGATTCGGGCAAAGGCATCTTTACCCTGCTGCCGGCAGGTGCGCAGCACACTGGCCAGGATCTCGTGCGTGCGAGCGCCCCTCCAGGTGCGGTTGCCGCCCCACACCTTGCGGGCCACCACCGCCGGCCGGAGGGCTCGCTCCGCCCGATTGTTGGCGGCCTCCAACCCCGGACAATGCAGAAAGGTGAACAGATACGGCTACTCATGCCGCAGGTGCTTGGCCAGGCGAAGGTTGGGCCCGGTGCGGAAGGTCCGGCTCAACAACTCCTCCATACGGGCCTCCAACCGCCCGGTGGCGACGGCCAAACCGCCCCCCCCCATCTCGCCCTGCGCATGCCGGTCCCGCAGCCGCAGTGCTCGCTGCAACAAGCCTTTCACCTGCCGGGGGAAGCCGGCCGCTCCCGTAGAACTGACGGCCAGCAGGTCGCGGCACCGGCGTAGTGAACTAAACCGCTGCGCGGTACTCGTGTTCGACGGAGCCAGCGCGCCGGGCCGCTCCTGAGAAACACTGATGAGGTTTATTTCCCAATAGACCCATCCCATTCTCAGGAGCGACCCATGACGCCTCTTCGTCAACGCATGATCGAAGACCTGCGGCTGCGCAATCTGGCGCCAGCCACCCAGAAAAACTATATCGCGCACGTGGCGGCCTTCGCCCGGTTCTTCGGCAGGAGCCCGGAAGCGCTCGATCCGGAAGCCGTGCGCGAGTACCTGCTGTACCTGCTCAACGAGCGCAAGCTGTCGGCCGAATCCGTGAACCAGCAGGTTTCGGACCTGAAGTTCCTCTACCTGACCACGCTGGAGATGCCGTGGAGCGACCTGGATTTCCCCCACGTGAGACGGCCGCATTGACACCACGGCGCGCTATACGGCGGTGACGCCGCGGATCATCGGCGCCACCCTCAGCCCGCTGGACCGGCTGGACCACCCGCCGGGGAAGACCCCCACCCGATCCCGGACCTGAGGGATGGCGCGGCCCCCGCTGGAGGTGGCCGACACTTTTCGACGCCACGGCCCGGCCTACCGGCGCGCGCACCGTCTCGGGCGCCCGCAACTGCGTCTGATGCGGGCCCTGGAGACCTGCCGCACGGCGGCGCTGGGCGGTCACGCCGAGGCGTGCGACCACTGCGAGTTCAGGCGCATCAGCTACAACTCCTGCCGCAACCGGCACTGCCCGAAGTGCCAGTCGCTGGCGCGGGCCGCGTGGCTGGAGCAGAGGAAGGCCGAGCTATTGCCGGTGGAATACTTCCACGTGGTGTTCACGCTGCCCGAGGAGGCGGCGGCCCTCGCCTTCCAGAACCAGCCGGTGGTCTATAACCTGCTGTTTCGGGCCGCCGCCCAAACCCTGTTCGACATTGCGGGCGCCCCCCAGCACCTGGGGGCCGAGATCGGTTTCTTCGCCCTCCTGCACACCTGGGGACAGACCCTGCTCTACCACCCGCATTTGCACTGCGTGGTTCCCGGCGGGGGGCTGGCGCCGGAGGGCGACCGCTGGATCGGGTGCCCGCCCGGCTTCTTCCTGCCCGTGCGGGTGCTCTCGCGCCGCTTCCGCCGTCTGTTTCTGGAAGGCCTGGAGAAGGCCTTCCGCAAAGGCCGGCTGAAGCTGTTCGGCGAGCTGGAGCCGCTGCGCGAGCCGGCCGCCTTCGCGCGCTACCTGGCGCCGCTGGCCGACCAAGAGTGGGTGGTCTACGCCAAGCCCCCCTTCGGCGGTCCCCAGCAAGTGCTGGAGTACCTGGGCCGCTACACCCACCGGGTGGCCATCGCCAACTCCCGGCTGC
>Ga0194112_10006424_pt1 | contig 15528 bp, 17 predicted proteins | sample TA2MahC400mmetaG_FD_146191 | JGI IMG/M metagenome (GOLD analysis project Ga0194112, IMG submission 146191) | Freshwater microbial communities from Lake Tanganyika, Tanzania - TA2015016 Mahale Deep Cast 400m | ecosystem: Environmental > Aquatic > Freshwater > Lake | place: Tanzania: Lake... | reverse complement strand
CGACCCCCTCCCGCTGGGGCGGGAGGGGGAGAAGGCCTTCGCTTCCCTCCCCCCGATCCCTTCCCGCTGGGGCGGGAGGGGGAGGCTTCTTCTCCTCCCCTGCGGCAGCGGGGGAGGAGGCCCGTCAGGGCCGGAGGGGGATGCTTCGCCGGGCTAGGCCTTCGGCGCCTCTTCGGTCGGGGCGAAGATCTCGCGGATGGCTCCGAGACTGCTCAGGATGCCGCTCATCTCCATGGGCAGGAAGAGCTTGGTCGCCTTGCCGTCGGCGATGCGGGTCAGCGCTTCCAGGTAGCGGATGGTGATGAGGTCGGGGGTCGGGTCCCCGGTGTGGATCGCCTGGAAGACCCGCTCGATCGCCTGCCCTTCGCCTTCGGCCACGGTGAGCAGCTTGAACTTGTCGGCCTCGGCGACCTCCTTGATGGCCTGGGCCTGGCCCTGGGCTTCGAGGATCTTCGACTCCTTGATGCCCTCGGCGCGCAGGATGGCGGCCCGCTTGTCGCCCTCGGCCTCGGTGATGACCGCTCGGCGTCCCCGCTCGGCCTTCATCTGGCGATGCATGGCCTCGGTGACGTCCGGCGGCGGGTCGATGCGCTGGATCTCGACGCGCACCACCTTGGTGCCCCAGACGTCGGTGGCTTCGTCGAGCACCTGGCGCAACTGGGTGTTGATGGTGTCGCGCGAGGTGAGCGCCTCGTCGAGGTCCATGTCGCCGACGATGTTCCTCAGGTTGGTCTGGGCGAGCTTGGTGGCCGCCAGGATGAAGTTGGCCACGTTGTAGCGCAGCTTCACGGGGTCGGTGGCCTGGTAGTACACCACGGCATCGACCACGACCACCACGTTGTCCTTGGTGATCACCTCCTGGGGCGGCACGTCGACGACCTGCTCCCGCATGTCGACGCGGCGCAGGCGCTCGATGAACGGCCAGATCCAGCGCAGCCCGGGGTCGACTATCCGCTCGAAGCGGCCGAAGCGCTCTACGAGGCCCTTTTCGAACTGGCTGACGATCTTCAGCCCGGCGCCGACCACGATGAAGACGCCGATGACTACGACTACCAGTACAAAGGCCAATGGGTCCATGACTCCTCCGTTTCGCGTTGTGCCGTCCGACTACTCCGGTGCGGCGAGCACCAGCCTGGTCCCCCTGACCTCCACCACCCGCGCCTCGGCGCCCACCTCGATGGGCGGGCCATCGGTGGTTGCCCGCCAGGTCTCGGTATCCATGCGCACCCGCCCGGTGTTGGCCAGGCGGTCTACCTGCTCGGTGACCACCACCGTCCGGCCGACGAAGCGGTTGGCCCCCACCGGCACCTGCCGCTGGTCGGAGCGCCGCACCAGCTTCTGGATGACCACCAGCGCCACCACCGAGGTGGCGAGGAACACCACCAGGCTCACCGGAACCGGGATGTTGAACCAAGAGAGCAGGAAGGCGACCACCGCCCCGACCGCGAAGGGGAGCATGAAGAAGCCGGCGGTGAAGATCTCGCCTATCCCGAACACCACCACCAGGGCCAGCCAGATCCAGCGCCACATCTCATTGTCCATCCCCGGCTGCCTTCCTTTCGGCGATGGCCCAAGTATCGCAGGTGGCGGGCGGGAGCGAAGGGCCGGCCCCCCGCGCCGTCCGGGCGGCGGTCGAGGAGAGGATCCCGATCCGGGTCCGACGCTGGGGGTTCGACCACGAACACCCGAAACGGAGACGCGTGAGAGGCCCGATCCGGGCCCCTCACACTGAGTCCGGTCGAGGCGTCGCTTACAGGAACGTCGCCCAGGTCTGGCAGATCTCGGTGCTGGCCGCGTGGCAGCGGTCGGTCCCCGGGCCGACGACGGCCGCGTCGGGGCTTCCCGCCTGGCCGATCATGGTGTCGTTGCCGTCGCCTCCGAGCAGCCAGTCGGCGCCCCCGCCTCCGACCAGCAGGTCGTTGCCGACCTCGCCGATCAGCGTGTCGTTGCCCGCGTCGCCGGCCAGACTGTCGTTCCCGGCGCCGCCGAAGATGATGTCGTTGCCCGGGCCTCCGCAGATACTGTCGTCGCCGCCCAATCCGTAGACCACGTCGTTCCCCCCGAGGGCATTGATGACGTCCTTGCCGGCGGTGCCCTTGATGAAGTCGTTCCCGGCGGTCCCCACCTTGGTGGTTTGCTCCCCGAGACAGACGGTGGTCTGGTTGGCCGGGGTGACCGGGTAGAACTTGACGGTCGTGGTGCCGCCGGCGGTGACCTGGAAGCCGTCCCACGCGCCTCCGAGCGAGTGGTTGTTGTAGGTCATCCAGAACATCTTCTTGCCGTCGGGACGCACGAAGTCGGCGTTCACGCACATCTGGACGCCGCCCGCGCCGGTAGCCGCGTTCAGGTTGTTCCCGGCGGGGACCCCGGTGAAGGTCACCTTGCCGCTCGCATTGGTGCAGCCGTAGTAGCTCTTGCCGGCGGTGGTGTCCCGCATGAACACCTCGACCCCGGGAACCGGTTGGTCGGGGTTCTTGGCCCAGTAGACGAAGACGTTGACGGTGCCGGTGCTCTTGGCCCCCACGGCGGCGGTCGCCGGCACCAGCGCCACGAGCAGCAACAGGATGGTCAGCGCGGTCCCCGTCATCACACGACGGGCAGATCGATCCCGGAGCATCTTGGCCTCCTTCAGCCGATGTCCGTGCCTGCAGTGAGGTGTCGGGACGTCGTGTAGCGCGGCCCCCCGGCATCTGCGCCGAGTCTACGCGCACCGATCGCGGGCTTGCAGGCCCCGGGGAAGGAACCTCGACGGAGTCGGGGCCGCGAAGACCTCAGTCGGCGATGTCGAGGTAGATCCGGGGCGGGTGGGTGAGGGTGCCGACGGCGAAGGGCTTCGGTGCGGTGAGGCCGACCACCCAGATCATCTCGCCTTCGAAGTCCTCCAGAAACACCACCTCGGCGACGCTCGCCGCGCCCGGGTCGAAGCGGAGGGGACCGGCGTAGGTGAGGGGAGCGTCGGGGTGGTTGAGATCGGCGCGCATGGCCGGCCGCAAGTGCACCACCAGGAAGGCAGCCCCGCCCACCGCCACCTCCCGGTCGGCGATGTCGTGGAAGGGGCCCGCCTGGTAGCGGACGTCGTAGGCGGGGACTCCGTCGGTGCCGCCGAAGTCGAAGACGAGACGGCTGTAGCCGTCGTGCTGGGCGGTGCGCACGCCGGTGAGGGTCCCGTAGGGGATCCCTTGCGCCGCCCCCGACTTGGGCTCCGCGTCGCCGCTGAGAGGGCCGGTGGCGGTCGTCTCGGTGGTCGTCGGGGGCTCGGTCGTGGTCGTCGTGACAAGGTTCGTGGTCGTGGTTTCCGCCGTGGTCGTGGTGGCGAAGGTGGTGGCCGCGCTGCCGCCTCCCCTTCCGGAGACGAGGAAGACGATCACCAGAGCGGCTACGGCGACGAGCACGCCGCCGGCCACGGCCACCAGGGTGCCGAAGCGATCCGAGGGGGCGCGGGAAGTCAGGCGAGTCCTCCTATGGAGCGGGCTGCGCCGACGCTAGCGCGGTCCGCCGGGTACGGCTTCCGCCAGGACCAGACCGGATTCGCCGGCCCCAACGCGCACCGTGTCGCCGTCGGTGAAGTCCCCGGCGAGCAGCGCAGCCGCCAGGCGATCGGCGATCTCCTTCTGGATCAGGCGCTTCAGCGGCCGGGCCCCGTAGGCCGGGTCGTAACCCTGCTCCGCCAGCCACTGCCGGGCCTCCGGGGTCAGGTCGAGGGTCAGGCGGCGTTCGGCCAGGCGGCGGCGCAGCACCTCCACCTGCAGGTCCACGATGCGGGCGAGATCCTCGCGGGTGAGGCGGTGGAAAACCAGGATCTCGTCGACCCGGTTCAGGAACTCGGGGCGGAAGGTGCGGCGCACCACGTCGAGCACCCGCGACCGGGCCGCCTCCTCGGGCAGGCCGGGGTCGATGAGCTCCGAGCCCAGGTTGGAGGTCATGATCAGCACGGTGTTGGTCAAGTCCACGGTGCGGCCGTGGCCGTCGGTGAGGCGACCATCGTCGAGCACCTGCAGCAGCACGTTGAACACGTCGGGGTGGGCCTTCTCGATCTCGTCGAGGAGGACCACCGAGTAGGGCCGGCGGCGCACCGCCTCGGTCAGTTGCCCGCCCTCGTCGTAGCCCACGTAGCCGGGCGGCGCGCCGATGAGACGGCTGACGGTGTGCTTCTCCATGTACTCCGACATGTCGAGGCGGACCATGGCCCGCTCGTCGTCGAAGAGGAATTCGGCCAGGGCCCGGGCCAACTCGGTCTTGCCCACGCCGGTGGGCCCCAGGAACAGGAAGGAGCCGATGGGCCGATGCGGGTCGGAGAGGCCGGCGCGGGAGCGGCGCACCGCGTCGGAGACGGCGGCCACGGCGTCGTCCTGTCCCACCACCCGGCGGTGCAGGTGCTCCTCGAGGCGGACCAGCTTCTGCACCTCGCCCTCCATGAGCCGCGAGACGGGGACGCCGGTCCAGCGGCTCACCACCTCGGCGACGTCCTCCTCGTCCACCTCTTCCTTGAGCATGCGGAGGTCTGCCTGGAGGGCGGCCAGGGACTGCTGGGCTTCCTCAAGGCGCCTGGTCAGGCCGGGCAGGGTGCCATAGCGCAGCTCGGCGGCCCGCTGCAGGTTGCCGTCGCGCTCGGCCCGCTCGGCTTCGGCCCGGGCCGCCTCGGCCTCCTCCTTGACGGCGCGGATGGCGGCGATGGCCTGCTTCTCCTGCTCCCAGTGGGCGGTGAGGCGCCCGGCTTCGGCCTCGACCTGGGCCAGCTCGGCTTCCAGGGCGGCCAGGCGCTCCTTGCTGGGGGCGTCCTTCTCCTTGCGGAGCGCCGCCCGCTCGATCTCCAACTGGCGGCGGCGCCGCTCGAGCTCGTCGATCTCCTCGGGCATGGAGTCGATCTCGATGCGCAGGCGGCTCGCCGCTTCGTCGATGAGGTCGATGGCCTTGTCGGGCAGGTGCCGGCCGGTGATGTAGCGGTCCGAGAGCATGGCCGCCGCCACCAGGGCGGAGTCGGTGATGCGCACCCCGTGGTGCACCTCGTAGCGCTCCTTCAGGCCGCGCAGGATGCCCACGGTGTCCTCCACCGAAGGGGGCTCCACCAGCACCGGCTGGAAGCGCCGCTCCAGGGCGGCGTCCTTCTCGACGTGCTTGCGGTACTCGTCGAGGGTGGTGGCGCCGATCATCCGTAACTCGCCGCGGGCCAGCATGGGCTTGAGCATGTTGGAGGCGTCCATGCCTCCTTCGGCGGCCCCGGCCCCGACGATGGTGTGCATCTCGTCGATGAAGGTGATGACCCGTCCCTGGGCGGCCTTGATCTCGTTGAGGGTGGCCTTGAGGCGCTCCTCGAACTCACCCCGGTACTTGGCCCCGGCCACCATGGCGGCCAGGTCCAGGGCCACCACCCGCTTGTCCTTGAGGCCTTCGGGGACGTCTCCGGCCACGATGCGCCCGGCGAGGCCTTCGACGATGGCGGTCTTGCCCACCCCGGGCTCGCCGATGAGCACCGGGTTGTTCTTGGTGCGACGGGAGAGGACCTGGATGACCCGGCGGATCTCCTCGTCGCGCCCGATGACGGGGTCGAGTTTCCCCTTGCGGGCCTCCTCCACCAGGTCGCGCCCGTACTGCTCCAGGGCGTTGAAGGTGGCTTCGGGGTCCTGCGAGGTGACCCGGGCGGCGCCGCGCACGTCGGCCAGGGCCGAGAGCATGCCTTCCCGGTCGGCCCCAACGGAGCGGAGGGCATCGCCGGCGGCTCCGGGATCGGCGGCGAGGGCCAGTAGCAGGTGCTCCACCGAGACGTAGTCGTCCTTCATGGCGGTGCGCTCGGCCTCGGCCTGCTCGAGCACTCGCAGCAGGTCGGGGGAGATGCCGGTGGCGGTGTCGCCGAAGACGCGCGGGATCCTCTCGAGGGTGTCGCCCAGGGCGCGGCGAAGGGCGGCGGGGTCCGCGCCCAGGCGGGAGAGCAGCGGGTAGACCAGGCCCTCGCTCTGGCCGAGGAGGGCGAGGAGCAGATGCTCGGGGCCCGTGGCCTGGTGGTGACGAGCGCGAGCATCTCCGGCGGCGGCTTGGACCGCCTGCTGGGCTTTGTGGGTGAAGGTGTTGAGGTCCATGGGGGTTCTCCGACCGTGTCAACCAGATATTGAGTTGTCTTGCTCCACAAATCTGAGCGTAAGTATATCAATTACGACGACTCTTGCGGGATCTAGCATGGGCCAATGGCGCTTGACAGGGGACTCGATGTGGTCTGCCGGCCGGAGCGGCCCGGCGAGGAGACCGCGGTCCGGGCGGTGGTGGCCGATGCCTTCGTTGCCGAGCCGGCGGTGGCCGATCTGGTCGATGCCCTGCGGGCCTCTCCCGACTGGATCGACGGGCTGTCCCTGGTGGCCGATGCGGGGGACGGGCCGGTGGCGCACATCCTGTTCACCCGGGCCCTGCTCGACGCCCCCCGGCGCCTGGTGCCGGTGTTGACGCTGGCGCCGGTAGGGGTGGCCGGTCGGTACCAGCGGCAGGGCATCGGGTCGGCCCTGATCCGCTACGGGTTCGAACTGGTCCGGCAACGGCCCGAGCCGGTGGTGTTCCTCGAAGGGGACCCCGCCTACTACTACCGGTTCGGCTTCGAGGCCGGCGGGCTTCACGGCTTCCGCCGCCCTTCTCTGCGGGTCCCGGAGGACGCCTTCCAGGTAGTGAGGCTGCCTGCCTATGAGCCGTGGATGACGGGGACGCTGGTCTACTCGCGGGTCTTCTGGGACCTGGACTGCGTGGGTTTGCGGGAGCCCGCCGAGGGGTAGGGGCCGGTTCTGCGGCGCGGGGGAGCCCCGGCGGTCCGGAGGCTCTGCTGTTGGTGCCCTGATGGCGGGTCGGGAGCCGGCGACTGCGTCGGTTGGCTGAGCGACCTGCTGGAGCAGTCTCGCCGTTGCGGGGCGCATCCGGCGGCGCGAGCACTGGGCGACGAGGAGGGCCATCCTTTGGATGAGGACTTCCTGCCGGCCGGCGAGTGTGGCCGGTCCCCATCTGGGGCCTGGTTGCTGAAGGCGGATCGCCTGGTGATGCGCCTCACCGGGGAGGACTCGGTCCGCGAGGTGTTCCCTGTCCCGGCGCTGCGCCCGGAGGGGTAGGGGTTCGGGTCGGCTCTCCGACACCGGCCAGCATGTGGATCGCAGGCCTACCTCAGGTCGGCCTCTTCCGGCCACTCACACGCCTTGGTCAACGCGTGCCGTACTCGTTGGAGCACTTCGGAAGGTTCCCCGGGATGCCCGGTTTGGTGCGCGAGTTCCTTGCTCCAGTCGCTCGGCTCAGGGCACATGGCATCGTCGTACCTCCACCTCACCGGCCCTGTGCCACGGAACGCCCTCAGTGTCTCGACCGCGGCCGGAGTGATGGCCCTAACTTCCTCCAGTGCCCCCAGGTCGAACAGGTCGCGGGGCGTGGCTCGGTCTTCAAACGCCGCGCACTTCATCGCCACGAATGACTCACGAGTGGGCAGGAGCAGGGGGATGCACTCCGGGAGGTCCGAGTAGCGGAGGGCAACGGGGAACATCTCCGTAGGAAGCCGGCGGTGCTCGTGGCGCTCGGCGACGATCTGTAGCTGGACCTGCACTCCTTCGGTGGAGAGGAGGTAGGTGTGCACGTCCGACCTTGCTCCTCCATCAACGACCCTGGCGTCCGGGTACTCGCGCCCGATTCCGCGGAGGAGTCCATCCAGGATCGTTCCGAGGCCCCCACCGGTGTCGGGGAGGAGATACAGGTCGATGTCCTCCGACAGGCGTCGAGCCTCCAGGAAGGCCCGATTCAGGGCGGTACCGCCGAAGAACACGAAGCCTGACAGCGGGCCGAGTGACTGCAGAAGATGCGAGATCAGATGATCCTTGCGAACCTGCTCCACCGTGACACCCCACGAGCGGGCGTGATCTTCCATTTCCGTGCGCTCGATCATGCTGATATCCCATATGCCGCCGGATCGGTGTCTGACCACGACGTGAGTCCCTTGCTCGGCACCAGACGGCGGAGTGCTGCAGTCGGAGGTACGTCCTGAGCGATTCCCGCACAGGCCCAGGCAGCGCGGGCGTAGGCCGACGGTCGCCGTTGCTGGTCACTGAGGTCGCGGACCAGGTGCCAATCGGCTCTCGGCGCCAAGGCCCACATGGACTCGACGGCGACCCTGGCCGCGAGGCCTCCAGCGTTCGGTCGATCGGCCAGGTCTAGGAGGGTCTGTTCGGGGGTTGTCGTCCATCCTTGCGCCAGTTCGGTGCGGGCCTTCTGAAGATCGAGCCCCTTCACGGAGCGGTGCCAGAAGGCCACGGTTCCACCGGCGGTCTCGACAGGAGGTCGGCGGACGGGGATCGATACGACGCTCACCGAGATCGCGCGAGGCAACGCGCCGAGCATCCGCGAGGCACTGATCCCGGTGAGGGCTACTGCCGCACGGCCGTAGTCGGCGATTGCGATGCCGAGGGCGATTGCCTCGATCGGAGGAAGCCAGGTGATGTCGGCGCCTGGGCCGGCGGGATGGATCAAGTAGTAGCCGTGGGCGAGTCGTCGCAGGAGACCGGCGCGCTCGAGCCGGGCGAACTCCTCGTTGGGGTGGGCGTAGATGGCCTTTCCATCTCTGGGTCTGACGACCCGGTTTTCCCGGGATGCCAGTCCGATCGGAAGAGGAGTCGCATGTGCCATGCTGTAGCCATCATAGGCTATTAGCCGATGTTTACAACACTATGGCGGCGGGAGTGGGCGCGTTCTATCGACACATCCTCGCCGTGTGGCAGCGGTGCGCCGCGACAAGGTCCGCTCTCTCAGGCTCCACCCTGGGTCGGCCAGAGCGACCGAAGGTTCTCCGACGTTGCCCGTGTCATCGGCTCCTGGGGCGGGTGTGTACGTATCGTACACGCCGCGCTATGTTGACCACATGAGCATTCCCGTCACTGCCCGGCTCGAAGAGGCGGTGGTCGAGGCGCTGGACAAGGCCGTCGACGCCGGCATCGTGCCCACCAGGGGGGCGGCGGTGGCCCGTGCGGTCTCGGAGTGGCTGCAGCGCCATGGTGAAGCCGCCATCGTCGAGTCGTATCGGCGCCGGTACGCCGAGTCGGAGCCCGGCCACGACGAGTTGATGGAGAGGCTCGCCGCCTTCTCTGTTGCCGCATGCCTCGCCGACAACGAGCGCTGATCGCACGAGGCGAGGTCTGGGATGCCGACATCCCGGGTGTGGGCCGGCATCCGGTGGTCGTCGCCACCCGCGGATCGGCCGTGCCACTGCTCTCATCGTTGGTCTGTGTCCTGGTGACGAGTTCGTTCCGGGGTCATGTGGCCGAAGTGGAGGTGAGTGTCGAGGAGGGTCTCGACAGGCCGAGTGCGGCCAACTGCGACAACATCTTCACTCTGCCGAAGCGAGTGCTGACCCGGCGGCGGGGGGCCTTGGGGCCGGCGAAGCTGGCCGAGATGGATCGGGCGCTCATGGTGGCGCTCGGGCTCGACTAGCGCGGGCGAATCCAATCCCCGCTCCCGCGACCACCCGACAGCCTGATCAGCGGCCACCACGGAGGGCGCACGAGGCGCCCTCCCCCGGGTCCGACCGCCGGGCTTGGCAGCGCCGGTCGCATACCATCGCGCTCCGTGAAGGACTTCGTGGCCCGGGGAGGCTGGTGGGTGGTGGCCCAGGTGCCGCTCTTCGGCGGGCTGGTGGCCTTCTGGCTGTTGTGGGGCGACGGCTGGGGCGTGGCGGCACTGGCGGCCGGGGCGGCGCTCGCCGGGCTGGGGACTGCCCTGGTCGCCGGGGGCCTGGCGGCGCTGGGCAGCCAACTGACCCCCTACCCCGCCCCGGTCCGGGAGGGGGCCCTGGTGGAGCGCGGGGCGTATCGCCTGGTGCGCCACCCCATCTACGGAGGCGTCGTGCTGGGGGCGGCGGGGGTGTCTCTGGCCGACGGCAACTGGCCGGGCCTGGTGCTGGCGGGCGCTCTAGGGGGGCTGTTCTGGGCCAAGTTGTGGTTCGAGGAGGGGCTGCTGGCCACCCGGTTCGCCGCCTACGCCGCCTATCGGGCGCGGGTGCGGCGGCGGCTGATCCCGTGGGTGCTCTGAGCATGGCCCGGGCGTCGCCCTGGGACGAGGTCCTCATCTCTCACGCCCGGCGCTACCCCGGTTGGGAAGCGGTGGACCTTTGCAAACTGGCGCATCAGGCGACCCTGGGCAGCGAGCATGCCGCTCCGCGCGAGCCGGCGGCTCGGGAGTGGCTGGAGCGGGAACTGCAGGAGATGGGCCCCGGACCGGTGGAGCCGTTGGTGGACCCGATCCGCCCCGATGGTGCCCTGGTACGGGTCCACCTGCGCCCCGGGCAGGCCGCCGGGCTCGACCCGGGGGTCCTGCTCGACGCCTTCCTGGGAACAGCCCGGGGCTGGGTGGGATCGGTCTCGGATCTCGAAGTCGTCCTGGAGTGGGCGGCAGAGCACGCCGGGGCGTTCGGGCTCGACGGCGCCGCGGTGACCGACCTCGCCGTTCGGATGAGAGAGGCGGGCTACCCGGCGGTGCACCATTCGGCGGCCTACTCGCGCCGTTACCGCCCTGCCTACCGGGTGGTCGCCGCCCGACTGCTTCCGGAGGCCTGGCGTCCGTTGACCGGCCGGTGACGGCTCAGTCGGCCGGGACGGCGCGCTCCTTCGCCCAGGCACGCAGGGCGGCGACCTCCTCGGCCCGGGCCACGGACAGGGGCACCACCGAGGCCGCCTCGGCAGCGAGATCGTCGGTGGCCAGGTCGGCCGAGGCGGCGAAGGCCCGGTAGAGGGCGCCGACCACCACCGCCTCGATCTCGGCCCCCGAGAAGCCCTCGGTGGCGGCGGCCATGCGGGGAAGATCGAAGCGGGCCGGGTCGTGGCCCCGGGCGGACAGTTGGACGGAGAGGACCGCCCGGCGTGCCCCGGCGTCGGGCAGGTCGACGAAGAACACCTCGTCGAAGCGGCCCTTGCGGAGGAACTCCGGGGGCAGGGCCGAGACATCGTTGGCGGTGGCAACCAGGAAGACCCCGTCGGGGCGGTCTTGCATCCAGCGCAGGAAGGTGCCCAGCAGACGGGTCGAGACCCCTCCGTCGGCGCCGCCTCCGGCGGCGAAGCCCTTCTCGATCTCGTCGATCCACAGCACCGCCGGGGCCATGGCCTCTGCAGTGCGCAGAGCGGCCTCGAGGCGCTGCTCGGACTCACCGACGTACTTGCGGAAGAGGCGGGCCGGGTCCAGCAGCAGGAGGGGGCGGCCCCAGGTGGCGGCCAGGGTCTTGGCCACCAGCGACTTGCCGCAGCCGGGGACGCCGGTGAGCAGGACGCCGCGGGGCGGGTCGAGGCCCATCTCCCGGGCCCGTTGCGACCCGACGGCGCTTCCCCGCAGGCGCAGCCAGGCCTTCAGGCCGGCGAGGCCGGCCACCCGGTCGAGCGTCCCCGAAGCGGCGGGGATCAACTCCAGCACGCCGTCGGAGTCCAGCAACTCCATCTTGGCGGCGCGGACGCGGGGGAGGTCGGCCTCCGACAGGCCGCCGTTCTGCATCATGGTGCGCTGCAGCAGGTGCTGGGCGTCGGAGAGGGAGAGGCCCCGGAGGGCTTCCACCAGGCCGGACTCGACCTCCCGCCCGGGGCTCTCGGTGAGGCCCCGCCGGGCGAGATGATCCACCAGGTCGTGCACGAGAGCGGCGAGTTCCTCGTCCGACGGAGGCCGCAGCGACCAGGGGAGGGCCACCCCCTTCAGTTCCGGCGGGACGGCCAGTCCCGGACCGGCCAGCACGATGGTCTGGCCGGGGTCGGCGGCCCCGGCGGCGTCCTTGACCGCTCGCAAAGCCACCGGATCGGCGCAGAGGACTTGGGCGTCGCAGAACACGAAGACCCCGGGGGCGGTCAGGTCGCCCACGAAGGCCAGAGCGGCGCGGGGATCGGCGGTACGGTACTGCGGGCCCATGCCGTCGCGGGCCAGGCCCCGGGCGGCGGTCCAGGTCCACACCGGCAGGCTCGCCTCGGCGGCGACGCGGCGCACCAGGGTGAGCAGGCGGCCCTCGTCGGCTGCCTCGACGACCAGGAGGGGGTGGCGCGAGCGGAACAGGACCCGCAGGTCGGCGGTGGAATCCACGGGTGGGGTCATCGGCGTCGGGGTGTCCCGGGATGAGCGAATCGGCGGGGCGCGGGCGGGGCGTGGTCCCTACTATCCCGCCGTCTCGTCTAGTGGGAGGAATGGAGTGAAGATCCTCAAGGAGTTCAAGGACTTCATCACACGAGGGAATCTGATCGACCTGGCGGTCGCCTTCATCATCGCGGGCGCGTTCGCCACGGTGGTGGGGGGCCTGGTCAGCTTCCTGATCATGCCCCTGGTCGCGGCCATCTTCGGCCAGCCGTCGTTCCAGGGCCTCACTTTCACCCTGAATGAAGCCGCAATCCCCTACGGCCAGTTCATCACCGTGCTGGTCAACTTCCTGCTGGTGGCAGCGGCAGTGTTCTTCTTCATCGTGAAGCCCTACAACATGTGGCGGGCGCGCCGGGCCGAGGCAGAGACTGCGGCCCCGGAGGCGGCGCCTGAGCCCTCCGAGGAGGTCCTGCTGCTCCGCCAGATCCGCGACCAGCTGACCATCACCAACCGCTAGACGTCGAGGACCCCGACGGCCCGTCCCGGCACAGCCGGGTCGGGCCGTTTACCGTGGCCTCGTGCGCCGGGACGAGCGCAAGCAGCGGCTGGCCGAGATGATCCGCCGCCGGGTGGCCCAGGGCGTGGTCGGGGCCATCAGGCGCGACGAGCGCGGCCTGCAGCGGCTGCGGGAACTGGGGATCGTCGAAGACGCCTGGCTGGACGACCCTGAGGCCGACCCGCTCGACCTGCTGCGGAGGCTGCAGCAGCGCGCTCGGGAGATCCGGGAGCGGCCGTCGCTCCTGGCCGACCTGGGGGTGAGTTCGGTGGAGGTGCTGTGCTGCGAGAGCGAGGCCGGCCCACCCGAGCTCCCGGCCACCGGCCCCGACCTCGCCGTCGCCTTCACCGATCTCGAGGGGTTCACCACCTTCACCCGGGCGGAGGGTGACGGGGCGGCGAGCCGCCTTCTGGGCGGCCACTACGCCGTGGTGGACGATCTGGTGGCCGGCCGGGGCGGCCGGGTGGTGAAGCGCCTCGGAGACGGGCATCTCCTCACCTTTTCGCACCCCCGGGCGGCAGTGCTCGCCGGACTGGATCTCCTGGAGGCTGCTCCCGAGCCGCTGCGCCTGCGGGTGGGGCAGCACGCGGGCCGGGTGGTGGTAATGGCCGACGACGTGCTGGGCGATGTGGTCAACGTGGCCGCCCGGGTGGTGGGAGAGGCGGAAGGGGGGCATGCCCTGGTGACCGGCGAGGTGCGGGACCGGGCGGGGGCCATCCCGGGGGTGGTCTGGGGTGAAGTGTGGCCGGCGACCCTCAAAGGCATCGACGAGCCGGTCCCGATCTGCGAGGTGCGGCGGGGGTAGTGCCGCATCCTCGTGGCTTCCTCCCCCGTGGGGACGGGGGAGGTGGCGGCGAGGCTTTGGGAGCCGCCGGAGGGGGAAGCCGAACAAGCAGACCTCCTCCGCGCCCTCAGCAACCCTCCCCCCGGCCCCCTCCCGCCGCCGCGGGAGGGGGAGAAGAGGCGGGGGAGGTGGCGGCGAGGCTTTGGGAGCCGCCGGAGGGGGTTGCTGCACAGGCAGGCCTCAGGCGCGCCCTTTGCTTCCCTCCCCCCAGCCCCCTCACGCCGCCGTGGGAGGGGGAGAAGAGGCGGCCCCTACGGGCCCAGCAACTCGTCCAGGTCGGGGCGCAGCAGGTCGGGGAGGTGTCGGGTGATCCGGGCCGCCGCCGGGCGGGGCACCGTGCCGGAGCGGTGGCGCTGCTCCGACTCCCCCAGAAGGCGACGCAGGCGGGCCACTTGCTTCTCCAGGCGCTCGATCTGGTCCCGCATCTCGAGGATGCGCTTCACCCCCTCGATGTTGATGCCGTCGGCGGTGAGTTCCTGGATGAGGCCGAGGCGCTCCAGGTCGGCGGCTGAGTAGCGGCGGGTGCCGCCGGCGGTGCGGTAGGGGCTGAGCAGACCGCGGCGCTCGTAGATGCGCAACGTCTGAGGGTGGATGCCGGCCAGGTCGGCGGCCACCGAGATGATGTAGACGGCCTCGCGGCGTTCGTCGGCCATGATCACACTCCCAGGTGGGCTCGGGGGTTGTGCCCCTCTTCCTCGCGACGCAGTTGCTCGAGGAGGGAGCGGGCTTGGTCGGAGAGGTGCTCGGGCACGGTGACCTCGACGGTGACCAGCAGGTCGCCGGTGCCTTCGGCGGTGGCCACCCCCTTGCCCTTGACCCGGAAGGTGCGACCACTGGAGGTGCCGGGCGGCACCCGCAGGGTCACCTTGCCGTCGAGAGTGGGAACGGCGATGTCCGCCCCCAGGGAGGCCTCGGTGTAGGTGAGGGGCACCTGCAGTTTGAGGTCGCGCCCGGAGCGGGAGAACAGAGGATGGCTGCCGGCGTGGATACGCACGTACAGGTCGCCGGCGGCACCGCCCTGAGCGCCGGGCTGGCCCTGGCCCCGCAGGCGGATGCGGCTGCCGTCGCCGACCCCGGCGGGGATCTTCACCGTGACCTGACGGCGTCCTTCGGGGCCTTCGACCTGGAGGGTGCGGGTGGCGCCCTGGACCGCTTCGTGGAAGGAGAGGCTCACCTCGGCCTCGATGTCCCCGCCGCGCCGGGGGCCGCGGCGGCCGGCGGGGCGAACCCGGCCGCGAGCGCCTTCCCCACCCATCCCGAACAGGTCGCCCAGGCCGCCGAAGAGGCCCCCGCCGAAGATGTCGGCCAGGTCGCCCAGGTCGTCGATGCGGACGTACTGGGCGCCGCCGCCGGGGCCCCCGACGAAGGTGCCGTGGGAGAGGAGTTCCCGCGCCTCGTCGTACTGCTTCCTCTGCTCGGGGTCCGAGAGGACGGCGTTGGCCTCGGAGATGTCCTTGAACCGGGCCTCGGCGGCGGCGTCTCCCGGGTTGTTGTCGGGGTGGTGCTGCTTGGCCAGGCGGCGGTAGGCGGCGCTGATCTCCTTCGGCGAGGCGCCCTTATCGACGCCGAGGACCTGGTAGTAGTCCTTTTCCAGCCACTCCCGCCGCACGGCTCACCCCTCGCTCTCCCCGGATGCCTCGGGGGCGCCCGCTCGGGACTCCACCACCACCATGGCGGGACGCAGCACCCGCCCCTTCAAGGTGTAGCCGCGACGCATCTCCTGGGCCACGACGAGGTCGCCCTCGCCGCCCCCGGCCACCGCCTCGTGGACCTGGGGGTCGAAGGGTTCGCCGACCCCGGGGGTCATCTCGAGGCCCTCCTTGGAGAGGACGTCCATCAACTGGAAGTAGGTGCCGCGCACCCCGGCGAGGACCTGTTCCTCGCCGGGAGTCTGGGCCTGGTGGGCGAAGGCCTGGTCGAGGGAGTCCAGCACCGGGAGGAGGGCCTGCACCACCCGTTGCGCCGCCCGGGCCACGGTGTCCTCTCGCTCCCGGGCCGCCCGTTTGCGGAAGTTCTCGAACTCGGCGGCGACTCTCTGCAGGTCCTCCAGATAGGAGTCGGCGGCGCCGCGAGCGGTGGCCAG
>Ga0194112_10006418_pt1 | contig 15539 bp, 6 predicted proteins | sample TA2MahC400mmetaG_FD_146191 | JGI IMG/M metagenome (GOLD analysis project Ga0194112, IMG submission 146191) | Freshwater microbial communities from Lake Tanganyika, Tanzania - TA2015016 Mahale Deep Cast 400m | ecosystem: Environmental > Aquatic > Freshwater > Lake | place: Tanzania: Lake... | reverse complement strand
CCGGAGTTCTCGCGAGTGCTCTATCCCGGGCTTCCCGATCATCCTGGGCACGAGATCGCGCGCAGGCAGATGAGCGGCTTCGGAGGAATGGTCACGCTGACCCTCGCCGGCGGCGCGGCGGCGGCGACCTCGCTCCTGACCTCGACGCGGCTCTTCGCCTGCGCGGAGAGCCTGGGCGGCGTCGAGTCGCTGATCAACCACCCGGCGTCCATGACCCACGCCTCCGTCCCTGCGAACGTTCGCCGGCGCATCGGGGTCGGGGACGACATGGTGCGCCTGAGCGTCGGTGTCGAGGACGCGGACGACCTGATCGCGGATCTGGAGCAGGCCCTGCGCGGAATCCCGAGCGGGCCGAATCCCGCAGGACAACCCTAGACGGGCAGGGCAGCTACGCTCCGCGCTCGAATGGCCCCGTTCCCCCCGCCGTTCCCCCCAACCCTTGCCCATCTCGCGCTGTTCGTGATTAGCTCCCCTCGAGGAGGAGCCATGCACGACGCCGCATCCTTGAGAGACATTCACGATCGCGGCCAGCGAAGCCTGGAGGCGCTGCTGCGGCACTGCGCGCAGCTCAGTCCCGAGGAGTTCGATCGCCGGATCCTCGGCTTCGGCTACCCCAGCGTGCGCCTGCAGCTCGATCACATGATCGGCGCCGAAGAATACTGGCTGAGCGTGATCGAGGGGCGCTACACCGATGTCGACGAGAGCGCCCCCCCTCTCGCCCCGGAAGCGCTGGAGGCGCATCGCCGGCAGGTGGCGGCGGCGACCGACGGATATCTGCGCCGCGCTTCGGAAACCGAGATCAACACCGCGCGCGAGATGTGGACCTGGCCGGGCAGGACGCGAAGCCTCGTCCCGGCGCTGATCCTGCTGCGCACGGTCGCCCACATCTACCAGCACCAGGGCCAGGTATTGGCGATGTGCCGCCTGCTCGGCAAGCCGGGCCCGGGAGGGCTGGACTTCCCGATCGACTGAGGGGTCTCGCTGCTCCGCGTCCAGGGTCGCCTGTACCTCGGGCATGCCCGACCGCCCGACCTGCCCTATGCTTCGGGCGTCGTCCCGCAGGCTCCCCCCGCTCACCGCTCGGGCAGCGCGGGAGACGCGTCCCGGGGCACCCGGCGCCCGCACCTTCAATCCCGGGCGTCGCTGGGCGACCAAGACGGGACTCATGGGCGGCCCGGGGCGGGGGTTCTGGTTTGCGGGAGGCCGGGCCCGCGCGCCCCTCGTCGCGCGGGTTCTCTGCCTTCGCGCTGCTTCTGCCAGGCGTCCCCGGTCCGCGCCCCGAGACGCACTCTGGTTGCGCCGGCTTCCGGCCCCGGCGGCGGGAACCTCCCTGCATACAATGTCTATATAGTAAGTAGCCTTCTGGTCTCGGGCCGGCAGGCGATGCGCGCAGGCGGGCCGAATCCCCGGTTCACCTGCAACCGCGTCGCGTTGGGCGCGCATTGCGCCTCGATGTGACCCGCGTCACCGACTCGCTGGCCGGGAGGCGTCGCCATGCACGCGCATCCTCGTCGACGAATCTGGGAGTTCCGACTGCAGCTCTCCAGGGAGGAAAAGCCATGATCGCCTTGATGCGCTCCGCGGTTTCCCGCCTGATGCACACGCGTGCGTCCGCCGTTCTGCCGGTCGCCGCGCTCCTCGTCACGCTCTTCGCCGCGTTCCTGATCGGCGTCCAGCCCGCGTCCGCGGTACCGCCCGAGTTCTCGCCGCCCGCCTTCGTACCGGGGGATGCGGACCTCGGCCTGGCCGCCTCCGATCAGCACCAGGCGGCGATCTCGAAGGGCGATGGCCTATCGCTGGTAGTCTGGTCGGACCTGCGCTCGAACCGTGCGGGGTACGACATCTACGGGGCGCGGCTCGACGCGCAGGGGACGCTCCTGGATCCTCTCCCGATCCCCATCCTCCTAGACGGCTCGGGCCAGACCGTGCCGCAGGTCGCCTGGAATGGCACGCACTGGCTGGTCGTCGCGCTCGACCAGGCCCACCCGGTCGGCACGGAGCCGCGACTGCGCGGCGTGCGCGTCTCGCCGCAGGGCGAGGTCCTAGACGAGGAGCCGATCCTGATCTCGGAACACGCCGGCACCTACCTGACGCTAGCCAGCGACGGCTCGGGGTGGGCGGTCTTCTGGTCGGGCACGACGGCCGGCAACGCCGCCGCGCGCGGGGCGAGGATCTCGGCCGCGGGAGGCGTTCTCGATCCGGGCGGCCGCGTGGTGCTTCCCGAGACCTACTTCATGCGTTCGGTCCTGAGCGCGGCCTTTGCCGGCGGCCGGTACCTCCTCGCCTACAACGAGAGCAGCAGCATTGCCGGTGTGCTTCTCACCCCGGCGCTCGATCCTGCCGGCCCAAACGCCTTCACGATCTTCTCCGGCTCCTATCCGACGCGGCTCGCCTCCAGCGGGAGTGGGTTCCTGGCCTGCGCGGCCGCTCCCGGCTGGTACGTCTTCCATGACATCATCGCGACCCGCATCACCACGGCGGGCCAGGTGCTCGACACGCCGCCGCTCCTCGTGGCCGGTCAGGCGACCTGGGGGGCGGTGCCCGACGCCGCCTTCGACGGCGGCCGCTGGATCGTCGCCTGGGATCATCCCGGGATCCGTGCGGCGCGGGTCGGCACAGATGGCGTCGTACTGGATCCGGGCGGCGTGGCGATCGATGAGTCCCACCCCTCGTCCCACGGCGCGCCCCGGCTCGCGCCCGCCGCGGGCGGCGGAGCGCAGCTCGTCTGGGCCGACGACCGCTTCTACTTCCTCGATGTCTTCACGACGCGCCTGAACCCTGATCTCGCCGCCGACCCCGCGACCGGCATCTCCTCGTCTGCGCCCGCCCAGACGCTGCCGCGCATGGCGAGCGACGGTTCGACCACGATGCTCGTCTTCAAGAGCACCGTCGACGGCGAGTCGCGCATCCTCGCCACCCTGCTCGATGCCGCCGGCAACTTCCTGCTCGCCGAGCCGATGGAGGTCGCGACGAGTGGTGAGGTCTACACCAGCGGGCCCGCCGTCGCCTGCGACGGCGAGCGCTTCCTGGTCGTCTGGACACCGGGCGGACCGGGTCAGAACCGGGTTTACGGCCGGCGCTTTCTCGCCGACGGCACGCCTCTCGATCCTGCGCCGATCTTCATCATGAACGGGCTGGAGCCGGACGCGGCGGGGTTGGACGGCGAATTCCTGGTCGTGGGCACGCACGGACCCGGCTATCCCCAGCACCGGCTCGTCTACTCCATCCGCATGCGCGGATCCGATGGCGCCGTCCTCGGCCCGCCCGCGCAGACCAGTGACGTCGTCGGCGACAGCTATGCGATGCACCCCCGCGTCGCGGCCTTCGGAGATCGCTGGCTGGTGGTCTGGCAGGGACGCTGGACCCACGACAACCCCTGGGCGCGCATCCGCGCGAACTTCGTCAGCGCCGCCGGTGTTGCCGGCACCAACTTCGTCGCGGCCGATGGGCAGTCGGCGGGACGCTTCTACAGCTACGCGCCCGCCGTGGCGGTCGGCGGCGGCACCGCGCTCATCACCTTCGAGAGCACGGCGAACGGGAGCTGTTGCTGGGACCTCTACGGGTGCCGCTTCGACGCCAACGGCACGCGGCTCGACGCCTACGAGGGCGACCTGCTCCTCGCCTCGGCCGGCGACCAGACCGCGTCCGCCGTCGCCTGGGACGGCGAGCAGTTCCTGATCCTGTTCCACGATCGGCGCCACGCGGCATCGACGGCCGACCTGCGTCCTGACATTTTCGGTCTGCGCGTGCAGGCCGACGGCACGGTCCTGGATCCTGGCGGCTTCGAGATCGCAGTAGACGACGTGCCGGAGACCTGGCCTGCGGTCCTCGGCACAGCCACTGGTCGCGTCGGCGGCGCCTCGGCGACGATCGCCTACGCGGTGTTGGTGCCCGAGGCGCCCTACGCCGCGGAGCGTGTCGTCGTGCGCTTCGCTGGTCCGCTCGTGGCCGGCGTGAGCGATGTCGCCGCGCTCGGCGGGGCACGCCTCTACCCCAATCCGTCTGCCGGGCGGGTTCATCTCGAGATCCCGGCGAGCGGGCCGGCGAACGAAGCCTGGGGCGTCTTCGACATTGCCGGTCGGTTGAGCGGGCTGTTCGCCGCCGGCCTGTGGGACGGGCGTGACCTGACGGGTCGCGCGGTTGCTCCGGGCATCTACTTCGCCCGGCCGATGAGCGCGCAGCAGGGGCCCCGCGTGAAACTGATCAGGTGGTGAAGTCGGGAGGGTCGGGCCTGCGCGTGCGGGCGCGGTGCCGGAACGGAAGAGCCTCGAGCGGGGGTGGCCGTCATGAGCGACGGGCTGTCCTCGGCGTGTGATCCGTCTGCCCGATCGTGGGCGGAGGGCCTCTCGCGCCGCTATCCGATTCTCGATCGGCTTTCCCCGGTGCTGGTGCGGGAGTTCTGCCGGCGCGCGCGGACGGTAGACATTCCTGCGGGAGCGGTGGCCTTCGATGAGGACTCCCCCTGCACCAGCCTGACGTTTCCTTTCCGCGGGGCGATTCGGGTCGGGCGGCTCGCACACACGAGCCGAGAGATCCTGCTCTACCGGGTCCGGCCGGGCGAGATCTGCATCCTGACTGTCTCCTGCCTGCTCGGTCGGACAACATACTCCGCGCGCGGCCTGGTCGAGAAGGACCTTGCCGGCATCGCCATTCCCGCCGATCTTTTCGAGAGGCTCGTGGCGGAGTGCGGCGCGTTCCGCGCGTACATCTTCGAGCTTCTTGGGTCGCGCGTGACGGCGCTCATGCAGCTCGTCGAGGAAGTCGCCTTCCACCGGCTCGATCAGCGACTGGCCGCCATACTGCTGCGCCGCTTCGTTGAAACCGGCGCCACGCAGTTGGCGGTCACGCACCAGGATCTCGCCGACCAGGTCGGGAGCGCGCGCGAGACCGTCAGCCGCGTCCTCGAGTCGCTCGAGAACGACGGCGGGATCACGCTCGCGCGGGGGAGGGTGGCGCTGCGCAGCGCGGCGGCCTTGCGGGATGTCGCCGGCGCGCTCGCGTCCCGCGAGCGCAAGATGCCGTGAGTTCCTGGTGGCCGTCCGTCCGACTCCGCCGTCACGACCGCGCCGAGCCGCCACGTCGCGGGGCGGTCCGTCTCTTCCTCAGCCCAGTGCCCCGTCGCCCGACGCCATAGATCACCGGGACGACAACGAGCAGGATCGGCGCCTCACTACCCGGGTTGCTCGGCGCCCAAGAACGGATTGGCGCGCCGCCCAAGGCGGCGGATGGAGTGTCCGGGACGAGAAGGACGGCTGTCAGCCGGCGGTCTCCGGCCCTCCCCGCGGCATTGGGCTGCCGGCGCTAGGTTAGCGCTCAGCCGCCCCCCGGCCGGGAGAGCCGGTCCTTGTGGACCGCCCACCCGGCGCGTGGTATGATTTTAGCCAGTTGAGTGGTCCGGATGCGTCCAAGTGGCGGTAATCGTGGCCGGCGTTACGTGCTTTGGGCGCATTCAGTCCCGCAGTGGTCGCGCGGACGCGATCAACTCACCGGCCGCGGAGGGTGACTAGCCATGCGGTTCGCATCTTGCCTCTCCTTCGGCGCGGCTTCGCGCGCCTGGGTCCTGCTCACGGCCTTGTGCGTCCTCGCGGCCTCGCCCGTCCTGGCGCAGCTGCAGGGCGGGAGCGTGTATCCGATCGACGGGGTGGAGAACCCGCCGGTCTCGTTCCAGTCGATCACGACGGCGGTGTCGTATCTGGCGGCCAACGGGGTGACCGGAACGGGCCAGGTCGTTCTGGAGCTCAGCCCCGGGTACGCGGGGGAACCGGGCTACATCATCATTCCGGCGATCGCGGGGACGAGCGCGACGCTGGGGGTGACCTTCCGCCCGGCGGCGGGCTACACGGCGCTGACCTCGATCCCCGGGGGGACCAGCCCCAACCAAGTGGCCATCCGGGTGCTGGCGAGCCACATCACCCTCGACGGCCAGGCGGGGGGCGCGGGGGGCACCCGGGATTGGACGATCCGCTGCACCGGGACGGGATCGAGCGGGCTGGGGATCTCGGCGATCCGCTTCGGTCAGAGCAGCCCCACGGCGGCGCAGACGGACATGACGGTGCGCTACTGCATTCTGGAGGGGGAGGCGGCGAACACGACGTCGGCGATCGTGGGAGTGGACGGGGGTTCGACCTACACGGTCAAGAACCTGGTGATCGAGAGCAACCTGATCCGCAGCACGGGGGTGACGAACACGACGTGCCGGGGCTACGGGATCACGATCGCCAACGCCACCAACGCGGGCAACACGGGGCTGGTGGTGCGGGGCAACGTGATCCGGGACGTCTACGCGCGCGGGATCAACTACACGGGCGGGTTCCCCGGGGGTCTCGTGTCGGGCAACGACATCGCGCACACGGCGCCGGTGACGCAACCGACGTCGACGGCGGAGTTCTCGGGGATCTACTTCTCGACCTCCTCAAGCCAGGGCGCGCGGATCTTCGACAACTTCATCCACGACATCCAGCTGGCCAACGGGACGACGGCGGTCAACGGGATCTATCTCTACAACGGCAACTCGAGCGGCGAACGGGTGAGGATCTACAACAATCGGGTGGCGATCGGCGCGGGGATCGTGCCGACGACATTCCCGATCTACGGGATCCGGGACTACAGCCTCTCTGGGGTGCTCTTCGACATCGACTACAACTCCGTCTACCTGAGCGGGGAACCGGCGGCGGGGACGGCGAACTCGGCGGCGTTCCGCAAGGACGCGAGCAACTTCCTGAACATCCGCAACAACGTCTTCTTCAATGCGCGGTCGAACGCGGGGACGGCGACGGGGACGCACTGGGCGATCTCGGTCAACAACACGACCTTCACCTCGATCAACAACAACGACTACTGGGTGAGCGGGGTCGGCGGGGTGCTGGGGACGATCAGCAACTCGACGGCGGGGAACAGGACGACGCTGGCGGCCTGGAAGGCGTCGGTGCCGGGGGACGCGGCGAGCATCTCGCAGGATCCGAACTACGTGGCCCCGGCGGCGGTGCCGCCCGATCTGCACCTGGACGCGTCGATTCCGACGCAGCTCGAGTCTGGCGGGCAGGCCGTGGCCGGGATCGATGCGGACTTCGAGGGCGACACCCGCTACGGGTCGCCCGGGTACGGCGGGACGGGCGCGGCGCCCGACATCGGGGCGGACGAGTTCGAGGGGATCCTGCTGGACCTGGCGCCGCCGGTGATCGCCTACACACCGATTCCGAACAACACGGAGACGACGAGCTACGGCTTCGGCGATGTGGCCGTGACCGACGCGAGCGGGGTCGACGGGGCTTCGGGAACCCGGCCGCGGGTCTATTACAAGCGCAGCGCCGACGCCAACGCCTGGAACGACAACACGAGCGCGACCGACGGCTGGAAGTACGTCGAGGCCGACGGCTCGACCTCGCCCTTCGGCTTCACGCTGGACTACGCGCTCATTTACGGCGGGGGCGTGACGGTGGGCGATGTCGTCCAGTACTTCGTCGTGGCGCAGGATCTGGCCAGCCCGCCGAATGTGGCGATCAACTCGGGCGCGTTCGCGACGCCGCCGGCGTCCGTGGACCTGGGCGCTGCGCACTTCCCCATCGGGGGCACGATCCGCTCGTACACGATCGTGGACCTGCCACTGAGCGGGGACTACACCGTGGGCACGGCCCTCTTCAACAGGGTCACCGGCGCGAACCTGACGTTCGCCTCGCGGGTGCAGAGGGTGACGCGCGAGGTCCTCGAGCCCGCGGATCCCCTTCCCCAGATGACCGGCGACAAGTCGCATCCCGATGTGTTCCTGGCGGACCGGATGTCCTGGAAGAGCGTCGTGCGTGAGGTCGAGGAGATCGCCTGGGTGCCGCAGTCGCATGGCCGGGACTACCGGGGACCGCTCTCGGTCATGAGGTCGGCGGACCCGACGCTGCCGCCCGAGGCGCAGCGCGGCGTCTACGCGACGATCACGGCGGCCGTGGCCGATCTCAACGCGCGCGGCGTGAGCGGACCGGTGCGGTTCCTGCTGACGGACGCGACGTACCCGACGGAGACCTTCCCGATCACCGTCCATGTGGTCAACTCCAGCGTCCCGACGGCGGCGAGCCCGGTGACGATCAAGCCCGCCGAGGGCGTCACCGCTTCCGTATCGGGCGCCAGCGCGGGTGGCGCGATCTTCAAGGTCTTCAACACCAACTACGTCACGATCGACGGAGCGAACTCGGCGGGAGGAACGACACGCGATCTGGCGATCGAGAACACGAGTGCCACGAGCCCGATCGTCGTCTGGTTCGGCTCGAGCGGCACAACGCCGATCACGAACGGCGCGATCCGGAACTGCCAGATCCGCAACGGCGCGACCACCAGTTCGGCGGTCGTCATCTCCGACGGCACGACCGCCGGCAACGCCGGCACCTTCTCCGACATGGAAGTCAGGAACAACAGCATCGAGAAGGCCTACATCGGCGTCTACGCGACCGGCGGCACGACGCCGGCCAATGGAGCCGGCCTCACCTACGCCGACAACCAGCTCTCCGCGAGCGGGGCCAACGCCATCCGTCTCGTCGGGCTCTACATGCAGGGGGTCAATGGCGCGACCGTGAGCGGCAACGTGATCGCCAACCTGGAAGGGGCGACCGCCGAGAACGACGTCGGCATCTGGCTGGCCAGCGGTACGGTCAACGCGGCAGTCTCGGGCAACAGCGTGTCGAGTCTGGGCTACACCGGCACCTCCTCCAACGCGCCGATCGGCATCAATGTCACCCCGGGAGTCGCCGGCGCGAACATCGATGTCGCCGGCAACACGGTGACCGCCATCAGCACGAGCGGCACGACGGCCGTCCGCGGCATCTCGTTGTCGGGCGCGGCCACCGGCAATGTCGTGGTGCAGCGCAACAACGTCACGGGCGTGACGAACAACAGCTCGGGCACGTGGGGCGCCTATGGGATCGACGTCTCCGGAGGCAACAACCAGACGATCAAGAACAACTTCGTCAGCGACGTGCGCTTCAACATGACCGGCGGAACGGCCTTCTCGACCACCTTCGGGGTGTTCGGCATTCGCCTCGGCGCCGGGACCGGCCACCTCGTCGCCGGCAACTCGGTCAGTCTGTTCGGCGCGATGCTCGGCACGCCGAACTCGAGTCTCCTCTCGGCTGCTCTGGGCGTGGTGTCGACGACCTCGACCGGTTGCGACATCCGCAACAACCTCCTGTCGAACAAGCTCACCGGGGGCACGACATCCATCGCCCACGTCTCGGCGTATCTCCCGGCGGGCGGTTCCTCGGCGATGGGCTTGACCTGGAACAACAACGCGTACTACAGCGGGACGAGTCCGACGACGCAGGGCATCGCGCAAGTCGGCACGACGGCGGGAACGGGGTTCTATCTCGCCGGCAACTTCGATCCCCAGGCGACGACGCCGGCGTCCAACCTGCGCGCGTACACGAGCACGCTGTCCGCGGCCGGGACCAACGACAACGCATCGCTGGCGGCCACGGCGGATGCGCCGTTCGTCACCGACACCGATCTGCACATCGACGTCAGCGGCGTCCCGGTCGCGCCGGTGGCCAACGCGGGCGCGGCGATCGACGGGATCGAGGACGACTACGACGGCGACCCGCGGAGCGCGACCCCGGACATCGGGGCCGACGAGTTCCCCTCCTACACGCTGGCGGTGAGCGTCGAGGGCGGCGGGTCGGTGACGATCGATCCCGATCAGCCGCTCCACAATCCGGGAAGCTCGGCGGAGTTGACGGCCGCCGGCGATCCGGGCTGGGCGTTCGTCGAGTGGAGCGGGGACGCGAGCGGCTCCGACAACCCGCTGACCGTGCTGATGGACGCGGACAAGGCCGTCACCGCGCACTTCGGCTACTCGGCCCAGATCTCCATCGCCGATGCCGCCGCCGCCGAAGGCAACAGCGGAACCTCCGCCCTGCTCTTCACGGTCACGCTCTCGGAGGCGGCTGTCGACACGGTCAAGGTCGACTACGCCACGGCCGACAGCACGGCGCTCGCCGGCGAGGACTACATCGCCGTCTCCGGCCGGCTCGTCTTCGCCCCCGGCGACTCGGTCGCGACGATCGCCGTCGACATCCTGGGCGATCTCCTCAACGAGGATGACGAGTACTTCCTGGTGCTGCTCGCCGATCCGGTCTTCGCCCTGCTGGCGGACGATCGCGCGGTCGGCGCGATCCTGAACGACGACCCGCTGCCGGGATTGAGCGTCAGCGACGCGTCCGTGCTCGAGGGGGATCGCACGCAGATGCTCTTCACGGTGACGCTGTCGACGGCGAGCGGGCGCACGGTCGCGGTGACGGCGCACACCGAGGACGAGACGGCGCTCGCCGGCGAGGACTACGAGGCTCTGCCGCCGACCCCGTTCTTCTTCCTGCCCGGCGAGCCGCTCGAGCAGATCGTCGCCGTGACCGTCTACCCGGACACGCTGGTGGAACCCGACGAGACCTTCCTTCTGGTGCTGACCGACCCCGTGCTGGCCGAGCTCGTGGATGCCGTGGGCGTCGGGACGATCCTGGACGACGACGCGACGCTGGGCGCCTGCTGCCTCGAGGACGGGAGCTGCCAGCTCACGCTCGAGACGGAGTGCCTGGACCTGGGCGGCATCTTCTTCGGAACCGGAACGGCCTGCGACCCGAATCCCTGCTCCCAGCCGGTGCCGAAGGAGAACATCACGCTGGCCGGCTTCGACGACTTCGAGCGCAGCTTCGCCGCCGACTACCAGGGCTGGATCCTCCAGCTCGTCGAGCGCTGGATGGAGCCGGCCGGACCGGCCGTCGTCCTCGACTACCTGCCCTTCGCGCCCGAGCAGTGGTCGGATCTGACCCAGTACCCCTACGCGCCCGGCACCGACGCGGCGGCCAACGGCCAGGGCTCCTTCCAGGTCGGCCTGCGGCTCGAGGGCCAGGACGACGCGGTCACCGGCCGCCAGTGGGTCGATGCGATCCTCGTCCAGAGCGAGGACGGGTACACGCACACCCAGTCCGGCTGGCCCGCCGGCTACGAACAGCACGCCGACTACACCGGCTCCTGGCCCTTCGGCCACTACAACACGATCGGGGCGGTCGCCGGCGACGAGCTGCGGCTGCGCGTCTACAGCCCCGGCTTCCACCACGAGAACGACCCGGTCGAGGGGCGGATGTACACCCGCTCCGGGCTCGCCTCGACCTATGTCGAGACAGCGGCCACCGGGATCGAGCATGGGTGGAACCTCCTCTCGTTCCCGGTGAGCGAGATCCACAACGCCAACAATCTGCGCGAGGTGGGCGTCAAGCTCGGCTCGCGCCACCACGTCTGGGACGACCTCTACGTGGACGAGGTGACGCTGGGCGACACGCCCTATCCGTACCGCTACGTCTTCCTGACGCCCGATGCGGCCTTCTTCTCCGAGACGCCCGGCTACGATACGAAGACCGTCTCGATCTACTACGACGACGGCGGCGGCGCGACGCCGCGGGTGCGCGGATTCAGCCTGGAGCTCCACTACCCGGCGGGCTGCGCCGCGGTGGCCGAGGTCGCGGTGGGCGACTTCCTTCTGCCCCCGGGCGAGCCGCTCTTCTTCCGGTACGCCGACGATGGTGCGGGCACGCTGACCATCGACTGGCTGATCCTGGGCGTGACCCAAGGCGTCAACGGACCCGGCAAGCTGGCGACCGTCACCTTCACCGCGGCCAGCGAGATCCTCGACTGCTGCGACGCGATCTCGTTCAACGTCTCGCAATGCCGCTTCCGCGACCCCAACAACATCCCGATCACCAACATGGTCTACGTCGGCGGCGTGGTCGCGCACGACATCACGCCCCCCGTGGCGGCGGTGCCGACCAGCCCCACGCACACCGCCGGCGTGCCGACAGCCATCGACGACCTGAAGATCGCCTGGGCGACGACGAACGATCCCGACCTCGGCCTCTACCACTGCCCGGTCGGGATGCGCGGCTACTACCTGGCGATCGACCAGAACCCCTCCGGCGCGCCGGATCCCCAGGGCGCCTACGATTGGTTCACGCCCTGGTCGCCCGACTCGACCGGCTACGCGGCCTGGTTCCAGGATCTCCCCGACGGCGACTGGTACGTCCACATCGTCGCCTACGACTGGCTCTGGAACCCCTCCACGGTCGGCCACTTCGGCCCCGTCTCGATCGACAAGACGCCTCCCGGGATGGTCAGCGGCTTCGACGCCGACGTGACCGACGAGGCCGATCGCAGCGTGGACCTGGCCTGGACCAATCCGGGCGACGCCGACCTGGTGGGCGTCGAGGTCTACCGGCTGGGGACGGCCGGGGCGCTGGGCTCGACCTACCCCGAGTACGACGACGATCCGAACTGGGCCGTTCCCGCCTGGCCGGCGACGAAGGCGGCGGCGGTGGCGGCGGGCTGGACGCTGGTCGGCCAGTTCCCGGGGACGGGACACGTCGATCAGCCGGCGGCGCGCGACTACTACTACTATGTCGCCTTCGCCTATGACGGGGCGGGCAACTACAGCGGAGCCGACGCGGGCTCGCGCGACGCCTCGCTCTGCTACTGGCTGGGCGACTTCAACGGCACGAAGAACCCGACCTACTTCGTCGACGTCCACGACGTGCTCGTGCTCAGCCTCGCCTACAACACCGCCGCGGGCCATCCCGACTACAACCCGGTCTGCGACATCGGCCCGACGGTCGACTGGGGCCGCAAGAGCCTGCCGGCGACCGACAACGAGGTCGAGTTCGAGGACGTGATCGTGCTGGCGCTCAACTACGAGAACGCGCAGGGCGGCCGGACGGACTCGCCCCCGGCGGAATGCTCCGGCAGGATGACGGCCTACCTGGCCCAAGGCCTGCGCGGGGATCTGCTCGAGGTGCGGGTGATGCTGGCGGACAACCCGGGATGCCTGAAGGGCGCCAGCGTGAAGCTCGTCTTCGGCTCCGGGCTGGAGTACCTGGGCGCGAGCCAGGGGGGCATCTGGTCGGGGATCGAGAGCTTCTTCTTCGACGCCCCCAGGGACGCCGCCCTGCTGCTCGACGCCTGCGGCCTGAGCGGTCCGGCAGTCGAGGACGGCTGCCACGCGGTCGCCCGCTTCCGGGTCACAAACGCGTCCGGGGATCTGTCGGTGCGGCTGGCCGACTTCCGGGCGCGGGGCTATGGGAATGCGGACCTGGCGGGCGGAGGACACGCGTCAAGCGTGGATGATCTGCCGCTGCCGGCGGTCCACGGACTGCGGATGGCGCGGCCGAATCCGACGGTGCGCGGCGCGTCGATCCCCTACGCGCTGGCGCGGGAGGAGCGCGTCGAGATCCGCATCTACGACGCCGCCGGGCGGCTCGTTCGCGAACTCCTCGACGGGACGCAGGCGGCGGGCCACTACCGGATCGACTGGGACGGTCTCCACAGCGACGGCTCGGCCGCAAGTCCGGGAATCTACTTCTACCGGATGCGGGCGGGCGACTACCAGTCGTCGCGGAGGCTGACGTTGGTCAGATGAAGAGCGAGGCTGCGCCGGCGGGGACAGGCCGAGGGATGTCCCCGGACGCCGGCGCGCATCCGGACACGCCGCGGCGCGAGCGGTGCCGCGACGATGAGCGCGGGGCCCGGGATCCTCCCGGGCCCCGCCGCGTCGCCCGCGGCGCAGAGGGGTCCCCGCAGCCCGGCGGCGGCGCTGCGCAGCGACCGCGCTCTCGGCGGGGCGGCGGGCGCCTCCGACGCAGTCGAACAGCCCCGGCGCGCCACATTGACCCTCCCCGGGCGCGTCGGCGATACTCTCGGAGGAGTTCCCGGAGGGCTAGGCTAATGGTAAGTCAGCGGACTTGAAATCCGCCGCCCCGCAAGGGGCTTGGGGGTTCGAATCCCTCGCCCTCCGCAGTGCCGCCTCGGCTCCCGCGCGCGAACGCGGTGGCCGCGGATCCGCTCCGGCCACGCCGCTCCCCGGGCGACGCCAACCGGCGGGCTGCCGCGGACCCGCGGCATCGGGCCCATAATCGCCTTCCAATCAACGCGTTATGCCGCCGTCCGCATCCCCTTGCGAACCGCTCGCCGCCTGTGCATATGCTCTCTTCGGGAAACGGACCACCCCTTACTCCGGGAGTCAACCATGCCGACCTACGACTACAGCTGCAAGGAGTGCGGCAAGAAGTTCAGCAAGGTGATGCTCGTCTCCGAGTACGAGAAGTCCAGGGTCGCCTGTCCGAAGTGCCAGAGCCGCAAGGTCGCCCGAGTGCTGTCGACCTTCTACGCGAAGACCTCGAAGAAGAGCTGAGCCGCAGGCACGGCTGGCGAAGGGCGAGCGGCTCGACACCGGGACGGCCGGTGCGCGGGCCTTCGGCCGGCGCGGCGTTCAGCGCCCCGGCGTGCCGGCGTTTGTGCGCGCGGCGTCCCGGCGCGGCACCGCGCCGCGCGGTGTCTGACCGCGCGGCGAGCGGCGAGCCGGCGCGAGGCGTGCCGCTCTCGGCGAGCGGCGAGCCTGCGCAGCCGCCGGCTGACCCAGGAACCTAGAGCCGGCAGGCGCCGCCGTGGCGCGCGTGGTAGTCCTGGTGGTAGTCCTCGGCCGGGTAGAAGACCCCCGCCCGCTCGACCCTGGTCACGATCGGCCGCCCTTCGTGGACGCCCGCCGCTTCCAGTCGCCCGATGAAGGCGCGCGTCTCCTCTTCCTGCTCGGGCGCGGAAGCGAAAACCGCCGAGCGGTACTGCGATCCTACGTCGGGCCCCTGCCGATCGAGCGTCGTCGGGTCGTGCATCTCGAAGAAGGCTGCCAGCAGGTCCCGATAGCTGACGCGCACAGGGTCGAAGGCCACGCGGACGGTTTCGGCATGGCCGGTCTCGCCGGTGCAGACCGCCTCGTAGGTCGGGTCGGCCGTGTGCCCGCCCATGTAGCCCGAGACGGCGTCGACCACGCCCGGGATGGCGGCGAAGGCGTGTTCGACGCCCCAGAAGCAGCCCCCAGCGAAGTAGGCGGTCTGCGCCTCGACGGGGCGCGAATCGGACGGAAGTTGCGCGCCCGCGGGAATGAAGCGCAGCGCGGCCGAGTTCAGGCAGTAGCGCCGCCCGGTCGGCGGCGGGCCGTCGTCGAAGACATGCCCCAGGTGCGCGCCGGCGCGCGCCTCCAGGATCTCGACGCGCATCATGCCGTGGCTGCGGTCCTCGCGCTCGACGATGTGCGCGGGGTCGAAGGGCTGGAAGAAGCTCGCCCAACCGCTCGTCGAAATGAACTTCGCATCCGAGCGGAAGAGGGGCAGCCCGCTGACGACCGACACGTAGATGCCAGCGTCCTTCGTGTCGGTGTAGAGGCCGCAGAAGGCGGGTTCGGTCGCCGCATGGAAGGCGACGGCATCCTCCTCCGGCGTCAGTCGCGCGCGGGCGGCCGCGACCCGCTCGGCGCTCCAGGGCGTGATGTCGTAGCCCGACTTCGAGTAGCGCGTGTCCATGGCCGCCTCCCGGGACGACGTTTCCGCTGCGGCGTCGTCCATGGCCTGGACCGCCAGAGCGATCATCCAGGGAGCGAGAGCGGCCGCTAGAAGCCTCATCGTTCCCGCTTCCTCGGCTCGCATCGCCCCCTCCCAGCCGCCGGCTGCAGGCCCGGCTTCCGTGCAACTGAC
>Ga0194112_10006416_pt1 | contig 15540 bp, 6 predicted proteins | sample TA2MahC400mmetaG_FD_146191 | JGI IMG/M metagenome (GOLD analysis project Ga0194112, IMG submission 146191) | Freshwater microbial communities from Lake Tanganyika, Tanzania - TA2015016 Mahale Deep Cast 400m | ecosystem: Environmental > Aquatic > Freshwater > Lake | place: Tanzania: Lake... | reverse complement strand
AGGAGGGGCAGGGGGGCGAACCATTTGACCTGGATTGCATCCGCCACAACGTCGGCGCCCGGCGAGTTGTTCGCAATCTCCACCCGCCATTCGCTCCCCTGCTTGAACTGGTATCTTCCGAGGACGACCCACTTGCCGCCCTTGGAGGACTGCTTGGCGAGGGCGAGGCTGTTGCCAAGCGAGTGAGTCGTGCGGTAGGGGACGGCGCTGCCCCAGGTCCTCAGGGCGCTGGGCCACCAGGCCGAGACCTCGTAGACGGCGTCGTAGGGGAGCTGGAAGCGCCAGGCGGCCGCCGAGCTGCCGTCGCCCGTGGGCGCGATGCGGTAGTCAGTAGCCCAGGGCCGAAGCTGCACCGCGGCGGTCTGCCAGGCCCCGCCCACGACCTCGAAGCGCTTCCCAGGCTCATCGTCCAGATTGTCCACGACGAGCGTGTAGGCGGTGCCCGTGCCGCGGATGGAGCGCTTGCCCAGGCCGCCGTTGCCCGTGAAGGCGAGCTTGGTGCTGCGCTTGCCGGCCGCGGTGGGCGCGAAGCGGACCCGCACGGTCTGGCTCGCTCCGCCCAAGAGGTCGAATGCGCCACCAGCCACTATCGTGAAGTCCGCTCCGCTCGACGTCACCGTTCCCGTGAGCCGGCTGCCGCCCGCGTTGCCCACGACATAGGTGTCCTGCTCCACGGCCTGGTTGACCTCCACGCTCCCGAGGTCGAGCTTCTCGGCGGGCGTGATGCCGAGGAGAGGCGGGGTGTCGTTGTCCCGGTTGCGGAGAGCGGCGCCGGGCGTGGCGAGGCCGTTGTAGCCGGGGTCGGCGCTCGCCGCAGGACCCACCCCCACGACGTAGGCCACGTCTCCGTCAACGTCCAGGTCATCCAGCCCCGTCACGGTGACTGTCTGCGGCACCCGCCAGTTGTCAGGCGTGAAGGTGAGGCTCGGGGGTGCGGCGGCGCCCTCGGTCGGGTCGCCCGAGGCGATGGGCAGGGTCACGTCGGCGGTGGGGCGGCCGAGGAGCGCGACCGTGAACTGCGCGGTGCCGCCTGCCTCCGTGGTCACGAGGCCCGATGGCGGGTTGAGCACGACGCCTGGCATCTCGTCGTCGAGGTTCGTCACCGCCACGTCGGCGGGGTCTTTGCCGTGGAAGAGGGGGTCGGCGCTCAGGGCGGGCGCCGTGATGATCGTGTACGCGACGTGCCCATCCCGCAGGTCGTCGTTCACCCCGGTCACAGTCACTGCCTGGGGAACGTTCCAGTTGGCCGGTGTGAACGTGAGGCCGGCAGGCGCAGCCACGCCCTCGGAGGGGTCGCTTGAGGAGATGGCGATGAAGACATCGGCGCCTGGTGGCGAGTTGAGGACTATGCTGAACTGAGCCTTTGTGCCATCCTCGCTCGTAGTCAGCCCGGTGACGGGATTGACGAGAATCCCGCCGATGGGGAGCGCGGTGTAGTTCTGCTGAGGCAGGTCGCCGCTGACGTTGGCGTGGATGCGGTTCCGCGGGTCGAACTGGTAGCCGTCACGCTGGGGGACCACGGTGCGGGTGCTCCCGGAGCTCACGTAGGCCAGGTAGAAGCCGTGGGAGTTGGTCATCGGGGTCTTTGGGAGGCCGACCATGAGGACGGTCTCGACGGGGACTCCCGTGGGCGTCCGCACGAAGCCCGAGATGGTGGGCACCGGCAGGGTCGTCTTGTAGTCGTGAACGATGTCGGCGGTGACGTTGACGTAGCCGCGGCCGAAGGGGTCGAAGTGCAAGGCGTCGCTGAGCGGGTAGACGGCGCCGGACCACCCGTAGGGAACGAAAGCGCTATACTCTCCATCGCCATCGGTCTCGGGGTCGCCTGGGAGGCCGTACATCTTCACGTCGGGAATGCCGAAGCCGAAGATGCCGCAGCGCACCGTCCCGCTGATCCTCACCAGCGTTCCGGCGTCTGCCGGCCGCGCGAGCCACGGGAGGAGCAGTGCCGCGGCGGCCAGCCCCGCCTTCCCAATGAGCCTACTCCACGGAACCGGCCGATGCACTCGCCAGCGCGGCATGTTCTGACCCTCGGGCGCCGCCCTCGCCCGGCGCGGGCGACGGCGACGCAAGGCATTGGAAGGCTTCCACTTATATGAGACGGGGGAGCGCAACGGCCCGTTACCCCAGCGAGAGGCGGGCGAGGCAGGGGCAGGCATCGCTGAGAGTATACCCCATCTGTGCCCTGAGATCAAGGCTGGGGGGCGCAAGTTGCTCAGGGCCGGGGAGCTACCTTGTGGGCGGGGTGGGGGCGAGCTTGGTGCCGAGGGGGGGCTTGCGGGCGGCCTGGTCGAGGAGCTCGAAGTAGAAGCCCCACTCGCCGGTGCCCTGGGTGACTTTCAGGAGGAGCTCGTTCCAGCCGGCGGCGAGGGTGGCGGGTGCGATGAACTCGCCGGCGGCGGCGTGGGTGAGGTTCTCGCCGGTGAGGAGGAGCCTGCGGTTGAGCCAGACCTTGACGCGGTCGTCGGCGCCGACGGCGACGACGGCGGGGCGCTCGCGGTCGGAGTGGACCCAGGCGGCGGCGTAGGCGACGGCGTTGTCGAAGCTCCCCAGGAGCGCCTTGAGGTTCATGTAGCTGCCTTCGGACGTGGCGAGGCGCCAGCGGACCTCTCCCGCGAGGCCGGGCAGGGCGCGGTCGGGCCTCACGGCGTCGGTCTCGGGCGGATAGGGGGTCTCGATGCCCCAGCCGTCCCCCTGCCCGGCGAAGGGGCCGATGAGCTGCCAGGAGCGGACGAACTCGCGCGGCACGCGGGCGTGCCTGCGGTGGTAGTGGTAGAGGGTAGCGACGGGCAGGCTGAGCTCCCTGGTGAGGTCGAGGACCTTCTCGGCCGGGTCGGGCTCCTCGGCCTCGGCGCAGGCGTCCAGGAGGTTGCCGAGGACGTCCACGGTCTTAGGATGGCCGGGGAAGGTGGCGAGGAACCATTTGTTGAGCTCGATGCGCCGCTGGGGATTTGGCATCTCAAGCTGAACCAGGTCGCTGAAGAGGCGCCAGGCCTCGTCGAGGCCCGGGTCGCGGGGCAGAGACGCCCCGCCTACATCGCGGGGCGCGGAGGCCCCGCCCACATCTCTCCCGGGCGCGAGGCGGGGAATCTGGGCCTGGAGGGTGGCGACGGCCTGGGCGCGGTCGAAGGGGAGGTGTGCGACGATGGGCTCGCGGAGGACGTAGGCGGCGTGGCCGCGCGGGCCGTCGCCAGGCTTGTTCGTGTGCGCGCGCTTGCCGCTTTTGGCTGGCTGGTCCACCCAGACCCACTCGGTCATGGGGTCGGGTGGAGCGGCTTCGGCGTCGAAGCCCCAGTGGCCCACCACGGCGTCTGCGGCGTCGGGCGCGAGGGTGGCGGGGGAGGCGGCGCGGGCGCGAACCTCGTCGGCGGTGAGCGCGCGGCGGTAGAGCCTGACCTCGTCGAGGGCGCCAGCGAAGAACTGGCGGCCGTTGGCCCAGCGGGCGAAGTAGAGGGAGCCGTAGCCAGGCTGGCGCTCCTTGCCGACGTCGGTGCCCGCCACGAACTCGCCGTCGCGGTAGACGCTCAGCACGGCCCCATCGTAGGTCATGGCCAGGTGGTGCCACTGCTTGAGCCTCAGCGTGCCCTCCTCGGACCAGGCGTCGAAGCGGTTCTCCTTCCCCCCGCCGATGTTGAGGTCGCACACCAGCTTGTCGCGATAGACGACCAGCCCGAAGTAGCCGTCCTCCCAGGCGTGGCCGTTCTTGTTGATGAGCCACTGCTTGGTGTCGCTGCCGAGCGCGAAGCTGTCGAGGTAGACCCAGAGCTCGACCGTGAACTGGGCCGGGTCAATGTCGGGGGAGTGTGGGACGCGGCGGCAGCCGGAGTGGCCGTCGCAGGCCATAGCCATTCCGACTTTGCCTGGGACTGGTCGGGTGCCGCCCTCGAAGCCGTCCACCCAGCTTTGCCAGGAGCGCCTGGGCATTGCGGATTGCGGATTGCGGATTGCGGATTGAAATCCGAAATCCGAAATCCGAAATCCGAAATCCCGGATGGGTGGCGGCTCGTCGTCTATCAAGACGTGGTCCTTGCCGGCCACGACGACGGCCGTGCGGTCCCAGAGGACGCGGCCGCCGACGTGGCTGAAGGCGATGCCGGCGATGGAGCGGGGGAAGAAGGGGGTCCAGTCGATGGGCAGGCGCAGTTCGTGCCACTGGCCCGGTTTCGGGAGCGGTCCCATCGCGCGGCCTCGGAGGGCCTTTCGGCCCCAGAGGGCGCGGAAGGCCCAGCCGCGGCCGTCGTGAAGGCTCATGGCCAGGGTGGTCGGGGGGGACGCGGGGTCGAGCCACACCCACTGCGAGAGGTATGGCCTGTCGAGGGGCGGGGAGAGGTGTGCGGCGACCGGCTCGTCGAGCTCGGTGGCGGTGTGGGACTTCACGAAGTGGTGCTGGGGTGGCGGGGCGTGGGTGTGGGCGCGCGCGCCGCTGTAGTGGGGGTCGGCCACCCAGTCCCACTCGCCGCGGCTCAGCCCGCGAGGCGTGTCGTCCTCGATGAACACGGTCTCCTTGCCGCCGGCGACGACGGCGGAGCGGTCCCACACGATGCGCGAGGTGCCCTGCTGGCAGAAGTTGATGCCGCAGAGCGGCTTGTCGTGCAGGCCGACGAGGAAGAGCGGGACGCGGAGCTCGTGCCACTTGGCGTCGGGAAGGCTCTCGACGGAGCCGAGCTCGCAGGGCGGGATGATCCAGTTGGCGACGGGCTTGCCCCAGTAGGCGCGGTGGCCCCACTCGTCGAAGCCCATGCCGCTGTTGAACTCAAGGAGGACGGAGCGGAGGTCCTTGCCCGGCCCGAGGTAGACCCACTGGGAGAGGTAGGAACTGAACTGCCAGGCGACCCTCTGGCGGACGGGTTCTGGGACGCCGAGGCTGGCGGCGCGCTTGAGGATGGGGCTGCTTTCAATCCGAAATCCGAAATCCGAAATCCGAAATTGGGAAGCCGCTATCTCCAGTAGCAGGCGTTCCGCTGATGGCCCTTGCGGGTGGCGCCCGATGAAGGCCCAGTAGCGCTCGGCAAGTTCCTCCTTGGAGGCCGAGCGCATCTCGGAGTCCTGCTTGAAGAGCTCGAGCGAGACGGGGAGGTCGGGCAGGCCCTCGATGACCGCGGCGATGGCGTCGCCCTGCTCGCGGGTGCGGGCGTCGAGGTAGAGGGTGTCCTGGGTGGCGGCGCTCGTTGCGTCCTCGGGGTCGCGGCCCCAGGCGAAGAGGGGGACGGGGGCGCCGCCGGCGGCCGCGGCGTCGGCCCAGGCGACGGCCCAGAGGCCGATCCGCCGCCAGTCCTCGGTCGGCCTCAACACCTCCTTCCAGGGGAGGGCCAGCTCGCACGTGTAGTCCTGCCGCGTCGGGTCGTGGCGCATGGCGGCGCGGGTGCCCTGAGGGACGGCGGTGCCGTCGAGTCCGCGCATGCGGAGCTTGCCCGTTGCGTCGAGGCTGAGCGCCCAGCGATAGGCGCCAAGGTTGGTTTTCATGCCCAACTCGAGCCAGTCGCCGGAGGCGCCCTTCGTTTCGCCGTTCCAGGGCGTCGGGTCGGGGTCGCGGTAGCGTGCGGCCAGGTGGAGGCTGTTGTCGTCGTGGGCCACGTGGAGGCTGCCGCGGGCGTCGCCGAGCCGCACGACGTCCTTGGCGCCGGAGGCCATGAGGGAATCGGTGGGCGGCAACGGCTTGGGGAGGCGATAGGCGACCTGGACGGGCCGCGCCCGAGCGACGGGCGCTCCGCGCTCGGCCGGCGGAACCGAGCCGTAGCAATGGAGGCCCGCGGGGTCCGTCACGAGCAGCGCATCCGCAGTCCAGATGAGCTGGTTGCTCTGGGCTATCAGCTCGGGCAGAAGCTGGCACTCCAGGTGCGCGCCGTCCGCGCGGTTGAAGGCGTCCACCCGAATGGTGAGCTGCTGCACCGCCGGCAGGCGTGCGGTTGCGGGGCGCGTGACTTGGCAGGCCGCGGCGACGAAGAGGCGCTCGCCCGCGACGTGATGGGACACGACGTTGCCCGGCGAGCCGGCGTCGGGCAGTAGTGGAAGGCGGTAGGCCGTCTCCTTGCGCGTGGCGAGGTCGAAGGCGGTGAGGAGGCCCGAGTTGTCGGCCGACTCGAAGAGGGTGTCGCCCTTGCGCTCGCCCCAGGCCTTCCTGCGGATGACGGGTTCGGCCGCCCCGCGGCGCACGAGCCAGTGCTTGTCAGGCTCCGCGTCGTAGCCCTTGTCCCAGTAGAGCTGCACCCAGCGCTCGTCGGCCACGAGGCGCTGTATCCGGCGCGGCTCCAGGTACTTCAGGTCGACCTGGTACGTCCGCAGCGAGCCGTCATTGAGTGAATACTCCTGGAGCACCTTGTCCTGTGTGATCAGCAGTGTGGAGGTCTGGCCGGGCGTGAGGAGGAGGGGCCACTTGTCTCCCTCGCGGGGGAAGGGCTTGGCGCCGATGATCACCCCGTCGGTTGCCCTTACAAGGATGTCGGCCGGCCCATCCTGCCGGGCGGAGAACCTGCTCGCCAGCAGGTGGAGCGCCGCGCCGTCCCACGCGAAGGCGTCCAGGGAGAAGTGGGCTCGGCCGAACAAGTCCCCGAAGCTCCGGCTCCAGACCAGCTCGCCCGTGGCCAGGCGCACGATGGCCACGTCGCGCCCGTGCTTCGGCCTCGCCAGGGCGAGGTTCTCGCCACAGACCCGCCACTCGCGGCACTCGAAGCCGAGCTCCCGCTCCCAGCGCAGGCCGCCCGTCAGGCCGTCGAGGGCAACGACGCGGCTGGGGTAGAAGAGCAGGAGGAGGCCGTCGGCCGGGGCGGCCTCGCGGAGGCCCGCGCCGACGGCCCTGCGCCAGTGGGCCGTGCCCTCCGGGCCTCTGGCGACGCACTCCAGCGCGTCCTGCGAGAGGAGGTAGAGCCTGTCGGCCAGCTTCGAGCCGGGCGGCGGCACGACGAGCGCGGGGGCCGGCCGCCGAAGCGTCCACGCACGCCGAAGGGGCAGCTCCAGAGGATTTCGGATTTCGGATTTCGGATCTCGGATTGGGGGACTCAGGCGGTCAGTGAGCAAGACGAGCGATTGGCCGCGGAGGGCCATGTCGCGGATGGGTTCCTTTGTGGGCCAATCGGCGCGCTCGATGGCACGGCCGGTGTCGGCGGCGAGGCGCCAGAGGGCGCTGCTGCTGCGGAGCCAGACCTCCTGGCGACCGGCCCGATCCGTCGGATCGGTCCGATCCGTCAGAATCGCCCTGCCATCAATCCCGTCGGGGAAGCGGCGGTCCCACAGCAGGCGTCCGCTGCCCACGTCAATCGCCACGAGGTGCTCCTCGTCGTGGGCCAGTAGCTTGCCCCCGGCCAGGCCGGCCACGTGCTGGGAGGGGACGAAGGGCGTGTCCCACACCGGGGCGCCGGTCGCGGCGTCGAGGGCAAACACCCCCGTGTAGTCGCGCGGGGCGAAAACCACCACGGCATTTCGGATTTCGGATTTCGGATTTCGGATTTCAGTCTTCAAATCCGCAATCCGCAATCCGAAATCCGCAATCGGCGTAGCCCCCTGGCGGCGCAGCACGCTGGGCGCGTTCCTGCCCAGCCGCACGCGCGGGTAGGTTCGAGCCCACTCGACGACGCCGTCGCGGGCGTCGCAGCGGGCGACGAAGCCCAGGTTGGTCGTGCAATAGACGCTGCCCTGGAAGACGAGTGGCGCGTTGCCGAAGTGAACGAGGTCCACCGCCTCGCCGCCGTGGCGCGGCGCGCCCCCCTGGGGAAGGGCCAGCACGCACGACGCCAGGAACCGCTGCCAGAGGAGCGACCCGTCGGAGGCGTCCAGGCACACGAGCCACACGGGCACCACCGCGGTCGGCGTGGCGCGGATGGCCAGGAAGTAGACCCGTCCGTCCGCGGCCGCGGGGTCGGTGATGGGCGAGAGGCTCTCCCACCACGGCTTGCCCTGGGTGGACCAGGCCATCGCGCCCGTGGCGGCGTCGAACGCCGCGACCCCCGCCATGGACTGCCCCGTGGCGTCGAGCCCCCAGCGCGTGAACACGCGGCCATCGGCCACGGCCGGCGCGAAAGGCCCGGGGCTCCGCACGTACGTGGCGGATGGCCTCCGCGCGGGCGCCGCGGCCGCCTCGCCCGGCTCGCTCGGCGGGCTGCGCCACCACAGCGGCGCCGCAGAAGACGCGCCGTAGCAGGCCAACAGGGCAGGGCCGGCCACCAGGAGAGTGGGGAGTGCGGAGTGCGGAGTGCGGAGTGCGAAGGAGCACGACGTGGCCGGGGGGAGAATCACAGAGGCGTTGCGGATTGCGGTCTGGGGATTGAAATCCGCATTCCGAAGTCCCAAATCCGAAATGGCCGTCTCGCGCGAAGCCAGCTCAATGCCCAGCTTGGCCTTGGCCTTCAGCGAGGCGTCGGCGGAATGGGCGAGGATGTCCTGGAAGGCGCGGCAGGCGAGGCCGGCGTGGCCGCGCCGCAGGGCGTGCTCGGCGAAGGCCACCAGCGCGCCGTGGACCTGCGGCGCCCAGGGGTAGCGCCGCCAGCCCTCGAAGAGCGCTTCCTCATTTCGGATTTCGGATTTCGGATTGCGGATTGAAATCCCAAATCCGAAATCCGAAATCCGAAATCGCGCGGCGGCCTCGCGCTGCTGTAGCTCGCGAAGGGGGGCCAGCGCCGCGGGCGGCAGGGCGCGGACCTCCCTGTCCACCACCGCCCAGAGCGACGCCTGCGTGGCCCGGCCCGCGGCGACCAAGCCGTCGCTCCTCGCGGCCTCGGGCAGGAGGCCGTGGACCACGCTGGCCTCGGGCGCGGCGCGGGTGCTCTCCCAGCGCGCCTCGAGCGCCCAGCGGCGCGAGAACTCCGGCCCCTCCCACACCCGCTCGCGGGCCAGCTCGTGGAGGAGTTGGGCCACGCGGCCGTCAACGCCCTCGGCCTGGAGGTCTTCGAGGAGGCTCATCGCCTCGTCGCGGCGGCCCGAGGCGAGGAGGAGCTCGGCCTGCTGGGTGCGCCACCAGGCGTTGCGGCCAACGATGGCCTCGAGCCGTTCGAGCGCGAGCGCGGCGTCCCACAGGCGCCCGCGCTCCATCGCAAGGTCGAACTGCGTCCGCCACGCCAGCTCGACGCAGAGATGGCCGTCCCCGAGGTGCCCCGAGCGGTTCAGGGCGGCCAGCCGCTCCAGGGCGTAGGCGGCCCACGCATCGCCGTCCTCGAGCTCCCTCCGCTGCTCGAGCGTGGTGGTGAGAATCTTCTGGAGCGCGAGCACCGCCTGCTCGGGTGCGCCGGGGAACCCCTCCACGATGCGTCGGAGGTAGTGGTTGCCCCTCTCGCGGCAGCCGGCGGCGGTGAAGCGCTCGGCGATCTCGCCGAGCGCCGCTATCCGCTGAGCCGTCTCGCCCGGGAACCGCCGCGGCAGCTCCTCCAGCAGCCCGATGAGGCGAAACGAGAGCGCCAGGTCGCGCTGCTTGTGGCTCTTGAGTTCCTCAGTCCAGCGCTTCTTGTTCGCCTCGTAGGTGGCCTGCCAGGACTCCTTCCACTCGATGGCCGGCGCCGCCGCCTCCGGCCCCACCTGGTCGAGGGGCCGGAGCTTCTCGCCGGCCAGTGACGTTGCGCTGAGCGCGAGGCAAACGAGCAGGGGCAACACCGCGGCGCGTGGAGTGCGGAGTGCAGAGTGCGGAGTGCGGAGTGCAGATTGAAATCCGAAGTCCGAAATCCGAAATCCGAAATCTGGGGACCGCCTCACCGCTCGCCTCCTGGGCCCACCGCTTCTTCAGGAACCAACAATTCGCGCGGATGCCGCGCGAGGTAGGGCGGGACGCCGTACAACTCCACCACGCACCGGAGGCTGGCAATGGAAAGGCTCCAGACAGCCCCGCGATGCTCTTCCGGGACCACAACCGAAATCTGGTCGCCGCTTGTCACGTCCTTATTCTCAAAGATCGTCTTGCCGCCGGCCCCTTGGAGCACGACGTGGGTCTTTGTCTGGCCCACGCTCGGGAAGCCGAGGACGAAGCTCTCCACGTTCTCTGGAACGTAGAAGTAAAGTGGCTGGTTGAGACGCGGGAGCCAGAGGCGGAACTCCTTGCTCCTGGGCTTTCCTGGCTCATCGGCTCGGCCCGCCCACACGGAGAGCGGACGCGGCGCGAACCCAATCTCGGCCGTCTTCCAGTAGCCTGTGCCGGGGTCGAGGGCGTAGAGGCCGTCCGTAGGAAGGGTTGTCTCCATCACCGCCGGCTTGCCCTTCTCGGCCTTGACGTCGCCCTCGGCCACGGGCCGCTCCTGTCCGACTCGCCGGAGCACCCAGTGGCCATCCACCGTGTGGCCCGCGTCGAAGGGGGTGAACGCCAGGTTGAGTCGTTCGCCCTTCTTGCCCGGGAAGCAGTGGATGCCGGATTCGACGCAGAGGGGCGAGCGCGGCACTTCGCCCCACGCCTTCACGGCGCCGGGGCGATGGGCCGCCAGGGGAACCAACTTCTCACTCCACTGCTGCCGCTCGATCTCGACGGCTATCAGCCCCTCGTAACGCTTCAGGTCGTCCTGGAAGAACTGAGCCGTCTCATCAGCCGTGGGGATATCCGTGCGTTCCGTCTTCCACGCCTCGGCCTCCTTGGGATCGAAGTCCTTGAGCTTCAGCAGGGCGCCGAAACGGTGCTTGAACCACTCGCTCTCCAGGAGAGGATAGGCGTGGATGAGCCCGGTGTCCAGGAGGCGTCGGCTGAAGACGATGAAAGCCTTGGCCGCCTGCTTCACGTCTTCCGGCTTGCCTTCGCGCGTCGCACGGTCATAGTCGAGGGACAGCCTCAGCCAGTGGAGGTACATGGCAACTCGGTCGAGGCGCGCCCGCACCGCCGCGTCGCTCTCAAGGCCGTATGCCTCCTTGAGGTCGAGGAGCGCGAGCTTGAGTCCGCGTGCGGCGAACCGCTCGCCGCTCGCCCAGCGCCCGTAAAGACGCCGCATCGGCTCCGCCGCCTTGCCGAATGCCCGCTCGCAGAAGTCGCTCACCAGAGCCTTCGCGTCGCCATCAGGCGCCCACATCAACTGCGAGGCCACCCAGTAGCCCAGGCCGTTCGGCCCCCAGTTGCACGACGACTCGGCGTCATAAGTGCTCAGCCCCAGATCGCGGTAATGGCGGAGCGAATCGGCCAGCTCATACACGCGGCTCCCCTTCGCCTTCCCCGGCATATCCCAGTCCCAGGGCAGGACGCTGAAGTAGTCGTAGACGCCGAGCCTTGCGCCCAGCTTGCGGAAGGCAGTGACCTGCTCGTCGAAGGATAGCTTCGTGTAGCGGAAGCCGGTCGTCACCTGCACGTAGACGCCAGGGGCGAAGGGGGTGCGGGGCGGCTCGCAATGGAAGGCGTAGGCGTAGAGGCCGACCCACTTGTCGGGGAACTCCTTGCGAACCGCCCTCGCCACGTTGCTGGCCAGGAGGAAGGCCCTGTCGCTCACCGAGCCGAGCGCGGCGCAGCGCTCGCACTCGCAGTAGCCAGCGCCGTCGTTGGGGTCAACCGACACCATGTTCGCCTGCGGCTGCTTGCGGAAGGTGGCTAGCACCCCCTCGATGACCCGCCTCTCGACCTCGGGGTTGCTCGTGCACAGTTGCATCGGCTTACGTTCGCCTTTCACGAGGCCGAACCAGTCGGGGTGGTCCTTGAACTCGCGGGCCGGCACGTAGCGTTCCCAGGCGTGGCCGCAGTCGGTTTGGAATGCACCGAGTTGGCGATTGTGCTTCATCCAGGCGTTGTAGTCGTCGGCCAGCTTCTTCGTCCGAGGCCCCCACCCGTACCATATCCGCCGATAGCCGAATGCCGGCGACGCGCGCAGGTTCACCGACACGCTCAGGCTCGGCCACTTCGGCACCACCGTCCACACGGGGTCGGGGAAGAACCACCGGCAGCCGATGTGTTCGAGGAAGGCATAGACCGCGTGCTGAAGCCCGAGGTCCGTGTTGGCCACGAGCGACAGGCGGCCCGGCGCGCTCCTGATGGCGAAGCCCTCCGGTCCCAACGTTGACTCTCCCATGCCGAGCTCAATAGCCCCCTTCGAGTCGGGCGTCGCGCCGATGGGGATGATGGCGCCCGTGGCCTCGCGGAGCCAGTGCTGAAGCTCCTTGGCCAACGCCTCGCGCGCAGCGGTCTTCTCCCCCTCGATGAGTATGTGGCACCGCGGCTGGCCATTCTGGGCGAGAACAAACGCCCCATTTCCCAAAGGCAACCGCGCGCAGCCTGCCGCGAGCAACAACACTGCAATGGCCGTGGAGCGATGCACACGCAGGCTTCTCAGGAGCGGTGGCATGAGAAGGATTGCCTCATACGGCAGCGGGCGCCGCGTGGAGGTTCTCGAGGGCCACGCCACGCTCGACGAGGTCAGGCACGACTTCGCTCGCATCGAGGACCTCTATGGCAACGACCCGCTCGCCAGGACCGATGTCCACGGCTACGCGGTCATTCAGCCGGATGACCTCGCACTCCACTCGCTCCTCCACAAAGCGCACTGTCAAAGCGTCAACTGTCGGATCGTATATGATTCTCATAGCCCAAACGCCTCCTTCAGAAGTAGAAGGTGAAGACGGTGACTACCATCAGAGCGTCCGGTGTCTCCGCGACGATGGGAGCCACCTGCTTCACCGCGTAGTGCCGGCCGCGCCACTGGCGGCCAAACCCGAAGTTCTTGCGGAAGAGGGTTCTCACGCCTCTCGCAGGTTCGGGGTTGCCGGCGCGTATCGCCGCCACCACTTCGGCCTCCGATGCGCCTCTGTCGGCCATCTTCTCCCGCGCGTGCGGGCTGAACCTGACTGGCTTCTGGGCGGCTCTTGGCATGCCGTGAACCTGACTGCTCAGGCCATCGGGCGGTCCGCAAGCGCGGCACCTCACAACCTGCTTTCAGTCTAGCGCAAAGCGCTCTGCAATGCCACAATCTGGTCTGCCACGGCGCGGCGGAGGGCGTCGAGGGCGCCGAGCGACGCCGCCTTCTCGGGGTCGAGGAGGTCGAAGCCGTCGGCGGGGAACCTGGCGCCGCCGCTGGTGTAGGCCGACCAGTCGTCCTGGATGCCGGCGGCCAGCTTGGCAAGAAGCTCCTCCGCGGACTTGCGCTCGGCCTCGCCCTTGCCAGACTTCTTGGCCTGGGCCACCAGCGATTCGAGCTTGCAGAGGTGCTTCAGGTCGTCTATCCCTTCGCGCGAACGCTCGTAGTCGAGGGTGGGATAGACGATGTCGGCTTGGGTGCGGACGACGGAGCCGCGCTCGTTGCGCAGGTTGTAGTACCACTCGACCTTTCCTCGGACGCCGTGCTTCGCCATCTTCCAGAAGAAGAAGCCGAAGGGGAAGCGCCCCGTGCCGGCGTTGACGAACCAGGGGATCGCACCCGTCTTCGCCCGGAGCTCCTCGATGAACGCCTTGTTCATCAGCGTGCGGCCCTTGTTGTGGTGATCAATGCCGTCCCAGCCGTTGTTGAAGGTCGCCACGTTGAGGTAAGGGGCCATGGCCATCACCTCCATGTAGCCGTTCATGTCGCTGGTGGTCGCCATTTCGGGGAGTTCTTCCCAGACGAAGCGGCCGAGGTTCTCGGCGATCTTGATCCCCTCGATGCCCTTGTTGGTCAACTCGTCGCCGATGCTGAAGATGACGGGCACGCCGCCTCTCTGGGCCTCGGCGTGGAGGAGCTTCATGGTCTTGATGAACTTCTGCTGCCAGCGGCGGGTGGTCTCGGAGCCGTAGCCGGCCAGCTCGCTCAGTTGAAGGTTCATCGGAGTTGCGAAGTAGAGTGGGGCGGGGAAGCCGGCCTTCCTGTAGGCCGCGATGAAACCCGCGAACTCCGTCGTGTCGGCGTCGTGGACCGGCAGGTGGAAGTTGTAGAGGGGGGCGACACAGGTCATCCCGTGCGCGCGCATGTCGGCCAGGTGGACGGCCAGCTCCTTGGCCTCCTTGGGGCTGGAGTAGTTGTAGCCCAGGGCGAACGGCGGGTCGTCGAGCTTGAAGGGCAGGACCTCGAGGGTGACGGCGATGGAGCCGACCGGGGCGCCCTTGGAGGTCACGACGACCTCGCCCTTGTAGGCGCCGGGCTTCGCGTCGTCGGGCACCCTGATGGTGCACCAGAAGAACTCGGTGCTGAGGGCGGCCATGCTCCACCTGCGGCCGAGCTCCATCAGGATGTCGCGCCCCTCGCCCAGGAAGTTCTCGACCGAGGTGACGACGACGTTCTTGGCGGGAATCGTCCCGCCCGGCCCAGTGAGGTCCCCGCCGGCGATGAAGACCTCGGTGAGGACATCCTTCGGCCTCAGGAGGAAGCTGAACGGCTCGTATTCGCCAGGGCAGGCGAAGAGGCGGGCCTCGCGCTCGCCGCCCACGCCGGCCCGCTGGACAGTGACCGAGGCGGGCGCCTTGTAGGCCACGGTTTTCCCGTCCGCCGTCCTGATCGTGATCTCCTGCGGGCTCCCATAGGTCACGGGCCGCGCCGCCAGCGGCTTCTGGTCCGCCTTCGGGTTTGCCCCATAGTCGGTCACGAACAAGTCGAGCTCGGCCCCCGCCGCAAGCGCCGCCATAGTTGCCAAGCACGCAAGGATTCGGGTCATTGGTCACTCCTCCAGTTTGCCGCCGACGGGGACGAGGCTCACGTCGTCGAGCCAGATGGTGCCTTCGCCGATGTGGTAGAGGTAAACCATGAAGGTCTTGGCAACTTCCCGGGTCTTGGGGTCCATCTCGGGCTTGCCGAGGACGGTATATTCCTTCCACTCTGGGCCAATCTTCTGGCGCAGGGTGCCTGCGGCGCCCGCCTCGAAGTTGACGAAGAGCAGGTTGTCGCCCTCGCCCTTGGCCCAGAAGGTGAGCTTGTATTCCGTGGCGCCTGGGACGGCGGGGAGCTTTGGGGTCATGATGCCGATGCGCCCCTTCTTGCCCGTGCAGCGGATGCGTGCCGAGAACTTCCCGCTGTGGACGTTTTCGGGCTTCTCCTCCCAGTAGTTCTCGTAGTCGCCGCCCCAGGACCAGCCGCCCCACCAGAGCCAGCGCGAGCGGTCCTTCGCCGAGTTCCGGTTCACCTGCTCGAAGCCGCCGTTCTGGATGAAGTTCAGGGGCGGGTCGGTCACGGACAGGCTCTGCGGGTCGTAGGTGCCCGCGAGGCGGGCCTCGAGCATCTTCTTGCGCCGCTCGTAGGCCGCGTCGGTCAGCAGCCCATCGGCCTTCTGCTTCTCGACGGCCTTGAGCGCGGCCTCCGCCCGGTCCTTGGGCCAGAGGGCCTTCGCCAGGGCCTCCTTGTCCGCCTTCTCGGCGGCCAGCGCCCACACTGAGGCCAGAACCGCGAGCACCAGGGCTTTCTTCACGACGGGTCTCCTCCTTACTTGGTGACGAATGACTGGATTGATGTCTTTTACCACAATTGGGCGGGAATGACAAGCGCGCGTGACCCGTGACAGGGCTGCGGAATCGGGAGAGGCGGTATGTGCGGTCAGGTGCAAGGGGTAGGGTTGGGGCCACAGGAGAGTGCTGTTTAGGCATGGGGCTGCTGTGGCAGGGGCGGGGGCGTTGGGAACAGGGATACGGGGTGGGCGCGAAGGAACCCGGAACAGCCTACAGGCGAGTGGGTTCAGGAAGAGTCGAAGCGGATCTGGGTGGAG
>Ga0194112_10006414_pt1 | contig 15543 bp, 8 predicted proteins | sample TA2MahC400mmetaG_FD_146191 | JGI IMG/M metagenome (GOLD analysis project Ga0194112, IMG submission 146191) | Freshwater microbial communities from Lake Tanganyika, Tanzania - TA2015016 Mahale Deep Cast 400m | ecosystem: Environmental > Aquatic > Freshwater > Lake | place: Tanzania: Lake... | reverse complement strand
GCTCGCTCTCCGAGCACTCGAACGCCGCGTACAGGTTCGCCCCATCATGCAGCAAGCGCACCGTCGTCGGCCACTTCGACGGCGCCCGCTTGTCGATGTCGATGAGCGAGTCGAGGCTCGGCGCCGCCTTCCAGCACGCGTCATCCAGCTTGCCGTCGATCCTCGGCGGCTCGTGCGTTCGCCCGCACTTCGCCGTCGGGATCTTGTCAACGATCTCCGTCGTCGCGCTCGCGGCAAGGACACGCTCCGTGTCGCCCGGTCCGCCAGCGTACGTCAACCGAGCACTCAGCGGGTACCTCCCCGGTGCCGCCGTGGCCTCGGGCTCGACGATGCACCGCACGACCCGCGTTTCCCCGGGACCAAGGTCCACCGACGGGCCCTGCTTCTCAACCTGCCAGCCGGGCGGCGCCTCGAAGGCCAGGCCGACCTCGCGCGCGCGATCCGTCTCGTTGCGGATCGTCGCGCTCACCGCAACGGGCCCCATGCCTCGTGCGATCCGTGAGGGTGCAGCCAACGACAGCGCGAGGGGGGGCGTGATGCGGAGGAACCGGTAGTCGCAGGGCTGCCAGTTCCGGGGCCTCTGCGTGATCAGGAGCAGCAGCGAGCCGCCCGCCGTCGCATCCGGCACGTGGAACTGCCCCGTCACCACTCGCCCCTGCACCTCGTGGTGTTCGCCCGCGATCGGCTGCCAATCCGCCGTCCCATAGACGTAGGCTCCCCTGGCCTGTCCTTCACTTCCGTACTCAGCCCGCAGGCGAACGAGGGACCCCGCCGGCGCACTGAGGGGCGCGCTGAACCGTACGCTTCCCTCGGTCGGCTGCTGGGCCATGGGCGCCAGCCAGAGCTTCACCCGGCTGTACACATGCAGCCTCGGTACCCGCACGACGACATAGGCGCGCGCTCCCGGCCAGGCGATGCCCCAGCCGCTCGGCCAGGACTCGGCGCCCGCGTCGGGTGACTGCACGCGCACGTTCACTGGCGCCATCCCGTCCGGCATCTGCACGCGCAGCCCGATCTCCGGCGCGTCGGTCACCTTGCCTGCCAGATCCACGTCGTAGTTCACGAGGTGTACGTACACACTGCGCGGCGGATTCCCCGGACCGTACATCGCCGTCGCCTCCACCGACGCCGGCGCCCAGACACGCAGCGAGAGATCGCCCGCCGCCCACTCAACCAACTCAGGCAGCTTCGCCAGGCCCTCGTGCTGTTTCGGCGTCAAGCCGGTGTTTGCCCACGACGGCAGATCGACGTGCGGGATGTAGGCCACGCGCCCCCAGCCGTACGTTGCCCGGGTCGCCGGTTCGTTGCGCATCTCCGCCGGCCGCAGCAGTTGGTCCACCAGCGACACGCCTCGCTCGCGGCCCCACTCATCGAGGTTACCGCACGGACCGATCAGCACCGCGCCCCCGCCGTCGCGCACGAACGTCTTCACCGCCTCCATCTGCCGCTCGGTGAGCATCCGCACCTCGGGCAGGATGAGTGCGTCGAGCCCCTCGAAGCTCGCCTCCTCCACGTCCTCGTCGATGAGCATCCGATGGTCGATGTGCTGATCCGACAGCTCGCGCGACACCGCGCACGGGTAACTCGCCGCGTCCACGTACACCTGCTGCACCGACGCCACCAGCCCCACGTTCGCATGAGGACGCGCGCCCCGCAGCTCGTCGGCGTGCTGAGCGAGGAACGCGTTGTACTCAATGGCCGCCTGCGCCGCCGCGCCCTTCAGGTAGTGGAACTGCCACGTCGCTCCATGCGCAGCGCCCTCGGCGATGGCCAGCCGCGTCAGGTTAGCGGCGGCCTCGGGCGTCTCGCCCTCCGGCGCGGTCTTCAGCAAGGCCACCGGCTTGCCGTGCGACGCCGCAACCAGGTACCGGTAGTCGATCGAGTTGCTCCGCTTCTGCGCGTTCTGCATTCGCGGCCCCGCGCCGTACTCCGCCTCATCAAAGACGATGTCCACCACCTTGCTCCATAGCGCGATGTCCTCCGCCGTACCCCGCAGCGGCCCATACGGCTCCCCCATCCACATGCAGTAGTTGCTTGTCATCGTGTACTGCGGGTTCAGGCTGCGGGCATACTCCTTCGTCTCGCGCATGAAGTCGTACAGCGTCCACGCCCCGAACTCCCGCCAGGCAATCCACAGCGGGCTGCTCGCCTCCTTCGGCGCCTCGACCGTGGCCGTATCGCTGACCCCGAACATCCCACGCAGCACCGCCTCCGGATACGTCTCGGCCAGCCACTTGCGGAACCTCTCCCGGCACCAGTGGCAGTAGCAGCTCCCCTGCGTCACGTACGGCCCGTCGTAGAAGCTCCCATCCGCGCCCGCCTCGCAGATCAGCCGGATGATCCCCTTGGTGTATTGCCGCACGCCCGGGCTGTTCACGCACAGGTGATAGCCCTTCTGCCCCTCGTATTCGTACGGCCTCGGCGCGCCCGCCGCGTCTCGCTGGGTGCAGTCGATCAGGTCCGCCGGCCGCGCGCCGAGGTAGTCGGCATACGTGTCCCAGCGCTTCTGCCAGAAGTCGAACAGGATCGTCTGTTGCTGCAGGTCCCCGTAGCTGAAGCACGGCCCGATGTAGAAGATGATCCGCGCGCCGCGCTGATGCACCGCGTCCACCACGGCCTTCGCCGACGCCATCGTGGCCGCCAGCCTCTCCCGCTCCGGCAGGCCCGTGTAGCCGGAGAACGGCCCGTGCCAGTGCAGGAAGCTCGTGCGCGACTGCTGCAAGAAGTCCAGGAACTCCGGCGACGTCTCCCGGTAGTGGATGATGTACCGCAGGTCCGGGTATCCCGGCACCTCCGCCGGCACTTCCGCCCGCGCAACCCCGCCGTTCACCAGCAGTGCAACCATGATCCCCAACACGATGACCACCTCCCTTTCGGCCCGAGACTCCAACCCCGAACCCCGAACGCTGAACCCCGAACCGCCGTTGTCGTACTACCGACTCAGCCGATAGCTCAGCCACGCATAGATCGTGTCCGCAATCTGCCGATACCCCTCCGCCGACGGGTGCACCCCATTCGCCAGGCGCGTCACTTGCTTGTCGGTGCGCGCGTTCGCCGGCTCCGTCACCACCGGGTAGTTGTTGACCGTATCGAGGTTCAGGTGCGCTGGCAGCAGCCACAGGTTCTCGCTCTCCCGGCCGCCGAACTTCTCCATCATCCGCTCGACGAGACGGTGCTGGTTGCGCCGCGCCTGCCAGCGCGTCTGGCCGCAGTTGTAGTTCGAGCCGAACGCGTCCTGCGTCGCGGCGGGCGGGGTCAGCAGCAGCAGCCCGATCTGCGTATCCGCACGCACGCGCCGGAACTCCGCCAGGAGGGTATCGGCGTAGCCGAACACGGTATCGATCCGGCCCTCGAGGTCCGCCTCCGTCGCGCTGAAGATGTCGTTCCACCCGAGGAACACGGTGGTGATGTCCGGGCCCTGGCCGCCGTTCGTGCGGTCACAGTACGCCTGGAAGTCGAGCACCGGCTTGTCGCCCTCCAACCTGAGGAAGGGGCTCTTGGCGCGCGGGTCGTCACCTTCGGTCCAGCGCGTGCAGAACGTCTGCCATGCCCACCCGCCGTAGCCTTCGTGCACGACCTCTGGGGGCAGCGAATCGATGGGATGATGTGTCCCAATGAGCTTGATCCTCTCCGGCCCGAACAGGTTGAACAGCTCCGCCGGGTAGACCGACGCATGGGTCAGGCTGTCGCCGACGCACAGCAGCGTGAACGGCTTGCCCGAGCCCCCGGCCGGAGCGACGCGCACGGTCGCGGCGCCCTCCGCGAGCACCGCACCGGCCGCGTCCATCACCTTCAGCGAGAGAGGGTAGTCGCCGACATCCTGCTCGGTCGGCGTGAACCGCCAACGCTCCTGATCCTGCCGGCCCTTGGGGCAGTCCACGTCGAAGAGGTACTCCCGCGAGTTCAGCACGAGGATGGCGTTGTCGAAGTACAGGTTCATCTCGCGGCCCGGCGCGGCGTACAGGTCAGGCGGCAGCACGAGCCGTACATCCTGCGCCTCGACCGTGACCAAACAAACGAGAGCAGCAATCGGAATCAGGAACCGCCTCAAGAGAGCGCCTCCTTCGGATGCAGAACGAAGTCGGCGCCATTTCCCTCCCTCAGCCCCGCCCGCCTGCCTGGACCCTCACCCCAATGTAGGGGCGCGACCCGTCACCCCAAGGTAGGGGCGCGATTCATCACCCCAAGGTAGGGGCGCGATTCATCGCGCCCATGTGTAGGGGCGTGATTCATCACGCCCCAGAACCGCCATCGGACACCGATAACCTACACCGGAACGCCTCTCACGAGCCCTTGGGACTCACTGCCAACGCCCGACGCGCCGAGGGGATGAGACGCTCCGTCTCGGGGGAGGGGGCCGGCTGCGCACGTTGCGGTCTGGGCGACTCGCCGGGGACCTTCAACCAGGCGCGCACGACGTTCTTGTCGATCGGGTCACCGGGCGTCTCGTCATACCAGGCCTGCGCCTCCTCATGTCGCCCGAGCTGGCAGAGCGCGCCCACGAGGTACGCACGCGCGAAGAGGTTGCTCGCCGAGATCGCCAACGCCCGCTCGAACCACCGCGCGGCCTGTGCGTGGTCCTCGTTCCGCATGTAGCACTCACCGATCTCGCGGCACAGGTCGCTGACATCATCCGCCGGGCCGTAGCGGGCGTCCGGCTCCTTCGGCAGCAGGTGGTATCCTTGCTCGATGAGCGATTCGACCTGCAGCGCCAGCTCCTGCGCGCGGCGCAACCGGTCCGCTCGCTCCCCGGGCGGAACCACGATCTCCCAGTCCGCCGGCGAAAGCTCCCCGTCTGCAGCACCCTCCGCGGGCTCCTCGGCAGGCGGGCGCAGGTCAGCCCCGCACGACAGGCAGACCGGGTCCGTCGGGTAGTTGCTGTCCCGACATTCGGGACACGCCACTTTGGCGAGCATGATAGCCCCCCAGGCCACACGTTGCGCCCTGCGCCTGGTTAGTTTCTACCCGAAACACCCACCGAACCGGGAAGGGAATCTCAGCGGGACCGGGAGGGGCCGAGTGGCACGCGTCGGGTGGCTTTGCGGGGCCGGGGTTACGGTGTATAATGCTCCTACGCCGTGGACGAACGAACAGGGGGTGAGCTGCCATGGCCAGGGAAGCGCGGACGACCACCCGGGAGCGTGTCAGCGACCAGCCTCGCGTGCCAAGGAGCGCCGATCCCCAGGTCCGCAGCGCCATCGCCCTCCTGCGTTCGTGGCAGGACGGCGACGCTGAGGAGCAACGCGATACGTGGGAGTTCCTGAAGCAGGCTCTCGACGAGGACCGCCCTTCGTATCGGAAGCTGTTCCCATGAGCAGGACGGTGGTCCTTGACGCAGGCCCGCTGGGCATGCTGACGAACCCTGCGGGCAGTCCGCTCAACGCGGATTGCCGCCAGTGGGTCGAGGGTGTTCTCCTTCGCGGTGATGGTGTAGCCGTGCCGGAGATTGCCGACTATGAGGTGCGGCGTGAGCTTCTGAGGGCGAGCAAGGTCGAGGGCCTGACGCGCCTGGATTCGCTCCGGGCGCACCCGGTGTTCCTCTACCTGCCTCTGACCACCACGGCCATGGACAGGGCCGCTGAGTTCTGGGCCCGTGCCCGTCGGGAGCACCGACCAACGGCGTCCGACAGTGCGCTGGATGCAGACGTCATCCTCGCTGCGCAGGCAGCCGTGCTCGCGGAGCGCGGACACGACGTGGTGATCGCCACCACGAATCCCGCTCACTTGGCCTGGCTCGCCCCCGCCGCTCTCTGGACCGACCTTTGACCCAGCGCGTCTGGGGTCACGTCTTTAAATTTTAATCTTGCCGTTCCCGCCGTTGGGAGGGGCCGCATGGCCGAAGGCCATCCGGCCCGCCGTTCTACGCCGCCCCAAACCGAAACGCATACACCTTGCACGCCCTCAGCGCGAACCGCAGCCGCACCGGCGTCCCGGCGAGCGCGCCGACGTCCGCCTTCCCCTGCCACATGACCGTCTTGGCGATGTGGTTGCCGTGGATTTCGTCACACGAGGCGAGGTCGTAGCCCGGCACAGTGGCGCCTTGCGCATCGAGCGCCTCCACTCGGCACGCCCCCATCGCCGAGCAGTCGATGTTCAGCTCCAGTCGGTTGCCTGTGAAGCGAAACGGCGGGGTCAGCAGCTCGCCGCCCGAGTACGCCGCATCGGCGGAGATGAAGCCATCGAGCCGTTGCCTCACCGCGCAGATGGAGGCGACCGGGTTCGGCCCCGCGTCCTCCGGCTCCCCGTGAGTGACCTCATACCCCGCGTAGTACTGGTACAGCCAGTCCCCTCGGCGCAGCATCCCCGTCGCCATGTAGAGGCACTTCGAGTCCTTCGCCGGCGCCGGGCTCAGCGGGATGTACGGCGCGCGGCTGAGCCGGTGGTACTCCACGCCGTCCCGGCTCACCGCCATCTGGATGTCGAGGAGCCCGTCGTTCCCGTACTTGCCCACCGGCGGCTCGGGGAAGTGCAGGTAGGCCGCGGGGAACAGCAGGTACACCGCCTCGGCATACGGGTACTCGACGGCCGCGGGGTTGTAGTGGTCGGAGGGCACTGGGTCCTGGTCGTCGTAGCCGAAGCACGTCGGCACCTCGCGACTCGGCACGGGGATCTTGTCCTTGCCCCAGATGTAGTAGGGCTGCTCCAGCGGCGTGTACGGCCACGGCTGCATGATGTCATCCATCTCGATGCGCCCGACCTTGCGCATGGGGTTCCAGATGCGGATGTACGCCACGTACTTCCCGCGCTGGTTGTCCCACATGGCCATGTTCGCGGTGTCGGGGCACAGGGGGAACAGGCGCTCCGTCCCGGGCGTCCAGTGGATGCCGTCCGGCGACGTGCCAACATACAGCCCGCCCTTCTCCGGGTCGGGCCAGTTGCCGACGCCGATGCACTTGAAGCGTTGCTCCGGGCTGCCGTGCGGGTCGAGGAACACGACGCTCTCTCCCGACGCGGGCATGACGATGTTGTTGTCCTTCGAGCCCTCGAACTCCACGACGCCCAGGTTCGGCTTCTCCCAGTGTAAGCCGTCTTCCGAAATCGCCAGGCACAGGAACGTGCCCTTGCCCCGCGCCATCGCGTTGTAGTAGAAGCGGAACTTGCCCTCGTACTCCATCACCGCATCGCAAAACCCGATCCGCCGCGTCTCCCACGGCCGATCCGGCAGCATCACCACGCCGAGCTTCTGCGGCGGGTTCATGGTGAGCGTAACGCCCTTCGACGACTCGATGAAGCGCTCATCGATGAAGAGCTGCTTCCGGTCACCAACGTCCCACACCACATCGGTCGCCTTGGGTGAGAGTTCACCGTGCATCATGTCAGCACACACCTCCGTGCACGCAACTACTACGGGAAGCACCAGTACCACAGCCATCCCTCCTCGCCGTCATCCTGTGTTATCCTGTCTATCCTGTTAGGTGCCGTCCACCGCCTCACCCTTCGTGATCACCGTGACCCTCGCCCGCGCCCGGATGCCCTCCGGGCCTCCGCACGCGAACGCGACTTCGTTCTCGCCGGCGCCGACCGTCGGCACGTCCCCCGTCGGCTGCACCTCGGCGAGCAACGCGCCGTTCGGGCCGTAGACCTTGCAGTCGCCCATCGAGCGGAACTCGAGGTACGAGCCCGTCTCCATCTCGCAGGGGAACGTGATCGTCTTCCCGCCGACGGTCACCGCCGGGTTGCTGAGCTTGATCGGGAAGACCGACACCCCCTGAACCGGGCTGAGGTAGCACGTGACTGTGCCATTGGGCGGCAGGCTGTTGACCCACACCGAGAGGGTCTCGATCCGCCCCAGGCTCACCAGTTCGCGGTACATCGCGTACTCGCCGCCGTAGGGCCAGCCGTACTCCGCGTGGCGTTCGCCCTCCGGTTCGACCAGCTCCACGTACCGCCAGCCCGTGAAGTCCACCGTCACGTAGTGGTCCTCGATCCCGCCGGAGAGGTAGTGCGGGCTGCGGCGCTGGAAGTTCAGCACTTCCCCCTGCCCGTCGCCATGCACCCACACCCCGAGCGCCTGGTTCTTGCTGAGGTCCAGGTTCGGCTCGAAGGCCCGCCCGATCTTGGCCCATGAGCCGCGCCGCGTCGCCAGCGTGCTCGTCGCGGTCAGCCGTGCGCTCCTCTCGCCCACCTTCACCTGCTCCGTCGAGGGCTGCACATCGAGCGTGACTCCCGGCGCCGCCGCACGGTCACCGAACGCCGCAGGCTCCGCGAGGTCCGCCACCGCAAGACTGCCCTCGCTCCCGTACGGCGAGCACCCAGCCAACGCCTCGATACGCACCGCGAGCGGCTGGCTCGCGAACTCGTTCGTCACCTTCCACGCGTTGGTCTCCGGGCTCTCGGCCTTGTGCTTCGCATAGCGCATCGGCCGGAACTGCGGGTGAGCGTCCGTCCCCTCCACGAGCGCGAAGTCTCTCCCCGGCTCGCGCAGGATCGCCTTCACCGACGCCGGCACCACGTTCGCGTTGCGCACGGCTTCATAGCGGCGCGTCACCTCCGCCAGCCGCTGGTGGGCCGGCGAGTTCGGATCGAACGTCGTCATCGAGAGGCCGCTGCCCGTCGCGATGGCCTTGCAGCAGAGGTACTCGATGTCATCGGGGAAGGTCGGCTCGGTCTGGATGCCCTGCCACGACAGGAACGCCCACCAGCCCAGGTTGCTCGGCAGGAACATGCGGTCATTGGCCTCGTTGCCTCGCACGTGCATGTCCACGAAGGCCTTGTGGCTGCGCGTCGGGTGATCCCACGCGCCCATCCGCGACCGCAGATACCAGAGGTGGTGGTGGAACGTGCTGTACTCCATCACGGCCGGCCGCTCCAGCCGCTTCCAGATCTCGAACACGAACTGCGACCCGTAGTGCCACGAGCTCTGCCAGCCGCCGAGCACGTCTTCGCCGTCGAGCGCGTCGAGGTAGATGCAGTCGAAGCCCCCCTCGTTATACAGCTCGGCGATCTTGCCCGCGACCTCCGCCAGCAGCGTCGTCTCCGGATCGGGCACGAACAGGCCGAAGCACTCCTTCAGGTGATCCGCCTTCGCGCCCGCCGCATGCGCCGAGGGAGTCGTCCCGTACGCGCCCCGCGTGCAGCCCGTGAAGGCATACGGCGGTTGCTTCGTGACGCCCGAGTACGTGACCAGCTCCTCGTCGATCCTTAGTGTGATGCTGTTGCGCACGAAGAAGCCCGTGATCGTGGACATGCTCTCGGTCGTCTCGGCGACCGGCACCTCCGTCGCATCCGCCGACAGATCGCCGGCGAGGGTGAAGGTGGCGTCGCTGGCCAGGCGCGGGTCGGGCTTCGGCGTGACCCACGGGCAGCGCTTGTCGATGAAGAACGCGTATGGCTGCATCCCAACGCACAGGCCGGCCGCGTGCAGCTTGTTGGTCATCGCCTTCACGCTCGCGAGTCCGTTCGGGTACGTGTTCGGATCGAGCGCACAGTCCCCGAACCGGAACGGGCCGCCCCCGTGAATCTGGATCTGGTTGAAGCCCACGGCCTTCGCCCGCGCGATCCACTCGTCAGCCGTCTGCTCGTTGAGCCCGCCGAAGTTGAAGAGGTACGAGGTCCGGTTCAGCGGCCCGTCCATCGCCCACGGCCCGCCGACCGGCGAGTGCGGCAGGTCGGGCGCAGCCGCAACCGCTTCCTTCAGCACGTTCCGCATCTCGCCCGTCGGGCACGCGACCAATGCCGCCTCCGCGCCGACCAGGCCGAATCGCTTCACACACATCGCCCGCAGCAGCCGGTTGGGCCCCGGGGCCTCCGTGACGTTCGTCTGCAGGTCCAACGCCAACATGCACGCGGCGAAGGGCTCCTCCAGCGTCCCCTTCACCGTCAGCGGGACATGGCAGAACGTCAGCGCCTCGACGTCCTCGCTCGCCTCGAGCACCTTGAGATAGAAGTACCGCTCCCGCGGCCGCACACCGATGACGGCCCGCGGGCCCAGGTCGCCGAAGGCGAAGGTGACGCGGTCATCGGAACCCACCGCGGACGTCGCCGCATGCTCCTTGCCCCCAACGGTCGCCGTCGCGAACGCGGCCTCAGGGGTGTGTTGGGCGTAGTCCTGCCCCGTGTCCTTGTCGATCAGGCAGACGCCCTTCGCGTCGGCGCCAATGAGCAGCTTCGCGTACTGGCTCTCGAAGACGATCGGTGTCATCGGGTTCGTCTGCGCCCCCAGGGTAGCGGCGATTGCCGCCAGCATCATGCTTGCAGGGATGGCCATCAGTGCCCTCATCATGTGCCCACCTTTCCTCGGCCCCCCCGTTCGCCGCCGTGGCGCCGAAGCCCTCGCAAGGTGCGAACACCGCTCCCGTCGAACCCCCCGCCGTCTAGCCCGCAACCAACCCAACCATAGTCCTCAAGGCGTAAGGAGACAACGACTCGATGGCCAAGATCGCGTTCATCGGAGCAGGCAGTTTCGGTTTCACCCGCACCCTCGTGAAGGACATCCTGACCTTCCCCTTGCTCGAAGACGCCGAACTCGCGCTCATGGATGTAGACGCGGAGAAGCTGGACTACATCAAGCGCGCTGTGGAGCGCATCGTGAAGGAGGGCGGCTACCCCGCGAAGGTCACCGCCACTACGGATCGCCGCAAGGCCCTCAAGGGCGCCGATGCCGTCATCATCACGATTCTCGCGGGGAGCGTGCAGGTTTGGCGGCACGACATCGAAATCCCGAAGAAGTTCGGGGTGGACATCAACGTCGGCGACACGCGCGGGCCCTCGGGCATCTTCCGCGCGCTCCGCACGATCCCCATCATGGTGAGCATCTGCAAGGACATGGAGGAGGTCTGCCCCAAGGCCTTGCTGCTGAACTACACGAATCCGATGGCGATGCTCTGCCGGGCGATGCAGCGCGAGAGCAGTATCGTGTCGAGCGGCCTGTGCCACAGTGTACAGGGCACCGTGTACATGATGGCTCACTGGATCGGCGCGCCGATGACCGAGGTGAACTACACCTGCGCCGGCATCAACCACCTCTCGTGGTTCGTCAAGTTCCTCTGGAACGGGGAGGACGCGTACCCGAAGCTGCGCGAGGTCGTGAAGCGCACCAAGAAGGTCTACAACGAGGAGCACGTGCGCAACGAGATGTTCCTCGCGCTCGGCTACTACGTCACCGAGTCCAGCGGCCACAACTCCGAGTACAACTGGTGGTTCCGCAAGCGCCCGGATCTCATCGAGAAACACTGCACCCACGGCACGGGCTGGAACCCGGGCGTCTACGCGGACATCCTGAACGGCTACCTCGCCCGGGAGAAGAGCTGGCGCAAGGACATCCAGGCCTGGCTCGACAACCCCGCGCCGCTGCACCTCGCGCGCGGCCATGAGTACGCGGCCTCGATCATCAACGCCTGGCAGGGCGGCGACCCGTTCGAGTTCAACGGCAACGTCCCCAACACGCAGATCATCACCAACCTCCCGCCGAACTGCTGCGTCGAGGTGCCCGTCTTCGCGAGCCGCCGCGCGCTGAATGCTGTCCACGTCGGCGACCTCCCGCCGCAGTGCCAGCCGCTCACCGCGATCTCCGTCGCCTCCGAGGAGCTCGCCGTCGAGGCCGCGATCAGCGGCGACCCGGAGCTGGTTTACCAGGCGATCTGCTACGATCCGCTCACCGCCGCCGTCCTCTCTCTCGGCGAGATCAAGCAGATGGTCAAGGCGATGCTGAAGAAGCACCAGCCGCACCTGCCGCAGTTCAGCCGGATCACGTGGTAGGAAGGGACGCTCACAGTGGGGCGGGCATTCTTGCCCGCCGACGTTCACGCTCACTCCGCGCAACGGCGGCGGCCACGAATGGCCGCCCCACTACACAGAAGGAGTCGCAGTGGGGCGGGCATTCCTGCCCGCCGACGTTCACGCTCACTCCGCGCAACGGCGGCGGCCACGAATGGCCGCCCCACTACACGGAAGGAGTCGCAGTGGGGCGGGCATTCTTGCCCGCCAACGCTGATGTTCGCTCAACGCAACAGCGGCGGCCATGAATGGCCGCCCCACTACACGGAAGGAGTCGCAGTGGGGCGGGCATTCTTGCCCGCCGACGTTCGCCAACGGCGGCGGCCACGAATGGCCGCCCCACTACACGGAAGGAGTCGCGGTGTGGCGGGCATTCCCGCCCGCCGACGGTGACCCCCATGCGGATCCTGCTCCTCGCCGCCTTGCTGACACTCCCGGCCATCGGCCAGGAGGGCGCGCCCTCTCCCAACCTCGTCGCCAACCCCGACCTCTCCGAGGGCGTCTATGGCCCCTCGCGTTGGGGGCTGAACCAGCGCGACGAGCGGCGCGTGGACTGGCTCCAGTCTGCCGATGGGAAGGAGTTCGCGCTGCGCCTGCAGGGGAGCGGCGAGGACTGGGCCGGCGCAACAAGCCAGGCCGTCCCGGCGAAGCCCGGCGAGAAGCTCACCGTCGCCGCGTGGATTCGCAGCGATGACAAGGCGACCGATCGCGACCGGCTGTTCGTCCGCTTCTTCGGCGAGACCGGCTTCCTTAGACAGCAGGGCCCGCCGATTCCAACCGGCGCGCAGGAGTGGCTGCTCGTCAGCGGGACGGTGGCCGTGCCCGATGGGGCGAGCCGCGCGGACGTATCCCTGCAGATCTGGTCGGCGGGCACCGTGTGGCTGCGTTCGGCAGGGCTCTTCCGCGGCGAGGGCGTCCCGGCGGGCGCCCTGCCCCAACCGCAAACCAAGGAGTATGTCCCGGTGGAACTGCCACGTGGCAAGCCGGCCGATTCAGACGCGAACGGCCTACCGGACGCTCTCGAACAGGCTCTCGGGATCACCGCCGCCGACGCTGCGAAGAGCACGCGCCTCACTCGCCCGAAGAACACGAGCTTCCAGACGCCGACCGGCTACCGCGAGGACAATGACCTGAAGGTGGACATCGTCATCGTCGCCGGCAACGCGGAGCAGGACCTGCGCTCGTGGCGCGACTTCGGCTATGAGCCGCACTGCATGGGCGGCTTCCGCGACGGTCCGGCGTATGTGGAGAAGAACCCGGGTGAGCCGCAGATGGATGCTGCCGGGACGGCGCTGACGTGCGGGCCGGGCAGCTACTACCTCGTGCCGACCGCCCAGCGCCGACAGATCATGGCGCGCTACTTCGCCGACGCGATCCGCCACGGCTCCCGCGCCGCCTGCCCCGAGGAGCCGGAGTTCTTCAACCGCGCGGGCTACAGCCCGGCCTTCAGGGCCGAGTGGCAGCAGGCCTATGGCGAGCCCTGGCAGGACCAGACCTCCTCCGTGGACGCGCGCCTGAAGTCCGAGCGCCTGAAGGCCGGCCTTGAGCAGCAGCTCCTCACCGACATCTACCAGGCCGCGCGCGAGGCTGACCCCCAGGCGAAGCGGTTCCTCCTCGCCCACAGCCCTCTCAACTACACCGCCTGGGGCATCACCTTCGCCCACTGCGCGATGCTGCGCACCGGCCTGGTGGACGAGATGGTCGCCCAGGTGTGGACCGGCACCGCGCGCTCCGCCGTGACGCATCAGGGCCGCACGGCGGAGCGGACCTTCGAGAATGGCTTCCTGGAGTACAGCTCCTCCTGGAACCTCGCACGGGGGCTCAACGTGCCGGTCTGGTTCCTGATGGACCCGCTCGAAGACAACCCGGACCGCACGATGGCGGACTACCACGACAACTACGAGCGCACGCTCGCCGCGTCGCTCATGTTCCCCGAGGTCACGCGCTTCGAGGTGATGCCCTGGCCCACTCGCATCTTCGGCCGCGTGCCCGACGACTTCGCCACCGAGATCACCAGCGTCATCCGCGTCCTCACCGACATGGCGACTTGCTCCCCTCTCCCTTCAGGAGAGGGGCCGGGGGTGAGGCCGCCTCTCTCCCCTCTCCCTTCAGGAGAGGGGCCGGGGGTGAGGCCGCCTTTCTCCCCTCTCCCTTCAGGAGAGGGGCCGGGGGTGAGGCACATCGAGTGGGACTGCGGCACCCAGGGCATCGCGACGTTCCTCGCCGACTCCGCGATGTTCCAGCGCGGCGCGCCGGGCGCGAGTGACATGGACGACGTCTACGGCCTCTGCTTGCCGCTCCTGATGCGCGGGGTTCCCGTACAGATCGCGCACCTGGACCGCGTGACCGATCCCGACTACCTGGCTCCCTACCACACCGTTCTCGTGTCCTACGACGCGATGAAGCCACAATCCGCGGCGACGAACGAGGCCCTCGCGCAGTGGGTGCGTGACGGCGGCTCGCTGCTGGTCTGCGGCGGGGATGACGCCTACTGCGACGCGAACGAGTGGTGGCGTCAGGCCGGTTTCCACGGCCCGACCGAGCACCTGCTGTCTCTCCTCGGCTTCGAGACGAAGGGCCGGCGCATCTCACAGGGCTCGGGGGCCCCGTGGAAAGTCGTTGCGGAGACGGACTACCGCGGCCGGATGCTGGAGAACCGCAGGATCGAGGAGATCGACCTCACGCCGTTCCTGCGGGACTCTGACGCCGCCTACGTGAAGCTCGAGGATACGCTCCCGGAGGACGGTTGGGGCCCGCTGATCTCCGGCTTCGAGATCGAGGGAATGCGCGACGGGAAGCCCGTGAAGGAGTCCGTTGCCCCGGGCTCGCCTCGTGAGGCCGAACTCATCTACCACGATGCCGGCTCGCTGCTCACCGACGCCCAGCCGCCCGCGCGCTTCGCCGACGCGCGGTGGTTCGTCGTCTACCGCCTCCCGTTCGACCGCGGTTCGCGTGCGACGTTGCGCATCGACATCGGCAATCAGTACCGCATCCTCGTCTGCGCGGCCCCGCCGGACCGCGTGCGGTCCTTCCGCGGGGGGAGCTGGCCCGGCGCACGCGACCTCTGGACCGTGCCGGTGAACCAGTCCTTCGTCACCTATGACGCCTCCGGCGCCGAGGTGCTCCTGTCCGACGGCAAGGACGCGCTGCTGCAGGAGAAGCGCGTCGGCCAGGGGCGGGTGCTCCACTGCGGCCTCTCGGGCCGGCACTTCACCGCCTCCCAAACGGGTGACCGCCAGCTCCGCGCGCTCGCCGAGCGCCTCACCGAAGCCGCCGGCCGGCAGTACACGGAGAAGCCCTACCTGAAGCTCCGCCGCGGGGCGTACGTGATCGCGAAGACGTTCGGCGGCGCGCTCTCGCTTCCCGACCGCTATGTTGACGTGCTCAAGCCCGACCTGCCCGTCGTCAGCGATGTCGCCCTCCCTCCGGACAGCGTCGCGGTCCTGAGGGCGGTGCCACCTGCCGACCGCCCGACGATCCTCCATTGCTCCTCGTGCGTCGAGTGGAGCAGCGAGCAGCCCTCGCGGACCCGCCTGATCGTCTCCGACGCACAGGGCATCAAGGGCTCCTGCCGGATCGCGACCGCGGGGAGGTCGGCGGCCGACATCCGCGCAACCTCTGCGACCGGCGACCCGGTGGACGTATCGGTGCAGCGCGGCGACGCAACGCTCCTTCTGCGCTACGACAACCAACCCAGCGGAATCGCCGTGGACATCCGCTGGAATTCAGGGACATGAGGTAGCTGCAAGACGCAGCGCGCTGTTCGGGACTGTCCCGTTTCCTGCCCCCCAAGGGCAGGAAACGAGGACTGTCCCTTGTTGGCGTTGG
>Ga0194112_10006411_pt1 | contig 15545 bp, 10 predicted proteins | sample TA2MahC400mmetaG_FD_146191 | JGI IMG/M metagenome (GOLD analysis project Ga0194112, IMG submission 146191) | Freshwater microbial communities from Lake Tanganyika, Tanzania - TA2015016 Mahale Deep Cast 400m | ecosystem: Environmental > Aquatic > Freshwater > Lake | place: Tanzania: Lake... | reverse complement strand
ATCCGTGGCGTGTCCAGCGCCGGTCACTACCACTAAGGGACGCTTCTTAAACTTGGCCTTGGCTATATCGGCAGGCACCAGGATGACCGCCGCCGCGCCGTCAGTGATGGGCGAACAATGCAACAAACGCAGCGGTTCGGCTACCAGCGTCGATTTCATTACTTGTTCTAAGGTCACCGGAAAGGGATATTGGGCATCGGGATTGAGCGCGCCATTGGAATGGCTCTTGACCGCCACTTGTGACATTTGTTCCAGTGTCGTGCCGTATTTATCTATATGAGCCCGCGCCATCAAAGCATAGAGCGCCGGAAATGTCGCGCCTTGATAGCCTTCATACTCAGTGTCGGCTGCGGTTGAAAGCGCGAAGGTGGCTTCATCGCCGTTGACATCGGTCATCTTCTCGACGCCGCCTACTAACACGATATCCGACAGCCCCGATGCAACCTCCATCCAGCCCATTCTGAAAGCCAGCCCGCCGGACGCGCAAGCCGATTCGACCCGCGCTGCCGGCGCCGGCAGAACGCCCAAATAATCGGCTAACAGCGACGCCAAATGTTCCTGCGCTGTGAACAATCCGCTCGACATACAGCCGATATACATTGAATCGATGTGGTCAATCCCGGCGTCTTCTATCGCCCGGCTGCCAGCCAACGCGAACATATCACGCAGCGACATATTCCACAACTCACCCCATTTATGAATTCCAACGCCAACTATGGCTACATCTCGCATTTTGAAACCCCTATTTTAAGCAGGCCGAACCTGCGTTAATGACTTTGAAAATTCTTCGACAATTGTGCGAATTTGCTCTCATCCGCACTTGCATTACCCCTCAAACGAGAGGCTATTGCTCAATACGTTAGTAATTGGATTAGAAACTTGCGGCTGCCGTGTTTGCAACGGCATATAAACTACTTCTCATTCCGGATTATCTTTCCGCGGAACTTGGCATACTTCCCATAGTCGAGATAGAACTTGTTCTCATCCAACTGCGGGCGAGTTTTCGGCGCCTGGTTCTGGATTTCCAATATCCGGTCGGTTACAGTGTAGATAAAAGCATCCGACCCGGCGCCTGAACCGAAGGAAACCATAAGGATTCTATCGCCCGGTTTGGCAACATCGAGAATAGCCGTAAGTCCAATCGGCGACGCTCCGGAATAAGTATTACCCAGCCACGGGGTAACCAGCCCGGTCTCATATTGCTCTTTGGTAAAACCGAGCCGTTTGCCGGCTTCCATTGGAAATTTGCCGTTGGGTTGATGAAATACGACATAGCGAAAATCGGTCGGTTTCATCTTTGCGAGCGCCATAATGCCTTTAGCCGCGCCTAAAGTGTGCTTGAAATAAGCCGGTTCGCCGGTGAAGCGTCCGCCGTGCTGCGGATAGAATTGATGCTCGCGCCGCCAAAAATCCGGCGTGTCGGTCATAAAGGAGTATGTATGGTCGACGCGGGCGACGATTTCTTGTGCGCCGAACACAAAAGCCGCTGCGCCGGCGGAAGCCGAATACTCCAGCGCATCGCCCGGCGCGCCTTGCGAGGTGTCGGCGCCGACGCCCAAGCCATATTGAATGAGTCCGGCTTTGACTTGCGCATAAGAGACATACATTGCTTCAGTTCCGGCTTTGCAGGCAAATTCAAAATCGGCGGTATGACAAACCGGCGTCGCACCAATTGCTTCAGCCAGCACCGTTCCAGTCGGCTTCACCGCATAAGGATGCGACTCAGAACCCACATATACCGCGCCTAATTGTTTGCCTTGAACTCCGGCGCGTTTGAGCGCGTAGCGCGAAGCCTCCACCGCCATCGTGATCGTATCCTGGTCTAAGCCCGGAACAGACTTCTCGAACAGATACAATCCTCGCTTGTAACTCTCGGCGTCGGCGCCCCAGACCGCGGCTATCGACTCCACCTTGATACGATAGCGCGGCAGATAAGCCCCATAGCCGACAATCCCAACCTCAGACATTTATTTCTCCGAATTATTTAGGTTAATAAAATTCGATTATTGCAATTTGGATGGCAAAAGTTAGTTCGTATCCGCCGGTCTAAAATCCCTGACCTTCATTTGCAGCGAATTGCGATCCATCCAATTGTTTTCCTCAATATAATAGACTAAATCGATTAAATCGCCGTTGTTTATGAACTGCACGTCGTCGGCGCGATTAAAAGCAATAGCGTCGAAGAGTATGCTGCTCTTGCGCACGCGGAACTTCAGATGGTTCGTCCCTACAACGCGTGGCTGCCCAAAGATCTCCAGATTCGATGTAACGAAACAAGGTCGACTATTTCGCGGTCCGAATGGCGCAAGCAGTCCGAGCATCCGCACCAGTTCGGTGTTCAATTCGTCGATTTCAATCTCGTCGTCGATTTTTATCTTAGGTATCAAATCTTCCGGCTGCAACAGCGACTTGGCAACTTCGTTGAAACGACGCTTGAATTCGGGGATACGTTCTTCATAAATAGTAAGTCCGGCGGCATACTTATGCCCGCCGAACTGCAGGAACAGGTCCGAGCAAGCCTTCAGAGCCGAGTGTAAATCAAAATTAGGAATGCTGCGCGCTGAGCCTTTGCCGATTTTACCTTCGATAGTTATCATTACCGTCGGCCGATAGAATTTCTCAATGATGCGCGACGCCACGATGCCGATGACCCCGGGATGCCAATCGACAGATGATAAGACAATGACATAGTCGCTATCGGGGTCGTATTCGCGTTCGATTTTATTAAGCGCTTCGTGAAGCGTGCGCGTGTCGATCTCTTTGCGGTGGCGATTCTCTTCTTCCAAAATCGCCGCCATCTTCTGCGCCTGGAACTGATTGCGGGTGATGAGCAGATCGACCGCCGGCTGGGCGTGTCCTAATCTGCCGACGGCATTGATACGCGGCGCCAAACCATAGATTATCTGTCCGACATCGATAGCGCCTAAATGCAAACCGGCAGTGCGAATGAGGGTCGTCAGACCTTCCTGCCCCTGTTTGTTCAGTTTTTCTAATCCAATTTTGACAAAAACGCGGTTCTCGCCGATGAGCGGCACGATGTCCGCGGCGCTGCCGATGGCGACTAAATCGAGATATTTCTCTAAATAGGAAACATCCAAACCTAATTGCATAACGACGCCTTGTGCCAACTTATAAGCCACGCCGACGCCAGCCAATTCTTTGAATGGATACTCATCGTCCGGTCGCTTCGGGTCCAGCACCGCCAGCGCCGATGGCAATTGTTCACCCGGCTCATGATGGTCGGAGATTATGACATCGATATTGGCGCGGTGAGCATGTTCGACTTCCTCGACCGAAGTTATGCCGCAGTCAACGCTGATGATGAGGCTGCAGCCGAGTTTCGAGGCTTCTTCTATGCCGGCAATCGAAAGACCGTAGCCTTCCGATGAACGGTCGGGAATGTAAAAGGCAACTTCGCCGCCGAGGTCCTTGAGAAATAGATACAACATCGAAACCGCAGTGATACCGTCAACATCGTAATCGCCATAGATTAAAATCTTCTCGCGTTCGCGCAGCGCCCGGATGACCCGTCCAACCGCCGATGACATATCTTTTAAGAGAAATGCGTCGAGCAGATAATCGGTTTTCGGATGCAGAAATTGCCAGACATCTTCCTTCTCAATTATGCCGCGATTGAACAAAACGCGCGCCACCGCGCGCGGCACCCGAAATTCGCGCATCATCGCTCTGACAGCATCCGCATCGTAAGCGCTGTAGTATTCCCATTTAGTTTGCATTTTATTTTAACGGGATAAAATCATCCCGCGCCTGAACTCGCTGATGAGTGAATATAAAATTATCTGCTGACTTGGCGTTACTCTCATTCACCGCTGTCGTCAGCCAAGAGAGTTTCTTGATAATTTTCACTAATGAACTGGCCGCAGAGATTCCCTTATTGCAAGACGCGGACATCCTGCAACAGCAGTCTTTGGAGAAGATTTTCAAGAAACATTATACTGTGATGTAACTTAAGTAGAGGGAGACCGGCTCATAAGCCGAATTCTGTTTAAACGGTCATTCATCTCTAAGCGTAAAAATACGCCGCTGCAACCTACCCGCAGATAATGGCGAAACGGACCATTTCGCGCAGACGAACTGCTCTCCGCTGCTTGGTCTTGCTCCGGGCGGGGCTTGCCAGTCATCGACCTCACAGTCGATGCGGTGCGGTTCACCTTTTCACCTTAACCGGTAATGCCGGTAAGTTTGTTTTCTGTGGCGCTGTCCGTTCGATTAACATCGACCTTGCTTTACAGCAAGCGCCCTGTCCTGTGGAGTTCGGACTTTCCTCATCCCGTATAAACGGGACGCGACCGTCCGGCCGGTCTCCTTTTTATTGGCGGGTTATCGGTAGATAGCCTAAGTGTGGTGGTTTGAATTTATTTAAGTTACATCGAAAACGAGAGTGAATGAACTAGTATCTACTTGCATAATTGGCTTCCAGAATGTCGGACAGGAGGACAGGCGTCCCTGCCTGTCCACTTTGCAGCATATCTCCCGGGACAGGCAGGGACGCCTGTCCTCCTGTCTATACTATAATGCCAGTTTCTTTTGCAACGAGGCACTAGTGCTCTGTCCCTTAATTTCTCTTGGAGGGCGGGTTTAAACCCGCCCTCCAAGCACAAAGGCTAATGATAGGTAATTAAGGAACAAAGCACTAATCTCCAAGTCTGGCAGGCGCAAAGGATTATTTCTTAGCCATAAAACCCGACACTGGATTATTCATTTCTTTATTCGCGACTAAAATACAACCGCATACTTCGCAAAGGATGATATCGTCCATCCGGCGCACCTCAGATTGACGCTGCGGCGGTATCATCGAAAAACAATAACTACAGGCGCCGTCGGAAAGCGTCGATACGCCGACGCCGTCTCTTATCTTGCGAATGCGCTCATAGTGGGCATAGACCGGTTTTTTTAGTTTGACGATAATTTTTCCGCGTTCATTCTGTAGTTGATGCTCCTCTTCCTGACTGTCGTCGAACCGCTCCTGCATTTCCTTGTGGCGCTCATCATACTCGCTTTTAACTAATTCAAGTCGTTTTTTATGCTGCACAACCGTGCCTTGCTGTTCCTCGTCGCGGTTTAATACTTCTATCAATAAGCGTTCGGATTCGGCAATTTGAGATTTGGCTTGTTCGATTTCCGATGAGATAGCATCATATTCGCGGGTCGTCTTGACGCTGAAAATGGTCGCTTGCGATTTTTTCAGTCGTTCGCGGGCTTCTTCGATAATCCGTTCGCGCTGCCGTTTAATTTCAAGATTCGCGGCTAAATTATGTTCAGTTTGACGCACAAACTCTTCATACTTGTCGATTTCGCGTTTTAAAGTCGTCAGTTGTTCCGGCAAATCACCTTTTTCATCGAGCAGTTCCGCTAAATGGTCGTCGATCTGCTGGAGACGAACTAAATAATTTAAATCCTCAAGCACTTATTTGACCCTTAACTTTAGTTTTTTGAGAGCAAAAAAGCGCGCGGCGAGTCTCGCCGGGCGCCATTTTGGATGGTGAAACAGGCGCGGTAAAATCCAGAGAGTTCGCACCGCGCCAGTAATTCAGAATGATGTTGTAACGCTCCATTTTCATTTCTATTTCTCAAGTGGGCCCACCAGGATTTGAACCTGGGACCTACGGATTATGAGTCCGCAGCTCTGACCGCTGAGCTATGGGCCCATTGTTAAATATATAAGGCTTGCTCAGCTCAAACAAATGTCGATGTTTAGAAATTTCCATCTTACTCATAATAATATCCAATTCGCAGCCAAACTGTCCAGCGGTCGTAGTTCTTTATTTGCGATACTATCGGACTCGGCGCGCTCACACGCCGCACCGACCAGCCATATCCCAAACTAAAATCGACCGCCGAATTATATTTTAAGGTTGGACTGATTTCAATTGAATGGGCTTTATCCTGTCTTTGCGAGTGCATCGGATCTAACCGCAGTGATAAACCAGTCGTATAGACACGATAATTATGTTCGCCGCTCAACTTCCAGGTCGTTTCATACCCTAGTGCATCTATTTTCCTTTGGACCGACCATACTAAACTCGTCTCTTCATAATCGCTCTGCCCGACTTCGCTGTCTTCGCCATATACAACCTGATACAACAGGGAACTTGGACTATAACCGCTGTTATCGAACATTCCATAATTCAGTTCAACCGCCATACGCCATTGCTTTGGCCGGACTACGGCTTCAGAGCCTAATTCCCAGAGCCGGCCGTCATATTCAGTGAAATACTTATTATATTGATAATCTTTAATTTTGCATATTCCACTGATTTCCCAGAGCCACCGCGGTCGATAAGTCAACTGTAGCGAACCCTGGTTCAAGGCAAATTCGCAGCGCTGCCGCGAATCTGTATGAATGTCTGTATAATTCCGAATATAAAACTTGGGCTCGTAGAAATAATTCAAAGCGCTGGTCCATTTACGGCTTAGGTCTTGCCGCAAACCGAAACTCACCCAGCCCAGGTTCTTAAGCGGAACTTTATAGTGGTTGGCGAAGTTGGCTATTCCGCGCAGCCGCAGCGTCCGGTTCTTCCACAGTTCGATGCGATATTCAGTTGAAAAACGCCAATCTAAACGAACATCGTCTAACGAGGCTATCGGCGAAGGATAAGTTTCCGCGCGGTTTCTAAAACGGTCTTCATCGCGATCCGAATAACGCAGCAAGTTGCTGTCGTAAGACAACATCCAACTCGCGTTAAACGCGGCATTTCCCGCGCCGATAGTCATCCCCATTAAAGGCTGCGCTGCTGCTAACAGCGTTGTTATCAAACCCAACCGCCTCATCAGCCCTGCGTATTGCCTCTTACTGGAAATAGCCAGGCATTGCCGGTTTTCTTCTTGCCAAGTTCATTACCAAGGCTTTTATGCGGTAAATAGAAGCGCAGCAGAACCGACATACCTGGATCCGGCGATTCAATCTTATAGCGATGTTTGCCGGCCGGGACCTCGATATAAAAAGTGCATCCTCGCGACAACAATTTGTCGGTCTTCGTTTTATAAGCCGCCGCCGCTGATATTTTCCCTGTGAAGGGATTTGTCTGGAGAATATTCGCGCCTTCGCTGACCTGAATGCGGAAGGTTTTATCGCCGCGCATCGTATGGTCGAACTCCAGCCGCGCGAAAGCCTTGATTTTCGTAGGTCCTATGACTTCTAACTCCACCGGTTTGCCAGGCTGGACACGATGATAGAGATATTCCTGCTCTTTAACGACAATCGGCACATTATCCAGCGCGCCAACCGGCTTGAAATCTATATAATTGACGACCTCTTTCTTACCATTGGAAATAAAGAAACGGGCATAGATAGTGTTTTTATCGCCCTTGGGCGTCATAATGGCAAAAGTATGCTCGCCATCAGGGACTTTGAATTCCATCGAACGACTTTCAGCAATCCGTTCCGCTGGATTTTTGGGATTGGTCGTGGTTTTAGTGAATTTGGACGAACGTGATAATTTATACTTCTTATTTCCGTCGCGTTCGACCGCAATTGAATATGTCAAATTGTTCTTTTTTTCCGGCAGGACAATCCGAGTAACGACTTTTAGGACCGACGGACCGGTAATCTTTATCAAAGTTGGTGTTGACTTATCCAACTTCCAATAAGACAACGGCTTATCTTTTACTTTAAGCGTTGCGATGGATTTAGAGCCATTCTGCGGCGAAATTGAAGTCCAAGTCTTGGCATTTAAAAGATTGGCTGTGAAAGCGAACAGAATTAAGACTGCCACCGGCAGCGTGATTGATTTTTTCCTCATTGTAAATCCGGCAGGTTTTCAGACCAAGGTGTCCGGGTCAACGCCTTCTTCGCGCCACTTGTAGCGCTGGCGGTCAAAATATTTTACGACAACTAAGATAATCAACATCAGAACGACGGCGATGGCGGCGACCGTTAAATCATATTCCTGATGTTCATATAAACGGCCTAAGCCGACTTTGGGAATTGGCAGCATCGCAACCGGCAGGTCGAACTTACGGGCTACTACCGATGGTTCGTAGATATGCACAACTGCAACATTAGCGGCAGCGAAGGTATGCAGTAAACCTCGTCCGGGATAGTTCAACACCGGCAGCCTTTTATGCACGCCGGTGGGAAGTAATTTACCGTTTTCACGGTGCCCCATAGCCGCAATGCCGCCGCCGATATTGACCACGGCTTTATATCGTTCGAGCGGCATTATCCGTGAAAACAATTCTTCCCGCGCCTTAATATTAGTAGTTAAATTGCCTTCGTGAATATAAATAACTTCATTGCGTTCAATTGCATCGCTGAGCATATTCTTACCGACTTCCGATAGTCGCAGACCGCCTTCATCGTCGCCGCCGCCTAACGATGCGGCGACCGAGCGAAAACGGAATATCCCCTGCTGCGCCAGGATGCGCTCCATATCCAGCCAGGTGAAATCCGGCGAATTAGCACCCCACCAGGATGAACCGACGGAAGTGACCACAATCGGCGTCAAATTTAGGGCTTTGGCGGCGGAATAAACCGCCAAATTGGCGCCCGGCATCGACCCTGTCAGCAACACCGCAATAGTATCATTCGATTTGGCGCCGGTCTGTATTAACATCTCGACTATAGCCGCGGCAAAATTCGGATTCAGAACTGTAATCTTATCGTCGATGCGCCCTTCATCGGTCGTGATAGGACTGTCCTTCTCGCCTAAAAGCGTATAGACCAGTGGGTCTGATATATTCGTTTGTTCCGATATGTTCAGCGATGGCAGACGATAACTTTGCAACACTTCCAAAGCCTTCCGCATCGTCGTAGCAGCGTCGATTTTTGCATCGTAATAACGCGTCTTAACCGTGACCAGGCTGCTTTCAGACCACCAGTAAAGGCCTAAAAAGGCGATGGTCATCAAACCAAGCCAAAGATTCGATTTAATTGTCGGTCTATACATTACCAAACATCTCCCCGCCGGTAACCAGAATGACTAACAACCTAACGACCGCGCCGCCCATTAAAACGGTCGTAATGGTCTTATAGACGCCCTGTCGTTCCATCCAGTTGGCTATGAGACCGGGAATAATATAACCGATGGCTTCGAGTCTTATGTCTATGTCGCCGAAGTCGTCGGCAAAAATCTGCCGCGACAACCAACCGAGAATAAATCCCAGTAGAACCGCCAGGACCATACGTCGGCGGCCATAAACGAATACGAATTGACTTATTATCCTAATGCAAACCCACACCATCAATGAGACGATCAATGTTCCAAGCAACGCAAACGGCTTGTGGAAATTCAGCGCTATATAACCCGGCACGACAATCCCGCCGGCCGCCAGACCGAAGACTTCGTGAAAAACCAGGCTGAAGGCAACGCCGATCCCGACTGCAATTTCGATCAAGCCTCCTGCCTCCTATGTTTATAAAAATAGCGAAAAATCTCCAAACCACCAGCGCCGACATTGCCAATCGCCAGGACCGTCCCGCGCCGCTCGATTAGATTGAATAACTTCTCATAAACCTTCTCCGGCGTTATCCAACCCAAACCCACTGTTTTTTCCTTAGGAATATTATAGCGCGGGATATAAGTCATAAAACGATGCAGCGACTCACCAGTCAGGACAAAGTAGTCGAAATTGACATTTGCCGCTGTCATCTCGATGAGTTGGATGCTGCGGTCCTGGCGGTCGGCGCGTGAATTGAGCAACATAAGGAGCGAGCCCAACGGTGCAAACCGATTGGCGATTTGGTGATAGATTTCTAAGGTGGATTCCGGGTCGTTCGCCGCCATTGCATTGACGAATAATAACTCTTTATCGTTATGGATGCAACGGGCAATTTTCAGCGCCCCGGCATCCGGCGCCGAACGATACATTCCCTCCAGTGCAGTTTGGCGGTCAATCCCCACCCAAGCGCAGACCGCCAGCGCTAAGCCGACATTAGCCGGATGTTCGATATGCCCAAACCGGCGCAGTTCGTCCACCGTAACACCCTTGCCGCCGACCCGATATATTTCAACGCCCTGTTCCTCAGCCACTTCTTTCATAATCGGAAAATTTTGCTTCTCCGAAGTGAACAACACCGGCGGCAGAGGCTTGCCTTCTTTTATATATGGTCCGCTATAAATCTCTTTCACCGGCATCGTGTTGGATAACGAGCGCGTAATCTGTTCGCGAAAATGCCCCATTTCGTTGATATGATCCAGCCGGGCATTAGTTATAACGCCGATGTGCGAACGAATTAATTGACGTTCACATATCCACTGATATTCCGGCAGCACCGCCATACATTCGACGACCACGGCTTGCGGCTTACGGCGTTCGAAGTATTTGAATATCTTAACCTGCTCGATAATGTTCGCACGCTGGTCACGGATGATAGGAATTTCTTTGCCGTCGATATCGATGATCCGCGGCAGAGTGCCGGTCGTCTTAGCCATCGTCTTAAAACCGCCGGCGCGCAGCCCAGCGGCTATGAGACGGGTCACGGACGATTTGCCGCGCGTGCCATTTATATGAATGCGCAGGGGTATTTGTCGTAGTCGTTGCTGGTGACCATAATACTCAATAGCCCCATAGCAACACAGCGAGACCAAAATCAGCAGTAGGACAAGCATTGCTTCCCGTTTGGGGTGCGATTTTAGTAAGTTATTTGAGATTTGCTGATAATATCGATAAATGCAAAAAGAAGGCTAGTGTTATATCACAGTAATAATGATATGTGTTATGCTGACCCCTGCGCAGGCAGGGGGAAGCATCTCGTCTGGATAAACAGAGACGAGTTCCTTCACTTCTTTCAGGATGACGACATTTTTACTGTGATATAATACTAACAAAATATGTGAATATTATCGCAAGAATAAAAATAAATAGCCATTTTTACCATCAATTTTATAGTGCAATTACTGCGCCAACTTCCATAAGAATAACTGGAATTTGCCTTCGACTTCCTGTGTAAATAAAATGCTCCCGCCGTCAGGTGAGAACTGAGGGTAGCGCACTTCGCCTTGCCCTGTATCGCAGGCCTGTAAAGTTTTACTATTCAAGTCGAAAAGATACAAACGGTAAACGGGTTCAACAGCGCGTGCAGTGAAAGCCGCAAAATTGCGCACCGGATTATAAGTAATCTGCCCAATGCGGTAATCTGAAGGCGTAAGAACTTCGAGCGATCCATCGGCACCGACATAGCGGGCGAGCCGCCCGTCTTTAGTCCGGACTAACACTTTGTCGTCGGGCAGTTGCGCCGGGCAACTCGGGTCGAAATCGGCGCTGACGAATTCAACTGCTTCGCGTCCGTCGATAAAACCCCGATAAATCGTATTAGAACGTGCAAATTCCAGCGCCATCGGCAAGGCATTGCGCTCGGATAAAAAGAGAAAACTCTCGCTGTCGAACGGAACCGGATACCAATCATCGCCGGCAGCGTTCGTAATTCGCACTACCTGACCATCCTCAGGATTATAGGAATAGATATCTCGCTCATATTCCTGGCCTTGTCCGTCGCGGTCGGATACGAACAGCGCCCCGTTGCCGTTCAGCATCCAGTGCGGATTTTCATCGTTGGCTTCGCTTTCCATTAGCCGGAATTCTGCATTATCAGACAGATATAACTCAAAAATCTGCCAACGACCGTCACGGTTGGATTGGAATACCACGCGGTCGCCGGCAGGATGAAACGCGCCTATTCCGTTGTCAGCCTCGCCGGCGGTAAGTTGCTGCGGCAAACCATCGAACTCGGCAACATTTCCCAACTGGACGACCGGCTCGACTGGAACTTCTGCTGTTGGCGTGATCCCTTTCTTGGCTCCTCCACAGGAAGCCAATACTGCCAATGACGCTGTCAGGATAATGACGTGCGCCGATTGCTTGATTTGCATTGTCAGTCCGGGATTTAATGCGTTAAATTCTTTAATCTTTGAAATATAATACCAATTCTTAGAATATGCAAATATTTCACAAACCTTTTGAGCACATTTCACAACTTATGGCTAAAAAAATCTGAAAATTGTATATCTCATTTTATTGTTTAGCCCCGGAATAAATACTTTCCATATCGTATCCCGCGGCGCGCATCACATTACTCATCAGAATCACCACGGTCATCGGACCAACGCCGCCCGGGACCGGCGCGACCGCGCTCGCCTTGAGCATAATTTCGTCGAAGGCTGCATCGCCAACTAGCCTGTAGCCGCGCTTTTGGTTCGCATCCGGAATTCGATTAATGCCGACATCGACCACCGCCGCGCCATCTTTAATCCAGTCGCCGCGAACCATCTCCGCCTTGCCAATTGCCGGAATTAAAATATCGGCTTGACGCACCACCTCCGGTAGTCCAACCGTCCGCGAATGGCAGACGGTGACCGTCGCATCGCCGCCGCGCGCCTTGAGCATCATCATCAGCGCCAAAGGCCGACCAACGATGACCGAGCGTCCGATGATGACGACTCGCTTGCCAGCTGGATCTATTCCATAGGCTAATAATAGTTCGACGATGCCCGCCGCAGTGCAAGGCTGGAAGCGGGGCCGGCCGATATAGAGCAGCCCGACATTTTCTGGATGGAAACAATCGACATCCTTCTCCGGCGCGACCATCCGCTGGACTTCAATCTCGTCAAGATGCGCCGGCAATGGGCTTTGAATTATCAAACCATTTACCGATGCGTCGCGGTTTATGTTTTGCACCACCCGACTTAGCGCATCCATCGATGTCTCGCCCGGCAGCTGGCAATGACGAAAACCGATGCCCAATTCTTCGCAAGCCTTCTGTTTGGCGCGAATATAGACCGTCGAAGGCAAATCATCGCCGACCTGTAGCGCTGTAAAAAAAGGCAGCGGCTTCCCCGCCGCCAAACCTGCCGTTAATTTTTCCTTAATTTTCTGACGAATCTGCGCCGATAGCGTTTTACCGTCTAAAATTAATGCCATCCGGAATCCTGTTGTTCAAAGAAGATGGATATGGTTATGATAAATGAGGTAATTGCAAAAGTGTTGGATTTATTAACTGATGGCAAGGCGGACGCCATCGTCCGCCGCATTCTAGGCTTGGCTGGTTTTCGGCGGACGAGGGCGTCCGCCTTGCCATGTCTGAATTTTCTGGATTAATCATCACTTTTGTAATTAGCTCAAATGAATACAGAAGTATACAGGAACACTACTTCAACGCTAAGCGCTCAATTATTCAGCATTAGTCATTATTTCACAAATACAACCTTCCTGACATCCACCTTGCCGAGCGTTTCGAGCCGAAGGATATATACTCCATTCGCCAGTCTGTCAGCGCCGAAATTAACCTCATACTTACCCGCTTCAAACCATCCTTCACGCACTATGAAAGTTTCGCGGCCGGTTAGGTCGAACAACGCTAACTTTGTCCAGCCGTCTGCTTCCAAGTTAAAGACTAATCTAGTTTGGGAATTAAACGGATTTGGAAAGTTAGATTCAATGCCAAATATCAGAGGCTGCTTAATCATTTTGTCGATAATCGCAGCGCTGTCCACGCGCAGCGTAACCGGCAGTAAGGTTTGAGAACCTGCAGCATTATGCAGGAAGCGGATGACCAGCGAATACTCGCCGTCGCTTAAATTAAAGGCATTGAATCGAACAGTTATAGGTTGACTACAGCCTGGATCCACCGCTGCTGAGCGCGGTATGTAAGACACCCAATTAGTATTAGGACCGACATCATAAACGGAAACGCGATGTCCGTTGGCGTTGTTCATCACTGCCAACATCACCCATTTGCGCGGGTCGAATTTATTTGAAAATTCCATACCTCCAGCCCGGTCGGCGACATCGCCTTCGACGCCTGTAACGGCACGGTAATCGGCTGTCCGCGGGTTGAACTTCGAGACCAGCGCGGTAGGAACTTGCAGCCGCGGGTCGATTCTGTCCCGGCTGAAGATGTAAACCGTATAACCGTCCGGATCCTGCGCATAGAACGCCAAGCCATATATATCCAAAAGGATCTGATGGCTGGCGGTAACATTGCCGTCGCGGTCGAACTGCACTAAGGGTTCAGCAAGTCCGTTTGCCGTCCAGAAACGGTCTTCATTAGTATCGTAAGTCAGAGCGCGCGGCAACTGCATCGGCGACGGAATCGAATCCTTCACCTGCCCCAAGCGGTTGACGCCAATAATCCAACCGCCCTCGCCTCCGTAAAGCAATGTATCGACGACTGTAGTGCCGCGGATACCGTAAACCGTGTTTCCGGGCTGCGACAGTGAGCCTAAAAATCGCCCCTGCGTGTCAAAGCGATAGAATTGATTAGGATTATCGTTGTTCGACGAGCCGGTCACCCAGATCGCGTCGTCGAAGAAATCGACGCCGTTGATGCGCCAGTCCTGCGTTGCCGCCGTAACATTGAAGTTCATAAGTCGCTGCCAATTGCTCGGTTCGCCAGCATAGTCGATATAACTGCGAAAATCGAGCCGTCCGTTGCCGTTATTTTGAATGGAAATAACTTGCTCAGCCGCGCAATTCGGCTGCAATTCGGCGCCAATGTTGCGCTCGGATAAGGTGAATTCAGGGTGCAGAAGCGCAAATGAAACCTCGATAGTGTCGCCGAGCGTTATATCATATTCAGCGCGCGTCGAGTCGCAATAGCCCGGCGCGCTGGCGGTGAAACTATAGCCTTCACCGACGAGAACATTGTGCATTAGATAATTTCCCGCGAGGTCAGTTATGGCAAACGAGCCACGGCTGCCGCGAACCTGCGCGCCGGGAATTGGGCGCACTGTTGCTAAATCCGTAACTGTCCCGCGCACAAAACCAACTATGCCGACAATTTTAGTCGAAAATTTAATCGCTCGACCGGCTTGCAGCGGCGCTGCGCTAGGCGCATAGCGATTCCAAAAAGTATATTCCATCCCGTCTGAACCGTCCAGATTAACGATACCGACTGTTGCATAAGGCGTATCATACTCGGTCGGGTCAACCGCTGCATCGTTATTCACGGTGTTGTATTGCATCACAAACTCGCCGTCGCCGGTGTATGTCGGATAATGCTGCGGATCATATAATATGAGTTCAAAGGTGTTCTCACCGCCGAGACGCAAAGTATCGCCGCCCAGCCGACCGACATAGCGCCGCATCCGGCTCCATTCGACTATGAAACGATGATTCGGTTCGTCGAAATAGGTATATACTCCTCCAATTGGCATTCGGTTGATGCGGTCGATGTAATTCACCAGATTATCCCAGAAAACGCATATCATCGCCCGCGGCCCGTAAGCCGGGGGTATGCGCCGGTTGGTGAAATCGGCGCTGCGCGCCTCATTGCCTAAAGCCGCCCAGCCGTTCGAACAGATTGTCAATTGATTGAAATCCCGTCCATAATATCGGAAATCAAAAGGCAGGTTAACTAAAGTGGAAACATCCTGTTCGTTGCCCAAATCCCGCAGACCGGTGTTGATTCCCCGCCCGCCGAGGTTCGTGTCGATTTCAATCCAGGCATATTCCGGCGCCGCATCCCAGAGCGTATCCGTATTGTCGAAACATACATAACCATAAGCATCCGGCCCAAACGGCGCATTAACCCGCGGCTGACTCACCGCGAAGTCGAACCGCGCTGTATCCACCCGACCATTTTCCGA
>Ga0194112_10006410_pt1 | contig 15546 bp, 10 predicted proteins | sample TA2MahC400mmetaG_FD_146191 | JGI IMG/M metagenome (GOLD analysis project Ga0194112, IMG submission 146191) | Freshwater microbial communities from Lake Tanganyika, Tanzania - TA2015016 Mahale Deep Cast 400m | ecosystem: Environmental > Aquatic > Freshwater > Lake | place: Tanzania: Lake... | reverse complement strand
TTTTCTCAGCCTTGGTCCTGGCCTTGGTCCTGGCCTTGGTCCTGGCCTTGTCTTTGGCTTTGCCCGGCGGAGATCCCTTGCGTGAACCCTCGGCCGCCGCCTTGGATCGCGCGACGGGCACGGACCAGGCCGGCCCGGAGGCCCGCCTCGCCGGCGGACTCGCCAGCCGGGTCGAGGATCCCGTGGATCGGCCCTTCCCGGGCTTACCGGCACCTGCGGCGGCCGGTCGCGACGCTCTAGCGGAACTCTTTGCTCGGCTTACGGTTGCAGTGTCCTTCGGAGCGTTGCGCCCCTTGGATTTCGCCGGGGAAGGCTTGGAGGCTCCTGGCATCGGCGTCTCCTGAGTCGGACGGATCCCGGAGAACGGCAGCCACCTGTCGCCGGAACGGCTTCTGGGCCCGATCCTACGGGAGGTCCCGAAACGGGTCAACCCCGACGGAGGGACAGGCCGCCCTACTGGACGCCCTCCAGGGCCTGACGGAGATCCTCGATGATGTCCTCGTCGTCCTCGAGACCGACGTGGATGCGCACCATCCCGGGCGTCAGCCCCTGGCGGCGCATCATTTCCTCGGAGATCGAGGCGTGGGTCATCGAGGCGGGGTGCTGGATCAGCGTGTCGAGCGTCCCCAGGCTCACCGCCAGCGTCATCATGCGGATGCGCTCGAGCAGCCGCTTGGCCGACTCGTACCCGCCCGCCATCTCGAAGGCGAAGGTCGACCCGAAGCCGCTCATCTCGCGGCGGGCCGCGGCGTGTCCCGGATCCCCGGGCAGCCCGTGGTAGTGGACGCGGCTCACCCCGGGGTGGGAGGCGAGGAACCCAGCGACGGCGAGCGCGTTGCGGTCGTGGCGCTCCATGCGCAGCGCCAGCGTGCGCAGCCCGCGGAGATTGAGCCAGGCGTCGAAGGGCGAGCAGCAGGCCCCCGTGTCGGTGCGGAACTTGCGGATCCTCTCGGCGAGCGCGGCCGCCGTCGTGACCACGCCCCCGACGGCGTCGCCATGGCCGTTGATGAACTTCGTCGTGCTGTGGAGCGAGACGTCGGCGCCCCACTCGAGCGGGCGCAGGAAGCAGGGAGTGGCGAAGGTGGCGTCGACGACCACGAGCGCCTTGACCCGCCTGGCCAGTTCGCTGACCCGGCGGATCTCGGTGATCCGGCAGGTCGGGTTGGCCGGGGTCTCGAGGAAGACGACGCGCGTGGTCTCGCGCAGGCCGCGCTCGACCGCCGCCGGGTCGGAGGTGTCCACGAAGGTGGCCTCGATCCCGTAGCGGGTGAGCGTGCGCTCGATCTGATTGAGCGACGGCCCGTAGAGGGTGTCGCCGGAGAGCACGTGGTCCCCCGCCTGGAGCGAGGACATCAGCGTGCCGAAGATCGCCGCCAGGCCGGAGGCGAAGGCCACCGACGCCTCTCCTCCCTCGAGATTGGCGACGACCGCCTCGAAGGCCTCGACGGTCGGATTGCCGATGCGCGTGTAGATGTGGCCCGTGCGCCGGCGGGCGAAGAGGTCGGCGCCGTGCTCGGGGCTCTCGAAGGCGAAGGTCGAGGTCTGGAAGATCGGCATCGAGTGGGCGTGCATGGGCTTGCCGTGCCCCTCGGAGTGCAGCGCCCTGGTCATGAAGCCGCCCTGGCCGGATGACATCGCTGATCCCTCCCCGGAGATGAGATTGCATCGCGAAAAGGACCCGCTAGGATAGCAGACGGGCGGCGCGAACGCACACTCCTTCCCTCCCCCGGCCGGCCTGCCGCGGCCGTGGCGGGCCCCGGCGAGGTCCGCCCGCGGCCGACGCCGGAACCGGGCGATCTCGCGGCGAAGGGAGGCCTGACGATGAGCGTCTACGGCGACATCGAGGAGCAGATGAAAGCGGCGATGAAGGCGCGCGACGAACCGCGCCTGGCGGCGCTGCGCATGGCCCGCGCGAGGCTCAAGCAGCACGTCATCGATCAGCGCGTCGAGGGCGAAATCTCCGACGCCGACGCCCGCCGCGTCGTCGCCGCCTACGTGAAGCAGCTGCAGAAGTCGATCCCCGAGTTCGAGAAGGGGGGCGAGAGCGGGCGCGCGCGCGTCGAGGCGTTGCGCGCCGAGATCGCCATCCTCGAGCCCTTCCTGCCCCGCTTCCTGGACGAGACGGCGACGCGCGCGCTGGTCGCCGGCGCCATCGAGGCGCTCGGCCGCCCCCCGCTGCAGAAGGCGGGGATGGTGATCGGCCGCGTCGTCAAGGAGCACCCGGGCGAGGTCGACCCGGCGCTCGTCAAGCGGATGGTCCAGGAGGCGCTCGGCGGATGAACGGCGATCCCGACGGCGCGGCGGGCGGGCCGATCGCCTCGCGCCGCCATCCGCTCGTCGTGCGGCTGCGCAGGCTCGTTCGCCGGCCCCAGCTCGGCCGGCGGGAGGGCCTCTTCCTCCTCGACGGCATCCACCTGCTCGAGGAGGCGCTGCGCGGGGTCCACGAAGCCGAGACCGTGCTGATCGCCCCGCGGCTCGAGCGCACGCCGCCGGGGCGCGCGCTGCGGGCCGCGATCGAGCGCCGCGGCTGGCCGCTCGTCTCGGTAGCCGACGGCGTGCTCGACGACATCGCTCCCACGCAGACCCCCCAGGGGGTCCTCGGTCTGTTCCGCCGCCCGGTGACGGCCCTTCCCCCGGCGACCCCAGGGGGCGGGCGCCTGGCGGCGCTCGTCCTGGCCGGACTGCAGGACCCGCTCAACCTCGGCGCGCTGGCGCGCAGCGCCTGGGCCTTCGGCTGCCCCACGCTGATCACGGCCCCGGAGACCGTCGATCCCTACCACCCGCGGGCGCTGCGCGCCTCGGCCGGCACGCTGCTGCACCTCGCCGTCGCCGCCGATGTCCCGACGGAGGCTCTGCGGGGCTGGCTCGGCAAGCACGGCCTGCAGGCGATCGCCCTCGTGCCCCACGGGGGCGTTCCCCCCGAGCGGGCCCTCGCCGGAGACAGGATCGTCCTCGCCCTCGGCTCGGAGGGCCGAGGGCTGCCCCCGGAGGTGGCGGCGATCTGCGGGCTGGAAGTCACGATTCCGATGCGGGAGGGGGTGGATTCCCTCGGCGTCGCCGCCGCGGGAAGCATTGCGCTCTTCGCCCTGTCGCGGGGCTGATGCGGGCGGCCTAGCGGCGGCCCAGCCCCAGGCCGAGCCGCAGGCCCAGATCCTCCTGGCTGTAGCGCGTGCCCGCCAGGAGGAAGAGCCGCTCGCGGCGCAGCGGCGCCAGGCGCAGCGTCGCCCCGGCGAAGGGACCCGTCTTCTTGTCGTCGTAGAGGCGCGATTGCAGCTGGCTGACCCCGCCCTCGAAGTCGAGGGAGGCCCGCCGGTGGGCCAGCGGCAGGTTGGCGAAGACGCCGCCCTCCTTGAGCGAGCTGTCGCCTCCCCCGCTCAGGCCCAGCGAGCCGAGAAGCCCCACGTCCAGCGCGCCGATCCGGGTGAACCCGCGGGCCAGGCTGAACACGAAGCGCTCCTCGGGATCGTCGCCGATGCCGGCGAACTCGACCACCGAGGAGAGGGAACTGCGCTCGGGGAAGCGGCTGACCGGGTTCTCGCGCAGCTCGGCTTGGGCTTCGGCGATCCACTGCCCGATGCGCTCGACTTCGCGCACGCGCTCGAGCGCCTGCGCCTCGAGATCGGCGTTGCGGCTCCGGTGCTCGCGGATCCGCGCCTCGGCCTGGAAGACGTCGCTGTTCAGCGCCCCGCGTTGCTCGCGCAGGCGCGTGATGTGCATCCGCAGGTCGAGCAGCCGATCGGTGAACTCCTGGTCGAGCTGCTGGCCCTCGGCGATGCGCTGCTGCTCGACGTGGCACTGCTCCTCGAGCCAGCGGGCCTCCTCGGCCTTCGCGTCCCGATCCGCCTTGGCCTGGGCGAGTTCGCGGCGGGCCTGCTCGAGATCGGCAAGGCCCCGGCGGATCTCCTCGTGGTTGTTCAACTGCGCCTCGCGCCAGCTCTCCCGGCCGGCGGCCAGACGCGCCCGTCCCTGGTTCTGGAACCAGAAGTAGCCGGAGGCGACGACCAGCAGCAGGGCGACGACGATGTCGATGATCGGCATGCGCAGCGAGGGGTTGAAGCGGAATCCCCGGGCCATGGCCTACTGCCCCCTCTCGCGCGACGGGTTCTCGTCGCGCCGCGGGTATTCGCCCGTCCCGATGAAGAGCGCATCCTTGCGCTGGTACTCCCGGGGGTGGCGCAGGCGGTAGAGGTGGTCGGTGCGCATGGCGATCTGCTCGTCGAGAGCGACGATCGAGTCGTCCAGCGCCGCCTGCCAGGCGACGAGGCTGTCGAGCGTGGCCGATCGGCGCCGATAGGTGGACGAGGCGTGGTCGACCTCGGCGAGGAGTTCGCCGGAGACCGCCTCCAGCGAGTCGATGCGCGCCCGCGTCTCGGGCAGGGTCTCATCGTAGACCGCGCGAGTCTCGCCCAGGCTGTCGCGGATCGCCGCGAACATCTCGATGCGGGGAGCGTAGAGCGTGTCGACCATGTCCTGAACGCCGACTACCTCGCCGTAGACGGCCGCCGTCTGGGCGCGCAAGTCGTCCTTGCGGTCGAGGACGTCCTTGAGCTCGAGGTTGCGGGCGTTCTTCATGTCCTCGAGGTCGGGCCGGACGTGGGTGTCGTTGGCGCACATGATCCCGAGGAAGGGCACGAGCAGGTACCAGAAGCGGCCCAGCACCGCCCGGAGCAGGCGCCTCCGGTCCCGGTGCTGCTCGCCTTCACGGACCCATCGCCCGGCGAAACGCTTCACTCCGGGCTTCTGCTTGGCCATGTCGTCCTCACCGCCCGTCCCGGCGACGGGCCGCGGTCGCGGTACGAAGGCGGGGAGAGCCGTCCGCCGCTCCCCCCGCCGTGCGTTGACTTGGCAGGGCCACGGGGATTCGAACCCCGGTTTGATGGCTGAGAACCACCTGTCCTAACCCCTAGACGATGGCCCCGCTCGCTGTACGGCAAGCCCCCGGACCCGCGCCCGCGACGCCGGCCGCTGCAGGGGAGCAGGGATTCGAACCCCGGTTCCATGATCCAGAGTCATGTGTCCTACCCCTGGACGACTCCCCTGTAATCATTGGGCGACATGCCAATCTATCCGAAGCGCCGGCGTCCCGCAACCCCTTTCCACCCCCGCGCCCCCGAGACCGGCCGGCGTCGCCGCGGCCCCGGTCAGCGCACGACCAGCAGCCTCCGCGCCCCGGCCTGGCCCCCCGCCTGCAGCCGGAGCAGGTAGAGTCCCGTCGTCACGGGGCGGCCGCCGTCGTCCCTGCCGTCCCAGACGACGAAGTGGGTCCCCGGCGCCCGCTCCCCCTGCACGAGGGCGGCCACGCGGCGGCCCTGCAGATCGAAGACCTCGAGCCGCACTTCCCGCGATCCCGTCCCGGCGTCGGGCAGGCCGAAGGCGATCGTCGCCTCCCGGCCCCGCGTCAACGGATCGGGCGAAACCCGCTGGATGCCGAAGCGCGCCGCCGCGGGCGGGCCCACGAGGACCGCCACCAGCGGCCCCGGCTCCTCCTCGCCGGCCAGGTTGACCGGATTGATCCGGTAGACGTAACGCCCGGCCGCCGGCGGCCGATCAGTGAAAGTATAGCGCTCCGACGCCCCTCCCGCTCGTCCGGGCACCTCCCCAACCAGCAGCGCCTCGTCCTCGGCCGAGGCCGAGCGGCGGATGCGGAAGAGCTGGACCGCCTCGGCCGTCGACCAGGCCAGGAACACGCCTCCGTCCTCGGCAAGCACGGGGGCCTCGGCCTGGAGGCGCACCGCCACCGGGGGCTCGTTCGTGTAGCGCCCCGTGTTGCGCGGGTCGCGGCTGCGCATCGGCCAGGGATTCTGCTTCGCCTGTTCGACCGGATCCTGCGGGAAGGGCGAGCTCGAGAGATCGTAGACCGACAGCCTCGTCGACTGGTTGGCCTGGACGACGAGGTTCTGGAAGCCGTCCTCGTCGATGTCCCAGGCGGCCAGCGACTGGTGCATGAGCTTGCCCCCGAAGTGGATCGGGAAGCCGCGGGCGATCTCGCCGCGGAAGGTGTAGGCGTGGATACGCTGCTTGTTGTCGCCGAAGACGATCTCCGGCTCGGGGCCCTCGTCGACGTTGGCCAGAATGCAGGAGCCGTAGTAGACGCCCGTCTCGAGCTGGATCGGGAAGGGGGGAATCGCCTGCCCGGAGGAGCCGCGCAGCAGGTGCAGCTTGGCTGAGGCGTCCACCAGGGCGACGTCGATCAGGTTGTCGCGGTTGACGTCGCCGAGCGCCGGCTCGGGGAAGATCTGATAGGTCGCGGTGAACCGGCTGGTGAAGTCGAGCTTCCAGAGCACGAGCCCGTTGCGCTTGAAGCACCAGAGGCGGTCGGGCGTGACGACGAAGATCTCGTCGCCGGGCACGCCGTCGACGTTGCCGAGCGTCGCCGACCCGGTCGTCGACTGATTGGCCAGCGGATAGGTGGGCACCGCGGAGAAGAGCAGCCCGGAGCCCTGGCCGCTGAAGCCGATGACGTAGTTGCCGTTCGGGCGCAGCACGTGCAGCGCCCCCAGCGCCGGGTCGCTGGTGCGCGAGGCGACGACGATGTCGGGCTGGCCGTCGCCGTCTACGTCGCCGATCGCCGGCCGCTGGTAGAGGTTGTGCCCCCCCAGGCTGCGCAGCAGCCCCGTGGCCGGGTTGGTGTCGCCCCAGGGCCGTCCGTTGTGATCGAGGATGTAGACGCCCGCCTGGCCGCTGGGCCCGGCGAGGAAGATCGTCTCCAGCGTGCCGTCCTCGTCCAGGTCGTAGAGCACGGGCGTCGTCCAGGCGACGCAACGGGGCATCGTGTAGACCCACTTGGGAGCTCGCCCCCAAGGGCCCCAGCAGACGATCTCGCCGCGCGCGTCCGGCAGGCCGGCCTCGTTGGTCCTGTTGAAGGCGGCGGCGACGATCTCCTTCTCGCCGTCGCCGTCCAGGTCGCCGCAGGCCGCCCGTCCCCAGAAACCCTGGCCGACGTGGCCGTACCCGGGGGCGGTGAACGGCCCGCGCGTGCGCTCGAGGAAGTCCCCGTCGATCACCTCGCTGCCATCGGAGTGGAAGGCGTAGAGCGTCTCGGCGCCGAAGACGACCTCCCGCCCCCAGGCGGGGCCGGCCCAGCCGTCGAGCTCGCAGATCATCGGCGAGGCCTCGGTGGCCACCTCCACCTGGTTCGGCCATCCGGCGCTCACCCCCGGGGAGGTGTAGGCGGAGACTGGGCCCGAAGCGGTGCCGAGGTTGCCCCCCGCGTCGACGGCCCTCACGTAGTAGGTGTAGCGAGCCATCTCGGCCAGTCCGCTCTCCTCGAAGAAGCGGTGTCCGACGAGAAGGCCCGGGAAGGCCTCCTCGAACTCTCCCGACCCGGCCGGGGCGCGGTAGACTCTATAGCCGAGGATCGCGTCGCCGCCCGGGTCCGACGGCTCCTCCCAGGAGGCGCGGATGGCCTGCGGCAGGCCGATCAGCGCGAGCGGTTCCGGGGCGGCGGGCCCGCTCAAGTCCAGCTCGCGCGTGTGCAGCGTGTCGGTCCCGCCCAGGCTGGTCGTCACCTCGAGCCGGAGCCGGCCGAGCGGATTGGAGACGCTCAGGCGGAAGGGCCCGGCGAGCGCCGTGTCGCCGGGGGCGATGTCGCGCACGGCCATCGCGGCGCTCGCGCCCCCCTCGACGGTGATCGCTCCCGGCTGGAGCGAGGTCAGCCGGGCGGTCAGCCTGCTGGCCGAGCCCTTGCCCAGGTTGTCCAGCCCCAGCCAGAGATCGGCGGCCGGCCCGGCGGGGTCGACGAGCACGTTGGGCGCGACCTCGATCCGCGGGCGCCGCAGCTCCAGCGACAGCGGAGCCTCGAACTCGGCAGCCCCGTGGGTGACGACCACGCGCATCGGCAGCCGCCGCGAATCGGCCTCGCCGAAGGTCTGCGCCGGGGGACGCACCGGGAAGGAGAGCCGGAAGGCGTCGGCCACCGTCACGGGCGCGCCTCCCGCGGGCACGGCGGTGAAGCTCGCCGTCGAGTCGACGAGCGCCAGCGTGCCGTCTGGGATTTCGCTCCCTGGTCGCAGCTTCGCCGACACGCCGGCGGCCGCGGCGCTGCCCAGGTTGGCCAGGGATAGCGAGAGGACGATCTCTTCGCCCGCCTCGATCGCGCCGTTGCCGTCGCCGTCGCTGCCGCCCGAGCCGTCGTCGACGACCGTGAGGCCCTCGACGCGCAGCACGGCTCCCGCCATCGGGCCGACCACCTCGGCCCCGTCGCCGTCGACCAGTACGGGCCTGAACCCCCCGGCGCTGGCGCCGACCGAGAAGTAGCCTAGCGCCCGCGGAGCGAACGGCAGCGCGATCCTCCCGGTCGCGTCGGTCACCCCCACCGCGTAGGCCTCGCCCGGCTTGTGCACGCAGACGCGCGCGCCCGCCACGGGCGAGCCGCCGCTGGTGACGGCGACGGTCAGCGGCCCGCTGCCCAGCGGCACCGTCCACTGCGGATGCCCGACCAGTTCGACGTCCAGATTCGCCGGCGTCCCTCGCCAGAGGACCATGCCGGGCTCGCCGATCAGGATCTGGCTGTAGAGCAGGAAGCGCGTGTAGCCGAACTCCGCGTTGGCGAAGGTGCCGGTGAGCGCGTGCGCCCCCTGGGCGCCGTAGAAGCCGTCGCCGATCGTCCGCCCGTCGGCCCCGTAGCCGAAGCGATAGTAGTCGCGGACGAACTTCGTGGCCGTGCCCGGGAATTCGGCGTTGGAGCAGCCCATGTAGCCGACCGCGCCGTGGCCCGGCAGCAGCACCATGCGCTCGCCGATGCAGTCGTAGTCGACGGCGGCCGAGTAGCAGTTCGAGGCGTGAGCCCAGAAGAAGTGCCCGGCGGCGCCATTGATCAGCGCGGCCAGGTCGGCGATCAACAGCCGCCCCGCGCCGACCGCCCAGCGGTCGCGGTCGCCGTGGCCGACGTGGTGCACGAAGCCGTGGCCGGCGTTGATCTGGGCGATCACCTCCGCGCTCGTCTCCACGATCGGCGGGGGCTGCAGCTCCGGCTTCCTCTCCGCCCAGTAGGCGGCCCGCTCGAGCAGCAGCGTGCGGTCGAGCGGCAGCGAGAGGCTGTCGGCCAGGATGGCCTCGATCATGAAGCAGTCGCTCGCGCCGTCCATCGTCGCGCAGACGCGCTGGCTGTCGATCCGCCGGCAGTAGTCCGCCATGCACTCCTCGGCGTGGCAGTCGGAGCGCGAGCCGAGGCCGGTCAGCGACCACTGGGCGTGGAAGAGGACTTCGCCCAGCAGCAGGTAGCGGTCGAGGTAGCCGTCCGCGGACGGCGTGCGCTCGTGGACGAAGTACTTCTCCAGATAGGCGCGCACCTCGGCGGGCGTCTTGGCGCTGACCCGCCCGACGTGGATCTCGGGGGTCGTGTCGGCGTAGTCCAGGTGCTGGCCGCCGTGGACCGCCCGGTCGTCCCCCTCGCCGAAGACGCCGTCGCCGTCGGCGTCCCAGTTGCCCTCCAGGCAGGCGTAGTAGTAGTCGGTGGCGATCAGCGTGCCGTTCGTCCCCCCGTAGGCCATCGAGAGCGCGTAGCGCACGGGGATGTCCTCGACGTCCCCGCCCAGGAGCGCCCAGCGCAGTCCCCAGTGGGCGTAGGCGTCCTGCAGGAAGAGGCGGATGCGCTCGGCGCGGTCCGCTCCGTTGGGGTAGTTCCGCTCGATCCAGTCGACCGTGAAGACCTGCGCCGGATGCCCGGTGGCGGTCTTCCAGTCGGCCAGCTCCTGCCAGGCGGCGACCATCTGCGGGCTCGAGGGACTGATGATCGCGTACTCGACGGGGCTGCCCTCGATCGAGGGGGTCTCCCGGAAGGCCAGGCCCGGCTCGGCCAGGAGGAGCCGGCCGGCGGTCGCCGGCGCGCCCGACGCCAGGGACGGCCGCTTGCGCGCCGGGCCGGGGCCCTCCGCCCCGTCCGCGGCGAGCTCGACGACGAGGCGCGCGTCGGTCACCCAGAGGAGCCGCCGCGCCACTGGCCAGAGCCGCAGCGGGTGGACGCGCAGGACCGCGTGGCGCGATCCGTCGGTCAGCTCCACGGTCGAGACCAGATCCACCCAGCGCGGCGGGAAGTGCCCGTCCTCCGCGTAGGGGACCGGAGGATGCGCCGGAGGGTCGACCGGGACGATGTCGATCGCCTCCTCGCCGGCGTAGGTCCCGACCGCAAGAGGCAGCTCAATCCACTCCTGAGCAATCAGTTGCAGCCTCGCCCCGACCGCCCGGCGTCCCTCCGGCAGCTCCAGGACGAGATCGATGGAGGGCACCATCGGTTCGCCGAAGGGGACGTCGATCCGCGCCCCCGGCAGGCTGAGGAGGCTCGTCGTTCCCGAGGCGTCGCGCTCGATCTCGAGGCCGGGGAACTGCAGGTCCCGAGTCAACTCCTCGGCCGGCACCGGTCGGGCTGCCGCCGCCGCGAGGACGAGCCAGGCGAGGAGCGCCGGACGCGCCGCCGCGCGCATCCACCGCCCGAAACGGGAAGGCTTCATCGAGGGTCTCCTCTCCCAGGCGGCCGCTGCCGCACGACCAGGCGGCATGCTAGCAGAGCCTTTTTCGAGCCGTCAACGGCGCCGGACGGAGGGAGGCCCTCGCCGGACCGGCGCCGGAAGCGGGTTTCCCGGCATCGGCGGCGTTTTTTTCTTGCCCCGGTTGGAATCCGCTGCTATCCAGGCTTCGTTCTTTCGAAGCCATGAACCACTGTCCCGAGGCATGAAGGAGGGGAGCCGCCATGACCAAGACCGAACTGATCCAAACGCTGGCCAAGCAGACGATGATGGAGAAGAAGCAGAGCAAGCTGTTCCTCGAGGCGCTGACCACACTCGTCACCCGCGAGATCAAGAAGGGCGGCGAGGTGCCGTTGACCGGTCTGGGCAAGTTCAAGGTCCTCAGGCGGAAGGCGCGCATGGGCCGCAATCCGCAGACGGGCGAGCAGATCCCGATCCCGGCGAAGAAGGTGGTGAAGTTCACCGTCGCCAAGACGTTGAAGGACACGATCCACCCCGTTCAGGCCAAGGCCAAGAAGCGCCGCTAGGCGAACGACGACGCTCCGCGTTTCGCGACCGAGAGGGTGGCGGATCTCCCTGATCCGCCACCCTCTTGTCGTTCGCGGGAGGCCGTGCGTGCCGGCGCCCCGCATCTAGAATCTGCGGATCAGCTCCTCGATGTCCGGCTCTTCCAGTTCGCCGAGGAGGATCTCGAGCTGCATGCGCCGGTAGTAGGGCAGCGGCACGGAGAACTCGTAGGAGCCGCCGCAACCCTCCTGCCGGCAGCGCGCGTCGAAGATATGCCCCCAGCGGCGGCAGAGGATCTTGGCCACCCGGGTCGCCTGGTCGTCGCTCTGACTGTAGAGGAGCTCACCGCAGGTGCCGGTCATGTCCTCGCGCAGGGCCATGCGCTGATCGGCCAGGCGCATGCCTCGGCGCCCGCACTCCGGACAGGCCAGCCGCTCCCCGATCCAGTCCTCCTGGGAGATGCGGCAGAGGTACTTGTCGCTCGATGTCGCGTGGGCCTGCGCGTAGAGGTGGGCGAGATCGCGCAGGTGGCGCAGGTAGCCGTCCTGCATCCCCTCCAGGTCCCCTTTTCCCGTGCGCTCGACGACGGCGGCGATCGAGTCGCACTGCGCGCCGTAGAGCCCGGCCAGGTGGACGAGATGGAACCCGAGGAAGCGGCCGGGAGGCATCGGCATGCCGGCGGCCCCCAGCTCGAAGGCCTGGCGCCCGGGCGTGAGCAGCTCCCGCGTCTCGCGCTCGGCGTAGGTTCCCAGGGGATCGTGCAGCCGGGTGGCGATCGTGTCGGCGATGCCGTCGCGGACGAGCAGCCCGTGCGGTCCGTCGAGCGCATACGCGGGCGCGATCCGATTGAGCGCATAGTCCTGCTCCCAGGCCAGCAGGTCGCGGATCGCCTCGTAGAGCGTGGCGCGGTCGGCGGCGGGCGGGACGAGGGCGAGGCGCCGATCGATCTCGCCGGTCGCCCGGTCGACGAGGTACTGGCCCTGGCGCAGGCTGTCGGCCGGCTCGACCGCCGGCGCCGATCGCGCCGCGCAGAGCAGGAGCCCGAGCGCTGCGACTCGCAGCCACGCCCTCCGGGGGACCCGCCGCTCGTCGCGCCGCCTCAATCCAAGCTTCATCGATCGCCTCCTCGCTTCATCGCCCACGCCGCCGGCCCGAGCGGCTCGCCGCCGGGGAAGGGCCGTCTCGGAGAACCGGGGCTTCCCGTCAAGTAACCCCTTGCTCCCGACCGGTTCCGCGCGCCCGGCCGACGGGCCGGGCAGCTTTCGTCCATCGCCGAGCACAAGCTATGCGTCCGGCGCCGGGCCCGTCAACCGGGGCCTCCGGCTTGGCAGGGCGGCCAGCCCCGGGCCGTGGGCGCGGAGGGCGTCGGGCGCCGCCCGCAGGCCTGTCGTGCACGGCCGGCGCGCTCTGCCGCGGGCGGCGGCGCCGGCCCGTCGCACACGGCCGGAGAGATCTGCCGCGGGTGCGGCGCCGGTCGCGGCGGGGAAGGCCCGTCGTGCACGGCCGGCGCTTCTGATGTAGAATGGGCGCGAGTCGATTCGCCGCCCGCCCCCACCCCGGCAGCCGCCGGAAGGAAGGAGGAAGAGCCATGCCCGGCTCCGATGCCAGCCCGAATGCTGCCCGGATCTCCCGCCGCGGCTTCTTCGGCGCCGCCGCCGGCTCGGCCGCGCTGGCCCTCTGGCCGGGGAGCAGCGCCCGGGCCGCGGCCCCGATCGCCCGCCGGTTGCGCGAGGACTACGTGGGGCGCCTCTGCTACAACGAGAACCCGCTCGGCCCCTCCCCGCTCGCCCTCGCCGCCATGGGCGAGAGCCTGAACCTCGGGCACCGCTACGGCGACTGGTACGCCGAGTCGCTGCGCCAGCAGGTCGCCGCGCTGCACGGCGTGGCCGCCCAGCGAGTCCTGGCCGGCTCCGGCGGCACCGAGATGCTCAACCTGTGCGCCCGGGGCCTGGTCACGCCGGGGTGCAACGTCGTCTGCCCCTACCCTTCCTACAGCCAGTTCCCGGGCGACGCCGCCCTCTACGGCGCCGAGGTGCGCAGCGCTTCCCTCGACGACGACCATCGTGTCGACCTCGGCCGCGTCGCCCAGCTCATCGACGCGCAGACGACCGCCGTCTGCATCACCAACCCCAACAACCCGACCGGGACGGTCCTCTCCGCGGCGGCGCTGGCTGGTTTCGCCGAGGCGCTTCCCGCGCACGTCGCGCTCATCGTCGATGAGGCCTATCACGAGTACGTCCACGACGAGGGCTACGCCTCGGCCATGGAACTCGTTCGCCAGGGCAAGCGCGCCATCGTCATCCGCACCTTCTCCAAGGTCTTCGGGCTGGCCGGCATGCGCATCGGCTACCTGGTCGGGGCGGGCGATCTGGTCAACGCCCTGGCGCCGCTGCAGACCTGGGGCACGGTCACGCGGGCCGGGATCGCCGGGGGCATCGCCGCGCTGGGCGACGCCCAGCACGCCGCCGACACGGTCGCGCTGGCCGACGCGACCAAGGCCTACTGCTTCGCGCAGCTCGACGCGCTCTCGCTCGAGGCCATACCCTCGGAGACGAGCTTCTTCATGGTCGATGTCGGGCAACCTGCGGGACCGGTCGCCAACCAGCTCGCCCAGCGCGGGATCCTGGTGCGCACCGGCTGGGGCATGCCCCGGCACCTGCGCGTCTCGACCGGCACGATGGCCGAGATGCAGGCCTTCATCGCCGCCCTGGCGGACATCCTGGGCCAGGCGCGGGTGGCGGACCTGCCCGCCGCGGCCACGGCCATGCACGGCAACTTCCCCAACCCGGTCGCCGATCGCACGGCCATCCGCTTCACGGTCGGCGAAGCGGCGCGCGTTCGCCTGCAGCTCTACGACCTGCAGGGGCGGCTGGTGCGCACGCTGCTCGACGAGCCCCGGGAGGCGGGGCACTTCGAGGTGCACTGGAGCCGTGACGACCAGCGCGGGCGGCGTGTCGAGGCGGGCGTCTACTACTACCGCCTGGCGGCCGGCGCGCAGGTGGAGACGCGCCGCATGATCCTGCTCTAGCGGGCCGCGCCCCGTGGACGCAGCCGTGCAGCCCGACCGCGCGGGACTGCGGTCGCTCTACCGCGAGGTCGCGGCGACCTACGAGCTGGTCAACCGCCTGCTCACGCTCGGGCTCGACGCCCGCTGGCGCCAGCGCGCGGCCGCGCTGGCCGCGGGGGAGCTCGCCCGCGCGGCCGCGGCGCCCGCCGGACATGACCGCGCGCGCTGTCTCGACGTCTGCGCCGGGACGGGCGAGATGGGCGCGGCACTCGGCGACGCCTGCCTGCGCCGGGGCCTGGCGCCGCCGCGGATCGTCTGCGCCGATCTCAGCCCCGCCATGCTGGCGGAGGCGAGGCGCAAGCCGCAGCTAGCCGGAGCGTCGCTCGCGATCGCCGCGGCGCAGTCGCTCCCCTTCCGCGCGGGCAGCATGGATCTCGTCCTCATGGGCTTCGCCGCGCGAAACGTCCATACGCATCGCGCCGCGCTGCTCGCGGCGTTCGGCGAGATCCACCGCCTGCTCGCTCCCGGGGGCGCGTTCGTCCATCTCGAGACGAGCCAGCCGACCTGCCGCCTCTGGCGCCGGCTGGTTCATCTCTATGTGGCCGCCAGCGTGCGCCCCGTCGGGCGGCTCGTCTCGGGCTCGCGCAGTGGATACCGATACCTCGCCCACACGATCCCCCGCTTCTACGGAGCCGGGGAACTCTCCGCGCTCCTCGCCGAGGCGGGCTTCGCGCGGATGCGGGTGATCTCGCTGCTGGGCGGCGTGGCGGCGATCCACGTTGCGGTGAAGGGGCAGGCCCGGGGGGAGGCGGGGGCCTGAGGCTCGTCCTGAGGCTCGCCCCCTCGGCGCGCAACGTCCAGGAGTGGCGCTTCGTCGTCGTGCGCGATCCCGCGACCCGTGGAGGTCGATAGCACTGTCTCTCGGACGCCGCTCTAAAGCAACCCGCGTATCGCCTCAGCCGCCAGCCGCGCTCCCTGGACCGGGATCGCCCCCCACTGCGCCGGGGAGGCCAGGGCGTCGCGCATGACCTCGGCGAGACCCGCCGGGTCGGTCGCGCTCTGGCGCAGCCCGATCCCGGCGCGGTGGCGCGCCAGGCGGCCCGCCACGTGGACCTCCTGCTCGCAGTGGCCCTCGATCGGGAAGAAGATGAAGGGCCGCCGCAGCGCCGTCAGCTCGAGCGTCACCGTGCCGCCCCCCTGAACCACCGCCAGGTCGCAGGCCGCCAGATGGCGGTGGAGCGCCGGCACGTAGCCGACGACGCTCACGCCCGGCGGGACCCGCAGACCGGAGCGGTCGAGGCGCGGTCCGCCCACGAGAATCATCTGCACCTCGGGCATCGCGCGTTGCAGGATCGGGAAGGCGGCGCCGCAGAGTTCGAGCAGCTCGCGCCCGATGGCCGTGCCCCCGACGGCGCAGACGACGAGCGGACCCGGCCCGTAGCCGAGCTCGCGGCGCGCAGCCGAGACATCCGCGCGGCGCGTCGGGTCGAAGTCCAGGACGTAGCCGACGAACCGGCAGCGCGCCCGCGCCCACGCCCGGCGGCTCGGCAGGAAGGGACCGAAGCGGAC
>Ga0194112_10006407_pt1 | contig 15552 bp, 12 predicted proteins | sample TA2MahC400mmetaG_FD_146191 | JGI IMG/M metagenome (GOLD analysis project Ga0194112, IMG submission 146191) | Freshwater microbial communities from Lake Tanganyika, Tanzania - TA2015016 Mahale Deep Cast 400m | ecosystem: Environmental > Aquatic > Freshwater > Lake | place: Tanzania: Lake... | reverse complement strand
CCCTCCGGATGGCTGGAGCCGCTCTGCGCAGTCTACCGCCGCGAACTGGCCGGTCCCTTGGCGGACATCCTCCGCCGGGGTGAGCGTCAGGCTGTTCGCGCGCTGGCCAGCCTGAAGGTGGTCCGCTGGCCGATCACCCATCCCGATTACTTCGAGAACCTCAACACCTCCCACGACTGGGCACGGCACTCCTGCTTGCGCCTCGGACGGGGGCGCGGGTCGGCTCAGCGACCGGTCCACGCCGGGAACTCTCGCCCGTGACCCCTGGGCTGTGCTGTTTCGTATGCGAGCGCGGGCGCGGAGCCTGCCGGGCGGGTCCCGGGCTTGGGTCAGCGCAAGCGACTCCGGGCCGGGCTCGCCACAGGCTGCCGGACGAGCGGCCAGCGCTTGCGCGGCAGCCCAGCTTCGAAGGCGCCGACGGTCGGCGGGTCGGCCCAGCATCGGCCGTCGAAGTCCGGCGTCGTTTCGAACGTGGCTACCCGTCCCGCGCCCCGCGCCGGACTGCTCAAGGGAAGGTGATAGTCGCCTCCCTCGCGATCGGCAAAGCCTGGATCGCGCTGGATGACCGATCCAGTCTCGCGCGGGATCCCGCCCGGCAAGGTCGGGCCCGCCCAGTCCGGACCCTGGTCGAGTGCGTACCACAGGTTGAAGCCGAAAACGAACGTCTCGGGCGCGGTTCCCGCGCCCAGGTTGACGAAGGTGCGCAGGTCCGCCTGTCTTAGCACCACGAGGTTATTCACGAACAGACCGTTCCGCGAGGGGACGAACCGCTCTCCGGTGGTCTCCTGCAAGATCCTCGCCACCCAGGTGCGCGGCTCCACCACCGTGTTGTGCGCGAATACGCACCCATCGCACCCGACATACGCGATGCTGGCCCCGCTAGCAGCGCCGTTGCGAACGAAGACGTTCCCGAGCACCCGGATTCGCGCGGCCTCATAGGGCGCCTCCAGCGGCCGGAAGAACTCCAGGCCCGTGGATCCGCCGGCGTTCACCGCGCGGCCGGGGATGTCGGCGAAGACGTTCCCGTGAATCAGGATGTCGGCGCTCCCGCCCTTGGTCTGCACTCCGTTGGCGACCGGCTCGTGAAAGTAGTTGCCCGCGATGTAGCCCTCGTGGCAGCCCACCATGTCGATGATCTCCCCCCGGTTGCAGCCCCAGACCTCACTGTCGAGAACGAAGAAGTGATCCACGCCCGACAGCTTGATGCAATCGTTGTTGCCGCCGGAACCCGCGCCGGCGACAGTCAGGCCGCGGAGCACCAGGTGCTCGGCAGGTGTGTCGTAGGAGCCCCCGTCGTCGATATTGATGCCGTGCACCGTGGCGCCCCGCAGGGTGAAGCCCTCAACCACCACGTACCGCAGGTCGCTGCCGGCAAGCACTATCGAGGCGCCTGCGGCGTCCAGCACCACCTCTCCCGCCGCGACTATCGCAATCGGCCGGCCTGGTTCGCCGCGGAGCCCGGTCAAGGTGGTGCGGCCCGAGTAGGTTCCCGCGTGAACCAGAATCCGCGTGCCCGGCGTCGCCCGTCGCACCGCCGTCTGGATCGAATCGAGTGGCGCCTCCGCGGATCCGTCGCCGCCCGGACTTCCATGGAGGCTCACATGGAGTGTCCGCTCGTAGGCGACGCCCACGTCGAACGGCTCCGGCAAGATCTGGCCCCAGCCCGGCGCGGCCGGCATCAGGGTGACCCATGCGGCGGTCAGAGCGGTTGCGAGCCTGGGGGTGGAACACGCCCCACGCATTTCGGTCGGTTCCGAGCCACTCCACGCGGTTCGCCAGTTCATTACTATGATGATATCCCGGCGCCGCAGGCGCCGAGGTATCACGGAGGGCCAATGAACCGACGTCAATTCATGAGTGCTTCTTTCCGGGCCGCCACGGCGGTAGGGCTGGCGCCGCAGGGCACGGCAGCCTCCAATGAGCGGATCGAGAAAGCGCGGCAGGCGGCCCTGGACGCGCTCAAAGCGGCCCCCCAGCAGATCCAGCACGGATTGGAGCTGCACGCCAACTCCATCGTGATGGAGTCCTACGGCTTCTCGCCGCGCTGCGCGCTGGACGGCGCGGCGATGCGGGCGGCCGTCGAGGCGGGCGCCTCCGACCTCGAGTTGCAGGACCTGAACGAAGACATGATCATGACGCGCTGCGTGACCAGCGACGCCGAGCGCGCCGAGTTCCTGAACGCCTGGAAGGCGGCCGGCATGACCGCGATTTTTCAGAACGCCGGCGAAGAGGGGCAGTCGCCCCTGCAACTGCTGAAGCGGCTGGCGCGCTACACCTGCGTGACGGACATGTTGCGGGACTCCGTCTTCAAGGCAGTTCAGCCCGACGACATCCTCGCGGCGAAAAGACAAAACAAGCATTGCCTGTACTTCTCCGGCAACGGTGTCCCGCTGGCGCAGCAGTGGATCTCGGTGGAGCACGAGTTGGGTTACATCCGGCTGTTTCATCAGCTCGGCATCCGCATGATGCACGTGACCTACAACCGCCGCAACATGCTGGGGGACGGTTGCGCCGAGCCGGCCAACGCGGGCTTGAGCGACTTCGGGCGGGCGGCCATCCGGGAGATGAACCGCGTGGGCGTGATCGTCGATGTGGCGCATTCCGGCTGGCGGACCAGCCTGGAGGCGGCCAAGGCATCCGCGAAGCCGATGGTGGCGAGCCATTCGGGGTGCCTCGCTCTAAACCGGCACATCCGCTGCAAGCCCGACGAAGTGATTCGCGCCATAGTGGATACCGGCGGCAACGTGGGCATCTGCTGCATCCCGCAGTTTCTCGGCCGCGGGGGCGACATCGTGGCGTTCCTCGACCATATCGACTACATGGTGAAACGTTTCGGCGCGGACCATGTCACCATCGGCACCGATGTTGCCTATTCCTCGGCGAACGCGGCCGAGGAGTACCGGAAGGTGGGCCCGCGCCCGCCCTCGCGCGCGCGCTTCGAGTACTTCTGGCCGCCGGGCGCGCTGGGGGCAGGGTCGTCGAGGGGCCTGACGCTGGAATGGACCAACTGGCCGATCTTCACCGTGGGCATGGTCCAGCGCGGCTACACGGACGCCGACATCCAGAAGATCCTCGGCGGCAACGTGCTGCGCGTGGCCCGGGCGGCGCTGGCTGCCTGAGGGCGCGCCGGGGGCGAAGTCAGTCCGGATGCGCGGCCGTATCCGGCCCCGCGATTTCGCTGGAAGCTGGTCCGGACGGTGCGTTACCGTTCGTTCCGGTGGCCGACGCTGAGGTGGCCAATGGCGACTGAGAGCGTGGATACGGCCGAAAGCAGCAGGTCCACCGCCTGAAGAAGCTGGGCCGGCGTCGCGGACGAAGGGTGCCCGCGAAGTGAGGTGACGATTTGCAGGCAGCGGGAAACAACGCGGTTAGTGCTCGCCAGGTCTGCATCGCATGCGTCCACGTAGGTCCGATTGATAGCCATACTGCTTATTGAACGCTATCGAGTTGGCCGTGTCCAGGGATGGCCGGAGGAACGCGCCACGATCCGGCGCTTTGGATGGCACGGGGGCAGGTTCGGGTCGCCGTCTGGCGGATGACCCCTCAAGATGAGTGGTACGCCCGGGCCGATTCGAACGGCCGGCCTTCTGCTCCGGAGGCATGATGCCACGGGTGCGGCAACCCGCACGGTCACCGGCAGATCGAGTATGTGGATACCGCGGGGTGGGGTAGGTTGTACTACCATCCACCACCTTCTTCGCGCCGCGCTGTGAAGCCACCCAAAGTCGCCACTACCAACCGAAAAGCGGGCAGGCCCCGCCGGGCTCATGACGGTGTGAGTTGATCCGCCGCCAGGCGGGCCCGAGGTGTTTATCACAGGGGGCCACGGGCTTGGCTGCTCACAGGCGTGGTACGCTGGGCAATTCGCATGGATCAGACCGAGCCTATTGTGGTGGTGTGCTGCACCGATGCCAACTACGTAAAACCCTTGGCCGCAATGGTCAGATCACTGCTGGCCCACAAGAGTGCAGCGTCCCCCGTGGCGCTATACATCTTCGATGGAGGCGTTACTGAGGAGGACAAGACGCGATTGCGCGAATCCTGGCCGCCGGGCGGGCTTGAGATTCGCTGGCTGACCCCGGACTACACGGCGTTTTCGGGTCTGCTCCTGTGGGGCGCCTGGCCTCCCATTGCCTACTCCAGGATCCTCATGCCCGAAGCGCTCCCGGAATCCCTCCACAAGGCCATCTGGCTGGACTCCGAGATGATTGTTCGTAGAGACATCACCGAGCTGTGGAACCTGGCCTTGGATGATTGCGCCTTGCTGGCTGTGCAGGACCTCGTAGTCCCGTACGTTTCTTCCCGCTATGGTCTCTCCCGCTATAGAGAGCTGGGCCTCGCCGCGGAGGCGAAGTACTTCAACGCCGGTGTCATGGTGGTGAATCTGGACTGGTGGCGGAGAAATGAGGTGACGCGCCAGGCGCTCGAATACCTCCGGGAGAATTGCGATAACGTCCAGTTGCTCGACCAGGATGGGCTGAATGCAGTCCTTAGTGGCCGATGGAGGGAACTGGATCCGCGCTGGAATCAGATCGCAAGCGTCGCCGGACGTCCGTTCCTGAAAGCGAAGCACCTCGACGCGGCCCAGTACCACCAGGTGGTCCGCGATCCGTGGATCATTCACTACGCCGGTTCGTGGAAGCCCTGGACCTACCACAACCGGAACCCCTCGCGGGCGCTGTATTTCCGGTATCTTGATATGACGGCGTGGGCCGGCTGGCGCCCCAAGCCGACTCTGCGGAGCTGCTTGAGAGGGCTTTACGAATCAAAGCTCCGCAACTTCTTGTACCCAACTGAACACCTGCGCATGCTGCTTCTGCGCAGGCTGATGCGCCGGGCGATCATTAAGTGAAACGGCCTGGGAGCACCTCTTCGGCTCGCGGCGCCAGCCCGGCCGATACGCGGCCGGACCGCGTTGCGGCGGACAGACGCGAGAATGGGGTATACACGACACCAATGATCCCTCCGGACCGATTCCAACCTCACGCCTGCCAGGAACCGGTGCTCGTGCGGCTCGCCTGGCGGTTGGGCTGGCCGCTGGTCCGGCTGTCCAGAATGGCGCGCCTGCTCCCTTTGGGAAAGCGTCCTGGCTGGCGGCGCCTGGCGGGTGGCTTCTCGATGCTGATCGATCCGCGCGACCCCCTGGATCAGGCCTTCTATCTGGGGCTGCACGAGCCTCATCTCGTCCGCCTGATTGCGGACCTGGTTCGCCCCGGGGACGTGTGCATCGACGTCGGGGCACACAAGGGATACATGACGCTGCATCTTGCCCGGGCGGCAGGCGAGGAGGGCCGGATTCTTGCCCTCGAGGCCGACCCGCGCGCCGCCGGGCAACTGCGAGCGAACCTCCAGCACAACCGCCTCGACAACGTCTCTGTGTGGGACTGCGCGGCGGCGGAGGCGAGCGGCTCCTGTCAGTTCACCCTCTCGACGCAGCTCGGCTGGTCCAGCAGGTTCGTGAACGACCTCGCGCGCCCTTCCGCCAGCACCGTGATTTCGGTCGCCCGGAGGTGTTTGGACGAGATCGTTGAGGCGGCTGGGGTGCAGCCGGGGCGAGACAGGCTGTCGTTCATCAAGATCGACGTGGAAGGTTCCGAGCCCATGGTCATCGCGGGCGCCCGGCGGCTGCTGGCACAGTTTCGGCCCGTGCTGTATGTCGAGCTGAACACGGACTCACTGCGAGTCGCTGGCGTCCACCCCACGCAGCTTACCCGCGATCTCGACGCGGCTGGGTACGAGGTCCGGCTGATTCGCCCGCGCGTGGTGGGCATGATCGGGGTCACGTACGTGCTCACGGCGTTGCCTTGTACACCTGCGGATGAACCGCCTCCGATATGTGAGATCGTGGCCTTTCCAAAGGGGGCCCTCCGCGGCGGGGGGACCCGGCTCGGCGCCGCTTGCTAACCACCGGTGCGCGCGGGTAGAATCTGGCGCTAGGACCACAGATGCCGGCGGCGCCCAGGGTAAGCGTGATCGTGCCTGCCTACAACGTCGCGCCCTACATCCGCCAGGCCGTCGAATCGGCCCTTCGCCAGACGCTCGCCAGCCTCGAGGTGATCGTGGTGGATGACGGGTCGACCGACGGCACGGTCGCTCAGTTGTCCGGCTTGGCAGACCCGCGCCTGCGCCTAATAGAGCAGCGACACGCCGGCGTCTGCGCCAGCCGCAATACCGGTGTGGGGCTGGCATGTGCTCCCTACATCGGCTTTCTCGATGGGGATGATTTGTGGCTGCCGGAGAAGCTAGGCCGGCACCTTGCGGTGCTCGAAACTCGTCCGGAGATTGATCTGACCTTTTCGCTCTCGCGGGTCATTGACGAAGCGGGCGTCGAACTTCACTACATGCCGGTGCACCGGGGCGGGGTGACCGGCTTCCGGGAGCTGCTGGCGGAGAGCCCGATTCGCAATGGGTCGACTGTGGTCCTGCGGCGGGAGGCGCTGCTACGCGCGGGACCGTTCGACCCCGCGCTGTCACCCTGCGAGGACTGCGAGATGTGGCTGCGAGTGGCGCGGCTGCGCCCCGGGAACGTTTATTGCGTACCCGAGCCGCTGACCCTGTATCGCAGGCGGCCCGGTCAACTGACCAGCGACCGGGACCTGTTTTGGGCGGGCTGGCTCCGGGTACTGGAGAAGACGAGGCGGCTGGCGCCCGAGGAGGTGCGTGGTGTGGTGGCCCGTGCGTCCAGCCACATCAGCCACTGTTTCGCGGTTCTAGCCTATGAGGAGGGGGAACTGGGGGAGGCCGTTCGCTTGCTTTGGCTCAGCGTGCGTGAGGCGCCGCACCGGCGCCTCGTGCGGCCCGGCACCTGGCTGCTGGCGGCCGCCTGCGTCTCGCGCGGGCTGCTGCCGGCCCGCGTGCACCAAAGCCTCGAGGCATGGGCCACGCGGCGCCGGGCCGGGCGAATCCCGCCCAGGGGTGCAGGCCATGGCGCGTGAGCCCACGTTCAGTGTCATAGTTCCCGCCTACGAGGTCGCGCCGTATATTCGGCACGCAGTGGAATCCGCGCTGCGGCAGACGGCCGCTGACCTGGAGGTCATCGCGGTGGAAGGCGAATCCTCGGACGGCACCCTGGAGGAGCTGGCGGCGATTCGTGACCACAGGTTGCGCATCATCAGGCACAGGAACCGGGGTCTGGCCAACGCGCGGAACCTGGGTCTGGATGCGGCCCGCGGGCTGTACATCGGCTTCCTGGACGGCGACGATGTGTGGAAGCCCGCCAAAGTCGAGCGCCATTTGAGATTCCTGCAAGCCCATCCGGAGACGGACCTGACCTTCTCGCTTTCCTCCACCATCGACGAGTCGGGCCGCGAGGTCGGCTTCCTCCGGACCCGCGCGGCAGGCCCGGTTTCCTTTCGGGAACTCTTCGTGGCCAGCCCGGTAGGCAACGGCTCGGCAGTCATCGCGCGCCGGGAGAGCCTCACGCGAGCAGGGCCATTTGATGTGACACTGCCCTATCTTGAGGACCTGGATTTGTGGCTCCGAGTTGCGCGGCTGCGGCCCGGGAATATCGCCTGCATCCCGGAGGTGCTGACGCTCTACCGCAGGCGGCGCGGGCAGCTCACCAGCGACTGGCGGGCACTGGAGGCGGCCTGGCTGCAAGTGCGGGAGAAAGTAGCGCGGTACGCGCCGGAGGAAATCAGTGGAACGGAAGCGGCAGCCAGCCGGGAGAGGCGCCTTTACTCCGCCTTTCTGCTCTACGAGCAACGCGGCTATGCCGAGGCCGCTCGCCGAGTGTGGGCCAATTGCAGGCAGGCCCCCCGGAAATCGCTGGCGGATTTCCGCACGTGGCTGCTGGCGGCGGCTTGTGTCTCGGGGCTGCTGCTGCCGGCGCGGCTCCACCGCGCGGTGATGAACTGGGGCGCCTCCTGCCAGCGGCGCCTGATCCGCTTTTTGCACCCTGAGCTCTAGGCGGAGCGTCCGAGCCGGGGGCTACGCAGGAAGGATCGCGTTGATCCGGGAGTAGACTTCCGCTTGTTGCCGGGCCACCTCCCGGAAGTCGAAATCAAGCGCCCGCCTTCGCGCCGCAGCGCCCAACTGCGCGGCCAGCTTGTCATCGGACAACACGCGGTTGACGGCGTTGGCAATGGCTCGCGGGTTGCCGGGAGGGCACAGCAGGCCCGCTTCCCCAAGGTATTCCGGGACGCCTCCCACCGCCGTGGCCACCACCGGGAGCCCACAGGCCATAGACTCCAGCAGGCCGATCGAGGCCGTGGCCCGCTGGTAGCAGAAGACCGCCACGCGCGAACTCCGGTAGTGCTGTAGCAATCGCTCGTCGCCGATCCCGCACAGGAATTCCACGGACGGGGCCGAGAAGGGAGCACGCTGATTGGAGCGATGTGTCCCCACGGCCACCAGGCGCGCCTCCGGGACCTCCGCAGTCACGAGTTCGAGCGCCTTCGCCAGGGTGTCAAAATCCCGGTGGTGCTCCCCCACCGTGATGCAGAGGGGCTCGGCCGGCAGCCGCTGCGCCGACCGGAAGAACTCCGTGTCGATTCCCAGAGGGACCACGAAGATCCGATCCGCGGGCCACCGGCGCTCGCAGTACGGCCTCTGGGACTCGGATACCAGGATCACCGCGTCCAGAGAGCGGATCAAGCGCTCCTTCAGTCCGATCCGCTCCAGCGTTTCGAGGGGCTCATGGAAGGTGGCTACCAGCCTGACACCGGCCGGGCGCGGGATGTGACCCAGCAGCCAGAAATCCGTGTCGCCGTACAGCACGTGGTACAGGGCCTGGCGATGTCGCAGCAGGTGAGCGGCCGCGCACAACTCGCTCAGCAGGGCGCCCGGCGAGTAATAGCACCGTCGGAAAGCCCCGGAGAACACGGCGTTCATCCGTCGGTAAGGCAAGTAACGGGCGGCGATAGGGATCTTCAAGTGAGTTCCGATGTGCCGATGGAATAGCTCGTAGCCCGAGTGTTGGGCGTGGTGCCGGAAGCGCTGGCCCACCAGGAACACGTCGCGAACCACGCCAGGGTTACTGGATGAGGTCATGGGCAAGGCAAGAGACGCTCCAACAGCGCCTCATACTGCGGGATAACGGCGGCGTCGGAGAAGAGTGCCCGTAGTCGCGCTGGGCAGTAGTCGTGAGCCAGGCTGCCCCTGGCCCAGGAGTCGTACAGAGCCCGCAAGGCCGAGTAGATGGCGTCCGGATCGGTGCAGTCCGCAGCGAGGCCGCCGCCGTTGGCGCCTAACAGGTCGGCCAGCGTGCCGTTCCGGGGTGAAACCGCCAGGATCGGCCGCCCGGCCTGCACGTAATCGGTGACTTTCGACGGGAGGAAGATCCCTTCCGCCAGCGGCGCCTCGATCAGCACCAGGACGTGGCTGGCTCGCATCGCCGCCATGGAATCCTCGTAAGACACCCAACCCGAATACTCAATCAGGTCTTGCACCCCGGCGCGAATCGCCTGCTGGGCAAACCCAGCCTGGTCCCTGCCCACGAAACGGAAGCGCACCGCGTCTCCGGCCTGCGGGTGGTGGCGGAGCCTGGCGAGCGCCCGGAGTAGAGTCTCCGGGCGCCTCTGCTTGTGGAGGTCTCCGACGTGGCACAGAACGAACGCCGAGCCCCGCGGGGCGACAGCGGCGTCCGCCTGCTCCACGAACAGGTGGGGAATGACCGAGCTCCTTTCTGCCACTTGGTGCGGAAGATACTCCAGCATGTAACTGCGAAGTCGAGTGGCCGGGAACGTGTGCCAGGAGGCGGCTTCAGCCACCGCCTTCAGGAGTCGCCTGTGGCGGACCGGGATATCCGCGCCGGCGCCCCGGCCATAGGGCGGCGGGTACTTCGCCGCCGGAAAGGGGTCGTTCCAGTTCGCCATCCAGGGAACCTTGGTCTGGTTGTGGATCCGCCAGGCTGCCAGATGTCCGTAGCCCGTAGTGGACAGCAGCACATCGTACGGTTTGTGATGAAACAGCCGGAAAGCCCGGCTCGAAGCCGAACGCGCCCAGAAGCACTGATTGAAGTGGGTGCGCACCTCGAACCACTGACTCCCCAACGGCAGTCCCGCCAGCCGCCGGGCCTTGCCGAACAGCCGGCTCAGCTTCTCAGGAAACCCCTCCGCAGGTGCAGGCGTTCCCTGGCCGGCGATCTGGCCAGACAGCTCGATGCCCACCCTGTGTAAGCTGTATTGGGCCAGCACGTCTACGCTCGCCCCATGCCGCCTCAGGGCCGCAACCAGCTTCCGGTTGATGACGGCTTCCGCGTTGACCGTGTCGAAGTACTCTGGCGTGACGAACAAGACTCGCAAGCTGGCCAAGCCCATGGGGGTCAAGGGATTCTAACAGCCAAGCACCCTGCATTTCAAGCGCAGACCCGTGGGAACCAGGTCAGGCGCTGACCTGCGCGCAGCCAAGACCTGATCGCCAAGCGGCTGCCAGCCTTGGATTGCACAGCGTCATTGAGCTTGTGGCTCGACACAACCGGCGGCCTTCCGTTAGAAAGGCGCCTCCCGCAGTATCACCCGAGGCCGTTTGCCGCGTCGCTGGATTCCCCGTCAGTGATTGATTCTGAAGTGGTACGCCCGGGCCGATTCGAACGGCCGGCCTCGTGTTCCGCAGGCGCCGGAGGTCAATCCAGTATCGAAACGGCAGCGGCGGCCCCGCTATTCCTCGTCCAGTTCGGCGAGCACTCTTGCGCGCAGGTCCGCTCCGATCCAGAAACCCGCCCGCGTGATGAGGTCATCGAGCACTGTCCGGACGTGCCCGATCAGCCCGGCTCGCTTGGCTTCGGTCAAGACGCCCACAAGGCCGCTGATGCGCAGGCAGGGCGCGGATCAAAGCCGGCCCATTTGGCGCAGGGTCTCGAGATCCTGCTCGAACTCTGTAGTCCCGTAGTGGACCGGAATGTGACGGTCCGCCAGCAAGCGCTGGAAGTCGCGCTGGCTCATCTCGGCCAGCCGGCTGGCCTGCGCCAGGGTTAGTCGCTCCTGCTGAAACAGCGCCAGGGCAAGCTCCCGCTTCAAGTCGGGCTCGCTGATCCAGGCCGCCTTCACGACGTCATCAGGAATCGTTACGGGCACCAGCGCTGCCCTTGGGCCTGTGAGAATCGTGGTACGCCCGGGCCGATTCGAACGGCCGGCCTTCTGCTCCGGAGGCAGACGCTCTATCCAGCTGAGCTACGGGCGCGTCGTTTACTATTGTACCGCCGGCGGGGCCTTGGAGGAAGCCGGTTTCCGGGCCCTCGCCGGGTTCTTGCGGCCGGCCGGTTCCTTTAGCAGCGCCTCGACCTGGGCGCGCATGTTCTTCTCTTCGTCCTTGAAGAAGTCGTGGTCGGCGGAGTACTGCGCGCGGATGACCCCATTGCGATCGATGAAGACGATCTGCGGCACCAGCATGCGCTCCAGGGGCGAGTGCTGGAGGAAGTTCAACACTGGTTCGCGCTCGGCGACCCCCACCGGGAAGTCCAGCTTCAGCTCTCGGACATAGTCGGCAACGAACAGGCCGGCCATGGGGTTGAAGGCCACGCCCAGCGGCTGGAAACCCCTGGGCCCCAACTCGTGGTACAGCTTGTTCATGATCGAGGAGCAGGTCTTGCAGCCAGGGCAAGTGGTCAGCAGGAACTCCAGGGCCACCACCTTGCCGCGGAAGCTGCTCAGCAAGAGCTGCTGCCCGTTGGGCAACTTGATGACAAACTCCGGGGCGGGCCGCGGGACCTCAGCCCCCGTCAGCAGCGGAAGGCTGATTCCCAAGCTCAGCATGAGGGTGGCGAACCGGCGATTCAAGACTCCTCCTGGATACTCCCAGTGTAACGCAGCCACCGCGCTCTCCGGCGCGTCGATGCCTTCGAGGCTGGTCACCCCGGCGCCTTCGCGCCGGACCACGAAGTGACCATCGTCGCCCTGGCCGGCCAGGCGCGAGTCCTGGGCGGAGGCCGCCTCGAACCGCTTCCACTTGCCCTCGAGCACCCGCCGGTACAGGGTGAAGAAGCGTTCGGCCATCTGCGGCGTCTCCCACTGCACGCAGTAGGATAGCGCGACGCGCGCCCCGCCCTTCTCTTCCAGTAACTGATAATTGCCGCCGCGCCAGGCCGGGGCGACGGCCTCGGCGTCCTCGGCGGTGGCGTACTGCCGCAGCAGGATGGAGTGGTCCAGCTCCCCGATGGAACCCTCCGCCAGCGTGCGGTAGTTGCGGCGCGCGGCCAGGGTGGGGGGCGCGCACGCCAGCGGTTTCACGCCGGCCAGGTACTTCTCGGGGTGGAGAATCTGCTGGCTGGACTCGGGGGGCCGCCGGAAGACCTCCGTGAACGCGGCTTTTCCCAGCTTCTGGAAGACGGCGTGCTGGAAGAGCATGCCTTTCGAGTAGGGGAACAGCAGGCTCTCGCGCATGTACAGCGGCGAGCGTTCGAACACCGGGAACTGCGCGGCTCCGCTCTCGGTCATGCGCGCCATCATGTGCACCAGGGCTGGCGAATCCTGGAGCGATTGCCCGGTGCGGTGCGCCAGGTACTCCGACATCAGCCAGGTGGCCTGCCCCTCCATCACCGCCAGGCGGGCCAGGCTGCGGTCGTCGTCCTGTTTGGCGCGCTCGATAAACTTCTCGAGGTTGAAGTGCTGGTCGGCCAGGGCGTGGGCCAGCTCGTGGACCAGGGCCGAACGCTCGGCCAGCTCCGAGCCAGTCTCCACCAGGTACAGGGTCTTCTTGCGGAAATCGTAAAAGGCCGCGGCCTGCTCGGAGAGCAGCTCCAGGGTCATCTTCTTGAGGTCGAAGTCCGGCGGCACGAAGCCGAACTTCTTGAGCGCCAGCTCTTCGGCGCGCAGCTCCTCCGGCTTGATGTGCTCCCGGACGCGCTCCTCCAGCATGCGGCCGACCTCGGCGCGGGTGATGCGCTGGAACGAGATCTTCTTCAGTTGCCGGAAGCCCGAGATCTCGGCCAGCTCGCGGGTGATGGCGTCGATGTCCGTGGACAAATCCGGCGCCGCACGACACGCCCCGGCCAGCGCCAGCAGGCCGGCGATCAATAGCTTTTTCATAAGGCTTCACCAGTTCCGCGCGGGCAGTACAGGCGAAAGACCGCCGCCCCGGCCAGGCACAGCAGGCCCCCCAGCAGCAGGGTGACGCGCGCGCCGAAGCGCTCCGCCAGAGCGCCCGCCGCCAGGCTCCCGAAAGGTCCCATGCCCACCACCATCATGGCGTACAGCGCCATGATACGCCCGCGATATGCGTCAGGAATTGACACCTGAATCACCGTATTCACCGAGGCATTGTGCCGCATCACGCTGAAGCCCACCATGGGGATGATGGCCAGCGAAAGATAGAAGCTCGGCGACAGGGCAAAGGCCACGTACGCCATGCCCAGTCCCAGAGCGCTCCAGAAGATCACTCCGGCCAAGCCCGTGGTGTGGGTGCGGCGGGCCAGCACCAGAGTGCCTACCACCGCGCCGGCCCCCATGGCCCCCAGCAGGAAGCCCAAGCCCTGCGATCCACGGTGGAAGATGGCGTCGGCGAAAAAGGGCATCAGCACCAGGGCGGGCATGCTGGCGATGGTGACGGTCGCCACCAGTCCCAGCAGCAGCCGGAGCAGCTTGGTGCGGTGCGCGTACCGGAACCCGTCCACCAAGTGCTTCCACGGCGACTGCGCGGGAGGCTTCTCGAAGGGCGGCAGCCGCATGGCCAGCAAGCCCGCGATCACGGCCACGAAACTCACGCCGTTCAACAGAAAGCAGACGCCCTCGCCCAGGGTGGCCACCAGGACACCGGCGAGCGATGGCCCCAGCGTGCGCGCGGCGTTGAAGATGGTCGAGTTCAGCGAGATGGCGTTCAGCAGGTCGTCCTTGCCGGTGAGGTGGATAACCAGCGACTGGCGGCCCGGCATGTCGAAGGCATTGATAGTGCCCAGCGCCAACGCCAGGGCCAGCAGGTGCCAGACCTGGATGTAGCCGGTCAGGGTCAGCAGGGCCAACAGCAGGGCCTGCGCCATCGACAGGACCTGTGTCAGGATGACCAGGCGGTGCCGGGAGCAGCGGTCGGCGGCCAGACCCCCGAGCGGCGCCAGGACAAAGACCGGCAGATGCAGGCAGAACATGGTGGCGCCCAAGAGCCACTCCGAGTGGGTGAGCCGGTACACCAGCCAGTTCTGAGCCACCATCTGCATCCAGGTGCCCACCAGTGAGACGATCTGCCCGCCCGCGAAGAGGCGGAAGTTGCGATGCCGGAGGGCGCGGAAGGCCGGGGTCCAGCCCGCCTGCTCCGGCGAGGGCAGCGGTGCAGTCTCCGGGGCCGGCGTGGTGGCGTCCAAATTCCAGGATAGTCCAGGTGCGCTAGAATCGGAGGGAGGCCCCGGGCAGAGGTCCGCGGCGCGCAGGAGGTTTCGAGTTTGCCCGAAGACAAGACCTACAAGGCCACCTACGTGGGCAGTGGCACGTTCCTCATCAGCAAGCCCAAGCGCAAGCGGACCAAGGTGCGCCAGACCCGGCTGAGGAATCCCCAGCGGGGCGCCCGCAAGTAGCAGTCCCGCCCAGGCAAGCGGCGGGGGCCTGAGGCGCCAGCCGACTATGGGGCGCCGTTGACGCGGGGGTGATCCCGGTGTTCAGCGGGAGGGTGAACCCTGCCCGGCGCCACGGTCAAGGTGGTCGTCTTCCTGGTTCCCCGGAGACCGGCGGTGATGGCCACTGCTTTCTCGCGAACGACCGCCCAGGTCTGGATCGAAAACGCCGCTGTGGTGCGCCCTTCCGGCACCATGACCGTGGCCGGTACCCGCACGGTGGCCAGACCGCTTTCCAGGGCGACCAGCAGACCGCCGGCGGGAGCGGGTGCATTCAACGTGATGCGTCCCTCCGCGGAGCCGCCTCCTGCAACCTGGGCCGGCGAGACCGTCAGCTCAGCCAGGGGCGGGGCGGGCGCCCTCTCGATCAGGCCGTAGTAGGTGAGGGTCAGCATCACCACCGCGATGATCAGGCTCTTCTGGATCTCGCCCAGGCTCAACAACCTGGACTTCGGAGCAGGCGGATCTGTGGCTACGACCCGGACAGAGACGGAAAACCCGCATGCCGCGCAGAACTTGGCGGCCGCCGGCAACTCAACCCGGCAGTAAGCACATACCGGGAGCATAGGCAAGCGCCCTCTCTCAGCTGGCGGGCCTTCCACCTCGCGGCTTGGCTGTTCCGCTCGGGGCCCCGCAGCCACTGACATCATTGATGCCCTATGGGGCAGGCGGTGTGCAAGGGGCAAGGAAGGCGTTCTTGCCGGTTTGGAACGTAGGGAGAACGTAGCCCGGCCATCAGCGATAGAGGGAGCACGGCTGGCCGGCAGTGCGCTCTGAGATCAGAGCGGGAGGGGCTTCGGGCAGGGAACTGAAGGGGCTGCTTCATAGCGGGTTCTGGGCAGGACCGCACTCCCTCATTCGCCTCTACTCTATGGCAGGGTCTTGCTGGGGCAGGGCGCGACAGGTCCCTAACTGATTGAAAAAACGGCAGAAATAAGCTGCCAGAGATTGTGATTGCATAAGGTTCCTTCGGCGGGCGGACCACGATTCTCGGCTCAGACGGGCAGCTCCGGTCCGCCCGGCGAGGGAACCGGGCGGTGAGCTAAACCGCAACGTCAGGCCGGGTTATGGGGATT
>Ga0194112_10006401_pt1 | contig 15563 bp, 11 predicted proteins | sample TA2MahC400mmetaG_FD_146191 | JGI IMG/M metagenome (GOLD analysis project Ga0194112, IMG submission 146191) | Freshwater microbial communities from Lake Tanganyika, Tanzania - TA2015016 Mahale Deep Cast 400m | ecosystem: Environmental > Aquatic > Freshwater > Lake | place: Tanzania: Lake... | reverse complement strand
CTGGGGCGCGGCAGGTGGAGCGAACAGGCGAGCCGAACGTAGGAGAGAAGGCAGGTACTGCAGTGGTCATCGACGCCCACGTTCATCTCGGTGGCAACCGCCACACCAAGTGCTACCCGCCGGAACGGATGCTCGCGGACCTCGCGGAGGCGGGGGCCGACGGGGCAGTGGTCTTCGCGTTCCCGGAGGACATGTACCGCAAGACCGACACGCCGGAGGCCCGGGCGGCGGCCAACGAGTACGTCCTGGAGACCAGCCGCCGGCATCCCCACCTGTACCCGTTCTACTTCGTCTGGACCGACTACGTCATCCCGGATGCTCTCGACGAGTACTGCGGGGTGAAGTGGCACCGGCACCACGATGGGCCGCGCTATGACTACGCCGATCCGCGCTGCGAGCGTTTCATCGCAGCCATGGCGGAGCGGAGCCTGCCGGTGACCCTCGAGGAGGAGTTCGACGAGACGGTGGCCTTCGTGGAGCGCGTCAGCGGCACGGGAGTCACAGTCATCATCCCCCACATGGGGATGCTCAACGGCGGGTACGGCCGCATGGCGCGCTTCTTCGAGAGCGAGCACGTGTGCTTCGACACGTCTTGCGCCGAGCCCGAGGCCATCGAGAGGGTGCTCTCGGAGGTCGGGCCGGAGCGGGTGCTGTTCGGGTCCGATGTATCCGGCACCAGCGAGCCGTTCTTCAACTTCCCAAAGGTCGAGCGGGCCAAGCTGGAGGGTCTGGGAATCACTCCCGAGAGCCAACCCCTGATCTACGGGGGCAACCTCCTGCGGATTACGGGTCAGGGACTCGCCTCGCCCAAGGAGGTTTCTTCGAGTGCAAGAGGAAGTTAGAGATTGGTCATTCCGGGGAATGATGACCAGAACGCAGAGGCGTTACGGTTTACCGGCCGGGGGGCGTAGTCCATCCCGGCAGTGTGTCGCTACACTCCATCACCCGAAGGGGGCCACGACCGTCATGCAGTCAGTGTGCCGGCGTAAGGGCTTCACGCTGATTGAGTTGCTGGTTGTCATTGCGATCATCGCGATCCTTGCCGCGATCCTGTTCCCGGTATTCGCCCGCGCCCGCGAGAAGGCGCGCCAGACCAGCTGCCTGTCCAACCTGAAGCAGCTCGGCCTCGGCGTCAACATGTATGTCACGGACAACGACGAGACGTACCCGCCGTTCGCGTACATGCCCGTGCCGGGCAACCCGGCAACAGCGGTCACGGCGTTTGACTCAGTGACGCCGTACATCAAGAACCGCCAGATCCTGCTCTGCCCGAACGACAAGGTGGGCCGCGTGCTGGGCGGCCCGGTCAGTATCATCCCCTCCCCACCGGCGCCGCAGGCCAGCTATGCGGCCAACCTCGCCGACGCCTACATCTTCGCGGCCGGCCTTGACACGGTGCCGCCGATGTACGTCTTCGGGGACCCGCAGGGGCTGCTGAGCGGCGGAGCCATGTTCCCCGGCGTCGTATCCGAGGGGGATCTTCAGTACACCGCCGAGACCACGCTGATGTGGGACGGCGAGTTCACTTCGACCGGCTCGCCAATTCTGCAGCCGATCGCCTGCCACAACGGGGTGTTCAACGTCGCCTTCGCCGACGGGCACAGCAAGGCCGCCAAGGACCCGAAGAAGCTCGGCGTCGGGAACGACTACCTGCTCGGGGTGCCATAGAACCCCTCGGGCGAAAAAGAGGGACACCATACTAATTCCGCAAGACGTCACGCGGAATTAGTATGGTGTCCCTCTTTTTCGCAGGGCCTGGATGCGGCGGCGGAGCTTCTTCTCGACGGTCTCGGGGAGGGGCTTGCCGCGCGGGCGAGGGGCGTCGTCCTCGGGCTCGTCCGCAGGCTCGGGGGTCACGGCGACGGCCCGCAGGGCCTGCAGGCGGCGCTCCAGCTTCTCGGGATCGACGGGCTTCGGGACGTACGGCTCCCTCTCCAGCAGATCGTGCAGGAGGCAGAGGGCCGCCTCTTTGTCGGGGATCTTCCCGCGCGTACCGACATCGTCATCGGTCGGGTCGAAGACCGGCACCGGCGACCCCACGCACGATGGGCAGCCGTCCTCGCACTGACACTCCTCGATCAGGAACAGCGCGGCCTGGAGGATCTCCTCGAGACGTTGGTGCGCCTTCTCAGCGAAGCCGAGGCCCTTGGGATAGCGGTCATACAGGAAGATCGCGGGAGTGCCGAGGGTCGATGAATCGACGGCAGAGCCGACATCGGCCGGGTCGCAGAGCACGAAGATGGGGAGCACGCCTAGCGCGGCATTCGCCACGCCCAGCAGGCCGTCTTCGGGGATGCGCCCATACGCGCGGACGCGCTCCAGCGCGAAGGCCGGCGGGAGGACCCAGAGGGCGTCGGTCTCCAGCGTGAGGGTCGGCACGTTGATGTTGCCGAAGCCGATGCTGTCGCGCGAGTAGAACTTGATCTTCCGGAACATGTAGACGGTCGTGTTGACCGTCACCGGCCCGAAGCACGCGCGGCTCACGCGCCAGGGCTCGTCGATCTCGGTACCGTCGATGCGGATTTCGGTCTTGTCAATGGCCTGCGTATAGTAGTCGTAGTCACCCTTGCGGACGTACGCGATGCGCTCGGTAGTGTCGAGGCGGTCCACGAAGTACGGATCGCCCTTGTGCATGTAGATCGCTTCGGTGTGGACCTGCGCGAAGGCGCTGAACTCGTCGAGCTGGCCGATGATCTCCGGCTTCTCCCCCGTCATGTCCTGGATCGTGTAGTTGTTGTCGTCGATGTTCCGCAGGCTCACATCGCGGGCCGGGAAGGCGTCCCCCTTCCAGCGCCACGTGGCCTTCTGGAAGAAGGCCTGGTTGTCTTCCTCGAGCAACCCCATGACCTCGGCGGCGGACTCGCCGAAGTCCGCGCAGTCCGCCTCGCCGACCGGCAGCTCCTGACACGCGCAGCGGAGGTGCCCGGCGAGGATGTACGGGTTGCCGGGCTCGATCACCGCGCGCTCGGGGGCCTGGCCGAAGAAGTACTGCGTGTGCTGCATGAGGTACTGGTCGATGGGCTGGTTCTGACCGATGAGGATGACGAGGGCCTCCTCATCGCCGCGACCGGCGCGGCCGGCCTGCTGCCAGGTGCTGGCGACGCTGCCCGGGTAGCCGACGAGAATCGCGGCGTCGAGACTGCCGATGTCAATCCCCAACTCCAGCGCGTTCGTCGTTGTCACGCCCAGGAGCTTGCCCGAGAAGAGAAGCTGCTCTATCTCGCGGCGCTCCTCCGCGAGGTAGCCGCCGCGGTACGCGCGGACCGTGTTCGCGAGGCGCGGGTTCTCCTCGAGCAGCTCGTCGCGCACGTAGCGGTAGAGCACCTCGGCCGTGCGGCGCGCGCGCACGAAGCAGATGGTCTGGATGCCCTGCATGATCAGATCGACCATCAGCTTCTGCGCCTCGAAGTTTGGGCTGCGACGCTCGACTTTGCCCTCGTCGATGAAGGGCGGGTTCCAGAGGATGAAGCGCTTGGGGCCGCGCGGCGACCCGTCGTTCGTGACGGCGGTGAAGGCCTCCCCGGCGAGCACCTGCGCGTGCTCCTGCGGGTTGTCGATGGTCGCCGAGGCGGCGATGAACTGCGGCTTCGCCTTGTAGTGCGCGCAGATGCGGCGCAGGCGGCGGATCACGTTCCCGACGTTCGAGCCGAAGATGCCCCGATAGGAGTGAATCTCGTCGATCACGACGTACCGAAGCTGCGCGAAGAAGCTCGCCCAGCGCGAGTGGTTGGGCAGAATCCCCGAGTGCAGCATGTCGGGGTTCGTCAGGATGACGTTGCCCTCGTCGCGGAGCTTGCGGCGCGTGTCGCCGGGCGTGTCGCCGTCGTAGGTGCCGGCCTCGATCGGCAGCTTGGGATCGAGCGCCTTCAGCTCGTTCAGCACGCGGAGCTGGTCCTGCGCGAGGGCCTTGGTCGGGTAGAGGTAGATCGCCTTCGCGAGCGGCTCAGTGAGGAGCGTCTCGATGACCGGTAGATTGTAGCAGAGCGTCTTCCCGCTCGCGGTGCCGGTGACCACGACGACGTTCTCGCCGCGGCGGATGGCCTCGATGGCGTCGGCCTGGTGGGTGTAGAGCTCTCGGATGTCCTGCTTCGCGAGTACACCGGCGACCGAAGGGTGCAGTGGCTGCGCGAGGTCCTTGAAGCCGGCCTCGCGCGCGGGCACGTCGTGGGTGTGCACCATCTGCCCGCGATAGCCGCGGCGGTTCTCAAGCTCGCGAAGGAAGGCGTCAACGTCCATGCAGGCGTCCTTGAGGGCGGGATCGCGCAAACAACCGTTCGAGGGGGATTATACTGCGCATCGGCGGGCTGTCAAGGAACCGTGAGCGGATCGTGCAGCGGATCGATCTCGGGGACCGGGCGGCCGCAGAGCCAGTCGTTGCCGTTGAGGCGGTCAATCTCGGCGGCCCACACGCCGCTGAGGGTCTGGTTCCAGAGGACGGCCTGGTAGATGAGCTGGCCGCCGTCGAAGAGGTTCGCGGCGGTCACGTCCATGCGGCGCCAGCGGCCGGGTTGGCGCTCGGGCGAGCGGCCCCAGCCATCGAGCGGATCGGCGGTGTAGATGACGAAGGGACGGGTGGCGTCGTCTGCGTCGCCGCGGTAGCCGATGATCACGTTGAAGTGCCCGCCGGACTCCACGCCGAGCAGCATCGGGATTCGGTGGTCGACGAAGCCCCTCACGACCCGGCGGAAGGCGCAGACCTCGGCGTCCGTCCGCGAGTGCACGGTGAGCGGGCGGGCGTCCTTCGCGCCGCGCCCCCACGCACCCGCGATGACATAGTTCATGATCCCCGGCAGCCCGTCCCAGCCGTTCTCGTCGCCGCGGGTGCCGTTCCCAGGGCCATGCCAGAGCCAGTTCGGTACGCGGCCGGTCGGCGCAAAGTCGAAGGCGGGTAGGGGATCCTCGGGCCAGAGGGTCGCCACCTTCCCGTCGCTGGGGGCCACGTTCAGGTCGCCGGCGGGGGACATGAACTCCGGCGTGTCCGCGTTCCAGGCCTGCGCGCCATCCTGCAACCGCCGGCGATGGTAGCCGAGCCACAGCAGGTGCTCCGCCGAGCCGAAGTAGCCCACATCGACCGTCTCCCCGGGCGAGCCGGGCAGGCGGTCCACGTTGGCGGGCAGGCGGAGGGGCGTGTCGGGCTCATCGAGGCCCAGGCAGCGCAGCATCATGTCGAGACACGACGGACCGCAGGACTTGGGGTACTGGCGATGGATGGCGTGCACGTAGGAGCCATCGGCGAAGCGCAGGATGTGCGCTCCCGCTGCGACCTCCGCATCGAGGTCGGCGGGGTCGCTGCTGGTCTCCCATGGCACCTCGTTGTGGTGCTTGGTGGACCAGTTGCTGCTGCAAGGGAGGCTCATGAGGAATGCCGCCGATAGGATGAGCAAACGTCCGGAGGCTGCACGGAGCATTGCATCACTCGCCCCAAGGAAAGCGCCGCTGACGTGTGCTGGGAGCGCCGGCACCCTTGCCGGCAGAGGTGGCACGCCGCAGGCGGTCGTCGTACGACACGGCCGCGGCGACGTCCACTTGCCACAGCAGCCGGCAAGGGTGCCGGCGCTCCCAGTCCCGCAAAGCGGGATCAACGACAAGGAGCAAAGACCTTCACCCCATACATCCTCGCTGCCTTCTCCCCTCTCATCCTGCGGATGGCGATGCGCAGCCTATTGGTCGTGATCGGGAGAAAGCGGTGGACGCGGTGGCGCTGGTGGTTGTTCTGGGCTTGGGCGAGGAACTCCCACAGCTCGCCGTCGCGCGCTCCCCAAGACGGCGAACCCGAGCGGACGCCAGCGACAATGTAGGTCGCCACGCACTCCTCGGGGACGCCGTCGACGACGCGCTCGTTGAAGCCGGGGTCGTGGGTGAGAGTGACGACCTTCGCGAGGCAGCTATCGAAGGTCAGGCGGACCTCCGCGATCTCGACGGGTTCAGGCCACTCGAAGCTCACCCACGTGTGGCCCTCCTGGTCGGCGGCGGCCTCCCAGGCGTTCTGCGCGTCGCCGACGGGGCGGTCGATGCCGTTCACGAGGTTCTCGGGGCCGAGGTGGGTACCGGCCTGGCTGGAGGCGGCGATGGTCGCCTTGGGCGCGAGGTCATCGGGGTCGGTGAGCGAGATGCCCGGGAGGTAGCAGTCGTCGCGGATGAGCGCGAGCTGCAGCTCGGCCATGTGGGTCTCGGTCAGGTCGCGCGGCAGGCAGCCCTTCAGTGTGCACAGCGCGGCGGCGGTGCCGGCGGCCTGCCCCATCACCGCGCAGGTCGCCATGACGCGGGTCGAGCCGTGGGCCATGTGGCTCGCCGAGGCGTCGCGGCCGGCCATCAGGAGGTTCTCCACGTTCCGCGAGTACAGCATCCGGAAGGGGATCGTGTAGACATCCTCGAGGTGGCCGAAGCGCGCAGGCGGATCGGGGTTCTCGATGCCCCCGTACGCGTGGATGTCCACCGGCCAGCCGCCGTAGGCCACCGTATCGGGGAAGCGCGCGGCCTCGAAGCAGTCCTGCTGGCGCAGCACGTACTCGCCGAGCAGTCGGCGCGATTCGCGCTTGCCGGGCACCCAGCCAAACCACGTGAGCGCCCAGTTCTCCGCGCCGTGATCGCCCCGGTTCTTGATGTGGTCCCAGACGCCGAAGAGGTACTTGAGCAACTCGTCGCGGATAGCCTCATTGTCGCTGATCGTGTCGATATGCCCGCCCCACTCGATCCACCAGTACCCGTACTGGCTCGCGCCGTGCGGGCGGTGCGGGAGGTCGGCCTCGGTGCGGAAGAGGTGCGCCCACGGCGGGCGCGTGAAGGGCATGGGCTTGCCGAAGTCGCGCGCGGTGAACATCAGCGAGGAGCCCAGCGCCCAGTCGTCCGCCACGTCCGGCGCCCACGGCTCGTCGTACTCGCTCTTCGCCTCGCGGCCCGTGCGGTACTCCGCGCCCGCCAGATAGCCGATCCGCCCGTCGCCCGTGCAGTCGATGACGAAGCTCCCGGCGAAGTCGAGCCACTGCTCCGTCGAGACCTGCACGCCGCGCAGGCGGGTGATGCGGCCCGTCTCCCCCACCTCCTGCGACCCCAGCGGCCCGCGCGCGGAGGAGTCGAGTTCGACGATCTGGCAGTTGAGGAAGAGGTCGAGGTTCGGCTCCGCCTCGCAGGCCTCCCAGAGGATGAGGTCCCACATCTCGGCGCAGCGCTGCGGGTTGCGGGCGGCGTTCTCCAGGCGCAGCTCCTCCATGATGCCCGTCTCGCGCGCGTTCGCCCGCCCGCCGGAGCAATCGGCCCCGCACACGTGCATGCGAATCTCGCTGGACGAGTTGCCGCCCAGGACGGGGCGGTCCTGGATCAGCGCCGCCTTCGCGCCGTGCCGCGCAGCAGCGATGGCGGCGCAAACGCCGGCCATCCCGCCGCCGACGACGAGGACGTCGTAACCGAGAGGGTCGGTTGAGGAAGACATGGATGGGTCTCCGCGGGAGAGGGTACTCGACAGGCTCCTCTTCAGCCGGAGGGGGCGGATGTCCTCCTGGGAATGGCAACGGCTGCGAGACAGGAGTCTCGCGGGCACGGACGGGGAAGGCGCGGCTCTGGTGAGCCGCAGGCACGGACGGCACGACGGTGCGCGCAAGGGTGCGCGCGGTCCCAGGAGCGGCAGCGGCGTCAGTGCGGCGGCTGGAGGGGCGGCTCGCCCTTGCGGTAGATGACGATATAGTAGATCAGTGCGCCGATCCACTGCGCCAGGACCAGGACGAGGCACCACACGGCTCGGTTGACGGGATCGGGGAAGTCGCGGCGGGCGCAGTCGTAGATGGCCAGGAGCTGCGCGACCCACCCGGCCAGGAAGAGCAGCATCATGAAGCCCCAGAAGATGAAGTAGACGACCATGAAGCCTGCGATCATGCCACCGAAGGCGGCCGGGGGAGCGCCGCTGGTGGAGGTTGAGGCGCTCGGCGGGGCGGTGGGTGGTTGCGGCGACGGAGAGGGCACCGTGACAGGGGGGACCGTCCGACCGAGGGCGGCGAGCCGCTGGGCGCAGTCGGTGTCGCCGCGCCGGGCGCCGTCTTCGTAGACCTTCACCGCTTCCTCGGTCGAGCCGCGCTTCTCCAGCAGCTTGGCGAGTTCGGGGTAGGTCTGAGTGACGCCGGCGTCGAGGTCGATCGTCTGCCGGAAGGCCCGGATGGCCTCGGCGTCCTTGCCCTGAGCAGCGCGGAGATGGCCAAGGCAGTAGAAGGTGTAGGCGTCCTTCGGGGCCAGCTTGCGGAGCTGGTCGATGGTCTGTTGGGCGGCGGCGAAGTCGCCGAGCTCGGCCTCCGCGCAGGCCTTGCGGTTCAGCGGGTAGGTCCATGTCGGCTCGAGGCGCGCAGCCTCGGTGTACTCCCCGAGGGCGGCGCGCTGATCGCGAGCCTGCCACAGGGCATCGCCGTGTCGCAGGCGCAACTGGCCGTCCCGGGGCTTCGCGTGGACCGCCTTGCCGTACCAGCGTGCGGCAGCCGGGTAGGAGCCGCTGTCCTCGCACATCCACCCGATCATCTGGTAGACCGGCGCGCCGCGGCCGAGCTTCACCCACAGGGCCCACAGGCCGACGGCGAGCAGGACCAGGAGCACCGCCACGATTACGATCGCGATCACGCAGCCGCGTCGCATGGCGCGGTCACCCCCCATACCCGGACATCGGCGACGGCGGCGGCGCTCCCGGGATGCGCGCCTGTTGCAGGGGCGGGTCGTTCTTGCGATAGACGACGAAGTAGTAGACGATCGTGCCGATAAGCCTCAGCAGTGCGATCAGCAGGCACCACATGGCCCGCGTGTTCGGGTCCGGGAAGTCGCGGCGCGCGCAGTCGTAGATCGCCAGGCAGGAGAGGATCAACCCGCCGATGCCGAAGATGATTGCGACCAGGATGATGACGAAGTAGAACGCGAAGAAGACACCGATCATGCCGGCGAACCCGGGGGGCGGCGCCGAGGAGGAAGGGGCGATCGGCGTGCCGGGCCCTGGCGACGGGGCGGCCTGGGCGGACAGCGGCCTCCCCACCCCCGCGACGGCGGCTATCAGCAGGCACACGAGTAGGACTGTCAGCAGGTTTGCGGCGCGTGTGTACATCGTCGGTTCACCCTCGACGGGCAGCTGCAAGGAAGTGGCCATAGGACCCTTCCCCACGAGGCCACACACCTCCTTGCCGCTCGGGCCCGATGCAGGAGACGGGAGCACGGACGGCGAAGGAGGCGCATGTTCCTCTCCGCCACACATTCCGATCCCACCGGCCGCGGGTCGCTTCCCCGACCTGGACGGTGGGGCAGCCCGCCTAACGGCGGCAGTCGGTGGGCATTTGCGGACTGGTCATCGGACTCAGCAGCGATGGTTCGACCGAGCCCAAGAAGGGGGAATCAGCCGTGTTTGCGCGTCATGTAGCCGTGGCCGTGGCGGTTCTGATGGCTGGAGCAGCGACAGCCGACACGTACGTGGTGACCAATGCGGACGACTCCGGAACGGGAAGCCTGCGGTGGGCGATCAACCAGGCGAACGGGCGACCGGGCGCGGACACGATCACCTTCGACCCCGCCGTGGCCGGTCTCGAGATCGAGCTGGTGACCAAACTCCCTGCGATCCGGGACAGCTACACGACCATCGATGGCGACATCGATGATGACGGCGAGCCGGACGTGAGCCTCTATGGCGGGGAGCTGCCGGGCGGCCACGGCCTGCAGGTGGAGGCGAACAACGTCGCCATCGTGGGTTTGTCGATCATCCACATGCCGTGGGCGGCAATCTGGATGTGGGCCGTGGCGGACTGCCGCGTCGAGTCCTGCTGGATCGGCATCCGGCTGGACGCCGGGTCTAGCTCGAACACGCTGGGCGGCATCGCCCTCTTCAATACCGACAGAATCGTCATCGGCGGCACGACGCCCGCCGCACGCAATGTGTTCTCCACTGGCCCGGTCTCGAAGGGCACCGCGTGCATCGACATACTCGCGTGTCGGAACACGACGGTCGAGGGGAGCTACCTGGGCATCAAGCCCGATGGCTCGGCGCACTTTGGCGCAGGGGGGTGGGGCGTCAGGTTGTTTGGGCCCATCTCGGCGGGCTCCCGGTCACGCGTCATCGACCCCGATGACCCCGGCATTCCTCCGGGCTACCGGGCCGGGCCATGCTCGGACAACGTCATCGGGGGCACTACGCCGGAGGCGCGCAACGTGTTCGGCGGGCTGAAGCAGGGCGTCTACCTACAGGGCGCGCGCAACAACACGATTGCGGGCAACTACTTCGGCCTGGCGCCCGACGGCGAAACGGAGGCCCCCATCGGGCAGGGGTGTATCATGGTCGGAGCCTCGGCGCCGGGGAACACCATCGGCGGCAACCGGGCCGGGGCAGGCAACGTGTTCGCCGGGGCGCCGCTGGGAATCGGCCTGGCAAGTACCCGCTCGACGAACAACACGATTCAGGGCAACACCTTCGGACTGAACGGCACAGGCACCGCGCAGAGACGGCTGCGGACGGGAATCCTGGTGGCCAGCGGAGCCGAGGGCCTGCTCATCGGCGGCGGGAGCGACCGCGCGCGCAACTTCTTCGCACCCAACGCGCCGGGCGGCGGGGTGACGATGGCTGTGTCGCTGGTGGGCACCGCCGGCACGCCGGTGGTCCGCAACAACTGGATCGGCGTCCTGCCGGACGGCACCGATGCCGCACCGTACACCTACGGGGTGGGGAGCATCTCCTGCAGCCCGCGGATCACCGAGAACCTGATCGCGAACGCCTGGGCGGGGGTGGGCGCGGCAGGCACGGGCACGTCTGAGGCGTTCAACAACACGTTCCGGAACTGCAGCCGCGCGGTGCTGCTCGATGCCGGAGCGCATGGAGCCTTGGGCGATCTGGGTGACACGGCGACCTTCAATGACGGCGGCAACGTCTTCGATGCCTCCTGCACGTGGTGGATTCGCAACCAAACGCCGCACGACGTGAAGGCCGAGGGCAACGACTTCGGCACGACCTCCCGGGCCGCGATCGCCGACAAGGTCTGGGACGCGGACGACCGCCTCGGGCGCGGCCCCGTGGACTTCGACCCGCTCATCGGCGGCGTCTCGCCGACGGGCGCCGCAGGGCCGACCCTCGCGATCGCCGGTGCGAGCGCGGCGCCGACGGCCGCGGGGGCGGAGATCGTGTTCACGCTCTCCGCGGCGGCGTCTGTCGATGTGACGGTCCTGAATGTCGCGGGCAGACCGGTGGCGATGGTCTCCCGACAGCGTCCGCTCGAGGCCGGCCTGCAGCGCCTCGTCTGGAACGCTCTGGCCGACAGCGGCACTCGTGTGCCCAATGGTCCGTACCTCGTGCGGATTGCGGCGCGGGATGCGGACGGTCGGCAGGCTCAGGCACTGTGCCGGGTGAGCATCAGCCGATAGCGAGGCCGCGGCAGGACACTGCGGGGCCCACGTTGAACCGGCGCGTCGGAGGGCTTGCGCCCCATGCGACGCGCCGTGTTGCTTCTGCTCCTCGCAACCACGCTCGCCGGTTGCGCGACCCGGCGCGAGGCTGCGTCCGGCGGGAAGACCGTCGTGCGCGTCTGGCACGTCTGGGGTGGGACGATGGCCGAGGGCTTCCGCAACGTGACGGCGGCCTTCGAGGCGAGCCACCCGAACACCGACATCGAGCTCGTCTTCGCCGCGAACGATCTCTCGACCAACCAGAAGTTCTTCACCGCGGTCGCCGCGAAGACGCCGCCCGAGGTCATCTTCGTCGATGGGCCGCAGGTCGCGCCGTGGGCCGAGTGGGGCGCGCTGCAGCCGCTCACGGAGCGGTGCAAGCGGGACGGCATCACCGAGGCGGACTACTTCCCTCCGTGCTGGCGGCAGAACTCGTACAAGGACGACGTGTGGGCCCTGACGTTCTGCGCGGACCCGAACTTCGGGTTCGTCTGGAACAGGGAGACCCTCAAGAAGGCCGGCCTCGACCCCAGCAAGCCCCCGAAGACGATGGCGGAGCTCGACAAGCTCGCGGATGTGCTCACGAAGTCCGAGCAGAACCAGCTCGTCAGTATCGGCCTTATCCCCTGGGCGCAGTACGGCGGCGCGAACTCCATCTTCACCTGGGGCTGGGCGTTCGGCGGCGAGTTCTACGACTACGAGAAGCACCTTATCACCTGCGACGACCCGAGGATCGTTAAGGCGCTCGAGTGGATGTGCGCGTACGCCAAGAAGTACGACGTGACCAAGATCGCGAGCCTCCAACAGGGTTTCGGAACGCAGGAGAACAACCCGTTCTACACGGGGCAGGTCGCGATGATGTGCCTGCACATCGGCGGCATCGCGGAGATCGAGCGGTACGCGCCGCGCCTGGACTACAGCGTCACCTTCATCCCCTGCCCCGAGGGCGGCGAGCTGCACAGCTCGTGGGTCGGCGGCTGGTGCATTGGTATCCCGCGCAACGCCCGCAACCAGGACGCGGGCTGGGAGTTCATCCGCTGGATGTGCCACTCACCCGAGGGCACCCGCCTTGTCGGCAAGGAGACCGGCCTCTTCCCCGGCCTGAAGACCTCCCCGTACTTCGCCGAGGTGAAGGACAAGCCGTTCTACCAGGACTTCTACCGCATCCTCACTGAGTGCCGCCACCAGCGCCCCGTCATGCCCGTCCAGGCTTTCTACATGCGCGCGCTGCAGAGGGCGGTCGACCAGGCGGTCTACGGCAAGAAGACGCCGGAAGAAGCGCTGCAGGAAGCGAAGATCGCGACGCAGAGGGAACTGGACCTGGTACTGGGGAGAGGGTGACGGAGACGGAACGGCTGAAACACGAAGACCGCGAAGAAGGCACGAAGCCGCACCAGGACGGCAACGTTGATCTTTGTGCCCTCTTCGCGGTCTTCGTGGTTAGGTTGTCGCTTCCGACGGAGTAGGCCATGCCCAGTCTCATCCTCGCCCATGACCTCGGGACGACCGGCAACAAGGCGACGCTGTACGACGCCGAGGGGCGGCTGGTCGCGTCGGCGTTCCACGCCTATGAGACGCAGCATCTCGGGCAGAACCGGGTCGAGCAAAACCCGCACGACTGGTGGGAGGCGGTGGTGGCGAGCACGCGGCGGTTGCTGGCGGAGGCGTCGGCGGACGACATCGCGTGCGTGAGCTTCAGCGGGCAGATGATGGGGTGTGTGGCGGTCGATGGGTGCGGCGAGGTCCTGCGGCCGGCGATCATCTGGGCGGATCAGCGCGCAACGGAGCAGGCCGACCTGCTGGCCGAGCGCGTCGGGCCCGCGCGCGTGTACGAGATCACCGGCCACCGACTCGGGCCGTCGTACTCCATCGAGAAGATCCTATGGGTGCGCGACCACGAGCTGGACACGTTCGCGCAGACCCACTGCTTCCTGCAGGCGAAGGACTGCCTGGTCATGCGCCTGACGGGAGCATATGTGACCGACTACTCGGATGCGACGGGCACGAACGCCTTCGACCTGCGGGCGAGGGGTTGGTCGGACGAGATTCTGGACGCGGTCGCCGTCGACCGGGCGCTGCTGCCTGAGCCGCGCCCATCGACCGACGTGGTCGGCGAGGTGCTGCCGGGCCCGGCGGAGGAGTGCGGGCTGCGCGCGGGGACGCCGGTGGTGATCGGCGGCGGCGACGGCTCATGCGCCGCGGTCGGCGCGGGCTCAGTGCGCGAGGGCACGGCGTACAACTACGTCGGCTCCTCCTCGTGGATTGCGCTCGCGACGCGCGAGCCCTTCCTGCACCCCGAGCACCGGACCGTCACGTTCTGCCATCTCGTGCCGGACCTCTACATGCCCGCCGGCACCACGCAGGCGGCGGGCGCGTGCTACCAGTGGTTCCGCAACACGCTCTGCCAGGAGGAGATGCGCGCGGCGCAGGCCGAGGGCATCGACGTCTACGACTTCCTGAACGCGGTCGCCGAGACCGTGCCGCCGGGCTGCGAGGGGCTGATCTTCCTGCCCTACCTCATGGGCGAGCGCAGCCCGCACTGGAACCCGCACGCGCGCGGCGCCTTCATCGGCCTCACCCCCAGCCACACGAAGGCCCACATGGGCCGCGCGGTGCTCGAAGGCGTCGCGCTGAACCTGAGGCTGGTGCTGGACCTGTTCCGCGAGAACGGCGCGAGGATCGACGCGATGCGCGTCATCGGTGGCGGCGCGAAGGGGGAACTCTGGAGGCAGATCATGGCCGACGCCTACGGCGTGCCGGTCCTCCTGCCCGCGCACCCGGAGGAGGCAACGAGCATCGGGGCGGCGGTGGCGGGAGGAGTCGGCGTGGGGCTGTTCAGGGACTTTGGTGTGGCGGAAGAGATCGCGCAGATCACTGTGAGGCATGAGCCGAGGGCGGAGGCGAAGGCAGTGTATGAGAGGCTGGCGCCGGTGTTTCGGAGGGCGTATGAGGGGCTGGTGGAGGCGTTTGAGGGGCTCGGGTGAACCTCACCCCCTACCCCCTCTCCGTTCCGGAGAGGGGGAAACGACAACGGCAGGCCAGGAGTCGAAGGCGTCCGGTAGGCGAGGGAGGGCCAAGGTCGCCCGGACGCGCGCGAGGACCCCGGGGAGGTCTGCCTTGACCTCATCGTCCGTTATGCGCAGGACTCGGATCCCCCAGGCGGCAAGTCGCTCGTCGCGCCACTCGTCATACCCCGGTCTCTCGTCGTGCACGGGGCCATCGACCTCCACCGCCAGGCAGGCCTCCGCGCAGTAGAAGTCCAGGACGAACTCGCTGATCGGGTGCTGCCGGCGGAAGCGTACGCCAAGCTGGGCCCCGCGCAAGGCCTCCCAGAGAGCCGCTTCGCTCGCCGTCGGCTTCTTCCGCTGCTCCCGCGCGAACGCCACCTTGCCAGCGTCAGCCACGCTCTGTACTCGGTGCCGACCCTTCGGCATTGCCGGTCCCCTCTGCCGTTCTCCCCTCTCCGGAACGGAGAGGGGCCGGGGGTGAGGCCCTTGCGGCGGCAAGGAACAGCCCTGCCTGCTCCAGGCACTCCTCCGCCCTCTCCGCGTCGCCCTGTCGGACCGCTCGCGCGTGAAGGATGATCGACACGACAGCATCATTAAGCAGCCCAAGCGCCTCCGCACCGTCGGCCCCGAACAGCGCCTCCTCGACCCGCGCCCGCAGCGCCTCTGCCCGCGCCGCGAGTTCCTCGGGCGCCGTTGTCGGCGCGGCGTCGAGGAGGTCGCGGACGGCCTGAAGCAACTCCGCGGTCGGCGTCATTCGGGCGTCACCTTCACATCGTCGAAGAGCACGACGGTGTGGCCTTGGGAGTTCTCCCACTTCCGCGCGGCGAGGCAGATGGAGCCTGCGGGTACGGGGCCGACCCCAAGCGCGTTGCTGTCGGTGGCCTGGAGGAGGGGCTGGCCGTCGAGGGTCGCGGTGATCTGCGCGCCCCGAACGGAGACGGCAAGCGCGTGCCAGGCGTTGTCCGGCGTGAAGGGCGCAGTGGCGAGGGCGTTGGTGTCGCCGGTGGCCTGGCCGGCGTAGGCCTTGTGTAGTGCGATGTCGCGACTGCTGCAGTCGAGCGAGTAGCACGAGTCGGCGCCCGAGTAGCGGAAGCCGATCCACGGGCCGTCGCGCCAGTCAGAGCCACGCGAGACGATCCTGAAGCGCAGGCTCAGCGTGCTGTCCTGCCA
>Ga0194112_10006388_pt1 | contig 15590 bp, 17 predicted proteins | sample TA2MahC400mmetaG_FD_146191 | JGI IMG/M metagenome (GOLD analysis project Ga0194112, IMG submission 146191) | Freshwater microbial communities from Lake Tanganyika, Tanzania - TA2015016 Mahale Deep Cast 400m | ecosystem: Environmental > Aquatic > Freshwater > Lake | place: Tanzania: Lake... | reverse complement strand
CCTCGGGGTCTCTGGATTGATAGAAAAGCTGACGGGGCTGTCAGCTTTTTTGGTTCCGACGATGTGATAATGGACGGAGGTTACAGCCGTTTTGCATACATGAGGGATAATCGGCTATCACGAGAACTACTTTGACGTCCGTCTATCTCTATTCAATTGTCAAAGAACGTTTTATTTTCAACCCTCACCCTAATTACGACACAGTCTCTTGGGGGAGAGGGGAAGGGTGAGGGGTACACAAAATGTTAGAAGAAAATTCTCAAATTTAACCATGTAGGAATCCAATTACCAATAATCCAAGCAGAATGAGGGATTGTTCTTTGGTAGTTATTTTAAGCTTGGAATTTGTTTGGTGTTTGAAAAATTGGTTATTAGGAATTATTTGGAAATTGGAATTTGGTGATTGGAATTTAATTGATCACGCTGTAATAATATTAAATAAATGATGAATCCTACTGAACCCATTGAGATTTCGGTGGTAGTACCTGTCTTCAATGAAGAGAAAAACCTTCTCATTTTAGTCCCTAAATTGGTGGAGGTTTTAGATCGCCTCGGATTATCTTATGAGATGATCTTTGTGGATGATGGAAGCTCCGATGGAAGTCGAAGTATCCTTAAAGAGATGATCTCTAAATATCCCTCAATTCGGATCATTGGATTCAAAGAGAATCGCGGCCTGAGCACAGCCCTTATTGCAGGGATGAGGGAGGCTCGGGGGGGAAAGATCGTTACACTTGATTCAGATCTTCAGAACGACCCTGAGGATATTCCAATATTGTTGGGATATTTAGATCGATATGATATGGCGACGGGGTGGCGGAAGAATCGAGAAGATCCATGGCTAAAGAGGGTTTCCTCCAAAATTGCTAACGCCATTCGAAACCAATTGAGCGGTGAAAAAATAATGGATAGCGCCTGCACATTTCGAGCATTTAAACGGGAGTGTCTCAAGGATATACAGGTTTTCGATGGGATGCACCGATTTCTTTCTACATTGATTAAGATGGAAGGATATCGGGTCATCGAGGTTCCAATTTCCCACCATCCACGGAGGTTTGGGAAGTCGAAATATAATATTCGAAATCGTATGTGGCGATCCTTCGTCGATCTCTTGGCTATAAAATGGATGAAAAGTCGTCACATCCAATTTGATGTCGAAGAAAGGGTTTGAGATGGAATGTCTTTCATTTTTTGGCTTCGCGATGAATTTTTTGAAAGATCTCGCAATGAAGTATCCAAAATTCCATTTAGACTTTTGGCTTATCCTCGGTTTCATAGGACAAGCGATGTTTACCATGCGTTTTTTAATCCAATGGATCGCCTCCGAGAGAAGAAAGGAGAGCGTCATTCCGGTTGCATTCTGGTATTTCAGTTTGGCCGGCGGATTGATCGTACTCGCTTATGCCATCCACCGCATGGATCCTGTTTTTATCCTGGCTTATTTACCCGGGAATTTTATCTATTTTAGAAACCTCTATTTTATTTATAAGAAGAAGAGGATTTCCTCTCCTATTTCACCCCCACCCTAACCGTTCGGCTGAGCTCACGACGAAGCCCTCCCCCCTTGAGGGGGAGGGGTGGGTGGGGGGGTAGGCAGGCAGACGAAAGGCAGGAAGTGCTTCATGAAAACGAAGAAGATCAGGAGAGTTCCATTATTTATCGGAGCAATTTTATTGGTCCTATTTGCCAAGCCCAATCCCCCTGGGATAGCAGTCGGGATGATCTTAATCACCATGGGAGAATCCCTTCGCATCTGGGCAGCTGGCCACCTTCAAAAAAATGAGATCTTGACAGTCAGTGGGCCCTATGCTTATGTGAAAAATCCTCTTTACATCGGCACTATCTTGCTCACCATAGGTTTCTGCATCCTTGCTGACAACATTTATCTCCTTGCTGCTTCAACCTTTATGTTCTGCTTCCATTATATCCCTTACAAAAAGAAGGTTGAGGGGGATCGTCTGAGAAGGATCTTTGGTAACCGATATGAAGATTATGATCAGAAGGTCCCTGAATACATTCCCAGGGGGACTCCCTATACAAAAGAAAGAGTTCCGTGGCAATTTAAAAATTTTATTGAGAATAGCGAGGAAGGAATCCTCCTCATCATCATCGCTGGAATATTTCTGATCCTGAGCAGACCCTTTTGGGGTTCTATATTTTGAGCAATGTCAAACGTCAAAGCTCAAATTTCAAATAAATTTCAAATTCCAAAATTTAAGGTAATTGAGCTTTGTTAGATTCATAAAAAGTCAGAAAAATTGTCACTCCTGCGAAAGCAGGAGTCCAGAAGCATTTGAATTGCCTGGATTCCTGCTTCCGTGGGAATGACGAAAAAGAGAAATTATTTACCTTTTGAGAGATCATTAACTTTGGATTTGATTTGAAATTTGGGTTTTGAACTTTTGAATTTTAGGCTAGAAGGAATGTTTAACATTTTTAATAGGACAGTATAAGTGAAAAGAGAAGATTTCGAATGTGGGATTGTCTCCTGTGTCAAGGGGAATTTCTGTAAACCCGATCTGAATCTGGTAAAAATGGGAGAAAGTAAGCTGATGGTAAAAGATGTCCGGAATAAGAATTTCTTCCTTCGGTGGACTTTGGGTTTATGGCTCATTCATAAAGAATGGAAGATATATTCCCGTTTATCTGGGATTGAAGGAATTCCAAAAGTTCTCGATCGGATAGATCGCTTTGCCTTTGCCATGGAATTTGTCCCTGGAAAGCCGATCCATCGTGGAGAAAGTCTTCCTTCTTCTTTCTTCAATCAACTGGAACGGCTGCTCAGGGAGGTCCATTCGAGGGGCGTAATCCACCTGGATTTAAGGCATAAAGGAAATATTCTCATCTCAGACAAAGGAGATCCCTTTCTCATCGACTTCAACAGCAGTTTCTACTTTAAAGAAAAGGGATTACTTCGTCGACTCCTCTTTCCTATTCTGAGAAAGGTGGATTATGGAGGGTTATTGAAATTGAAACAAAGAATCGTGCCCTCCTCCATGACATCTGAGGAGTTACTTTTCCTCAAACGGGTTAATAGACTGAGAAAACTTTGGATCTTCAATTAAGAAAGGAATCATTGCAAATTGAAAAATTAGCAGTGCAAATTTAGCAATGAAAAGAATGAAAAAATTGAAAATTAGATGGTGGCGTTATTTAATGCTAATTTTGTAATGTTAATTTTGCATTTTGCACTGGCTACTTTTTACTTTCCTGTAATTATATGGAAGAGTTCTTTCTGTTTGATCGCCATCTCACGAGCTCCTTTCCTTGACCCCTCATGTTCATATCCGATCAGGTGAAGAATACCATGGATCATCAGGAGGGTGACCATTTGCATATGGTCGAAGCCAGATCGCTTCGATTGGCGTCGGGCTGTCTCAACGGAGATGACCAGATCCCCGAGCAGATGAGGATGAAGGGTTGAAAACTCGCCCTCCCTCATCGGAAAGGCAAGGACATTTGTAGGTTTGTCTCGACGAAGGTAGCGTCGATTCAATTCTCGAATTTGAACGTCATTGACCAGCAGAAGACTGAGCTCAGCTTCAAGAAGTCCCAAGTTGGCCAATATCTTTTGGGCCGCCCTTCTTATTTTTTTTAAGTCTAAGGGGATAGGTTTTTGCAGGTTTCGAATCCAGATCTTCATCGTCCCTCTTCTTAATAGATTCGGAGGTAGGGATCGTAGGGTAATCGATCCTCTGGTGAAAAATGGCTGTTAGAATTCGGCTAAAACTCTCTTCGATCTTTTGAAGATCCTTCAAAGTCAATTCGCACTCCTCCAACTGCCCGTCTAAAAAGATGTTATTCGTGATTCGTTGCACTAAACCTTTAATACGAGAAGGAGTGGGCTCAGAGAGGGTGCGAGAGGCAGCTTCTACCCCATCGGCCAGCATCACGATGCCTGCCTCTTTGGTTTGAGGTTTGGGGCCGGGATAACGGAAATCTTTCTCATTGATAGAATCCATTTCTGGGTTCTCTTTTTTCTTTGCTTTTTGATAAAAATAGGAGATCAGGCTGGTCCCATGATGCTGTTGAATGATATGGGCAATCTTTTCTCCCAGATGATTTTCACGAGCCAACTCCACTCCGTCCTTGACATGGGAGACGAGGATGAGGCTTGACATGGTAGGTGAGAGTCGTTCATGTTTGTTCTCAATTCCCCCAGCGTTCTCGACAAAATAGAGGGGCTTTTTTAACTTTCCAATATCATGATAATAGGCACTGACCCTTGCTAATAAAGGATTGGCGGCTATCGATTTGGCTGCTCCTTCCACTAGGCTTCCGACAATAATGCTGTGATGATAAGTGCCAGGCGCTTGAAGGACAAGGTCCTTAAGAATGGGATTATCCAGATTGGCCAATTCGAGCAGTTTGACATCTGTTGTGTAACCGAAGAGGCTTTCGATGATGGGCGTAATTCCCAGCACCATGACAGAGGCAAGGATTCCTCCCAAGAATCCCATGAGCGCATCAGAGAGAAGGGTCATTTTGAAAAAGGTCCCGATGATCAAACTATTAAATAGAATCATTAAGATATTGATCCCTCCCACAATCAGTCCTGCCTTGATGAGAATGGATCTCTGTTCACACCTGGCCACCTTATGAGCACCGATCAAACTCCCTACAAATGTGAAGATGAAAAGGAAGAGCCGACCTCCCATGAGAAAGGCTGAAAAATAACTTGTCAGAAAAGCGAAGATGATCGCCACTTCTGAATTGATGACAATTCGAATGAGCATTGCCCCAGCAGCGATAGGGAAGAGGTAGATATAGGAAGAAGAGGGTATGGAGAGAAACTCTCCACCTAAGATATCCGTGATGAGCTGGAAGAGTTTCAAAAGACCGATGTTCCCAACCAAAGTGCTGCAAAAGAAGAGAAGATCCTTCTGTGAAGGAGCCACCTTCCGGATATTTTTCGTAGAAAATTCATGGAGACTGGCTAAGATGAGAAAAGTCAAAAGGGGTAAACCGATGAGGATAGAGAGGATATGACTTCTCTCTTGGGCCTTTTTTAATGCCTTGGTTTTGAGGAGATGCTCTTCACGGATACGCTCTCCACCTCTCAGAATGACCTCCCCCCTTTTCACTTGGTAATAGACAGGGTTCACCCTCTCCTTCGCCTCTATCTTTCTCCCTTCGGTCTCATCTTTATTGAAAGTGAGATTAGGCCTCAGGAAGTGTTCTGCTATTTTTAAAACGATGGGCTGTATCTCTCTTCCCAAAGAAGAAGAGGGGAGATCTGCCTGAGTTCGAAGTTTGGCTTTTGCTTCCTTATAATCAAAAAAGGTGAAAGGGAGAAGAGTTTTTCTCTCTTCACGAGTATGGATATTTCGGATCACAATCCCCTTAATGGCATCCGGGTCAAGAAGATCTTTATCATTGACGACCCCTTTTTCCAAGATCGGTGTTATCAGTTTTATTACAGCTTCTCCGATAGAGGGCCTGAAGTGTTCCCTTTCCAGAACTTGCCATTCCTTTTGGGTAAAGGAGAGTTGGAGAGAGGATTCCCATTCATTTTTTCCTAAGACGTTCTGACTTTCTCCCTTTTTCACCGATTTGGCAAAGGATGTGAAGGTGGATCGGATGCGTTTTTCTGCCTCGTTGAGAATTCCAGGATCGTAATCATAAACGGAGAAGACAGACCTTTCGGCTTCAATCCTTTTTTCTTGGGTTGATTTTTCATCCTCTACCAAAAGATCTTGGGAGGATCTGATCTCTTTTGTAGCGATATCGCCGACCTTATAATCTTTTAAGGGAAGTCGAAGACTGGGGGAGAGAAGGAGGGTGAGTAAGAGTGCCGTAACAATGCCGATAAACCATTTTTGGTAAGAAGGGGACTTGATCCTCTCGAGCCATGTTTCCCCTTTCATCCCATTATTGGCTTTGGAACGAAATAAATGACGAATAAAATCTTTTATCAATTTCCTCATTGCTTCGGGTTAGAGGGAGAAGGCTGTTTTAAACGATGTCGCCTCTCCTCCGCTCTTTCATAAGCTTTGATAATGTCTTGAACGAGAGGATGTCTCACCACATCCTTTTCAGAGAAATAAACGAATTCAATCCCTTCGATTCCTTTGAGGATGCCCTGGATTTCGATTAAACCCGATACCTTATTTTCCGGTAGATCCACCTGGGTGATGTCACCTGTGATCACGGCCTTAGAACTGAATCCCAACCGTGTAAGGAACATCTTCATCTGTTCTGGTCCTGTATTTTGGGCCTCATCAAGAATGACGAAGGAGTCATTAAGGGTTCTTCCTCTCATAAAGGCAAGAGGAGCCACTTCGATTACACCCTTCTCAATCAGTTTGGAGGCTCGATCAAAATCCATCATATCGTGGAGGGCATCGTAAAGGGGGCGAAGATAGGGGTTGACCTTTTCATACATGTCTCCTGGAAGAAATCCTAATTTTTCTCCAGCTTCTACAGCAGGCCGCGTGAGAACAATCCTCTCCACCTCCTGCTTCGTGAGAGAGGCAACGGCCATGGCCATGGCCAAGTAGGTCTTTCCTGTTCCAGCCGGACCGATGCCGATGACAAGATCATATTTCCGAATGGCATCGATATACTGCTTCTGAGCAACGCTCTTGGGTGTGATCACTCTCTTTCGTGAAGAGATATAGACGGTATCGAGAAAGATGTCTTCCAAGCTGACCGTTCGGTTGTCAGAGATCATTCGAATCGCATAATCGATATCCGTCGGATAAAGAGGGTAACCTTTTCTTAGAAGGCTGTAGAGGTCGTTTAAAACCCTTTTTGAAAGATGGACATCCAGTTCTTCACCCTGGATGGTCAAAGCATTGCCTTTGGCATTGATCTTTACCCCGATCGTCCTGGCAATGCGCCTTAAATTTTCACTATGAGCACCGAAAAGGGCATTGGCGAGTTGAAGGTCATCAAAAATGACCTTTTCAGTATTCTCTTCTCGTAGAGTCGAGTCTCCGACTTGTTGTTCTTTCAAATATGAACTTCACCCCTGATCACCTGCCTATGCCTGCAGTGGCCAGGATAAGCAGGTCTGCCTGTCTTTGACAGGATCGAAAGGGATAATGTTTATAATAAAAAATCATATCATTTTAAATCTAAGATTGCAATATTTGATCTTCCTTTTTCCCCTTTACCCCGTTAGAAAGCCCCGTCGTTTCTAACGGGGTTTACCTTCTCCGCTTCACTTCTTCGACAATCGCAGGGATGATTTCACCAGCATTGCCACAAATCAAATAGTCCGATATCTGGTCCGTCATCGGGGTAGGTTCCTTATTAATTTCAATGACAATCGCCCCTGCTTCCTTGGCTGTTATAGGGATGGATGCCGCTGGATAGACGACTGCAGAAGTGCCAATGGAGAGTACGGCGGTGCAAGATTTAGATTCTTTAAAAGACATGACTTGAACCTGCCATGGAATGGGCTCTCCAAAAAAGACTACGTCTGGTTTCAAAATCGATGAGCACCGAGGACATAGGGGAGGGAGGTCTTCCACTTTGAGTGAACTACCATCTATTTTTGTAGAACACTTCAAACAAGAGAACGTATTATGGGAACCATGAAATTCGATGACATTTTTACTCCCTGCCGCCTGGTGAAGACCATCCACATTCTGGGTGATGACGCAGGAAAGTAGACCCATCCGTTCCAATTCCGCTAATCCAATATGGGCAGGATTGGGCTTCACTGACAGGATGAGTGAGAACATCTCCTTGATCATCAGCCAGACCTTTTCAGGGTTCGCATAAAAGGCATCGATAGTGGCATACTCTTCAGGATCATACTTTTTCCAGAGACCCTCAGATCCCCTGAAATCCGGTATGCCACTCTCTACAGAGATGCCCGCTCCAGTAAAACCAATGGTCCTTTTTGAATGAAGAATATCCTCAGCCGCTCTCCGAATCAATTGGTAATCCATTTTTTTCTCCTCCCCCTCACCCTTCCACTCTCCCCTTGGAGGAGAGGGCGGGGTGAGGGGTTTTTCTTTTCTTCAGAAATTTTTTAACCAAAGATAAAGGACCCGATCGAAGCATTCCATCTCCAAGGGTTTTTCTTCTCACATTTGACCAGGATTCCCAGTGGACGATCTTCTCCAATTCAACTCTTGGAGGTGTTTCTGCCTTCTCATCGGGATATCCCAGAGTGATGAGCCCGATCACTTCAATGTTTTTCGGAATCTCAAGAATTTCTTTCACCTTCGATTCATCAAAGGCACCGATCCAGCAAGTTCCAAGGCCGAGGCTCGTGGCCATGGTCATCATATTTCCTCCGGCCAGGGTGACATCATATCTTCCATATTTTCCCTTTTGGGTATCGAAACCGAGGATAAGAACGACAGGGGCCTCTTCCACATGGGAAGATTTAATAAAGAAGAACCGGGCTAACTTTCCGATCTCTTTTCTCGTATCTGGATCTGTCACCACAATAAAGTGCCAGGGTTGGAGGTTTGCACCGGTGGGGGCCCATCGTCCGGCTTCAAGAATCTGTAGGAGAAGATCTTGCGGAACAGGTTTATCCTGGTAAACACGAACGGACCTACGAGATTTTAAAAGGATTAAGATATCCACTTTTAATTAAAATCTTATCAAAAAGGAGAAGAAAGTGTCAACAACCCTCTTTAAATTGCAAATAACGGGAAAATTCCATTAACTTTCTCTTCATGAAATTTATGATATCATTAAAAAATGAGACTTTATCTTGATACATCTGTTATTGGTGCTCTATTTGATAGCGAAATATGCCTCAGAGGATAGTAATTACACAGATCTTGCTCGATTTTATTGTGGAAGGGCAACATACTGGGATCATTTCAAACATCGTTCTTGAAGAAAGAGAGCGAAGTCCAGAAGAGTTACGAGAAACACTTACAAGGGAACTTCGCAAAGTTCTTTTCAAATAATTTTCGAGGACGAGGCTTCTGCTGACCTATTAATTGGTGCCTGGCCTTGAAAATTGTAGGAAGAAGGGGGGGAAGAAGTCTAAAAAAGCCACAGAGACTTGACAATATCTGAAAACCAAAATACTATTAATTGCAAAGAGGATGGAGATTAAATGAAAGAGGCATTAAGATATTTGAACAATGCAAGGGAAACTCTCAAGTCTGCACCTATTGAAGACGGGACCTATACAGACATTAAACCCGTTCGAGAAGCCTGTGGAACAGCCTATCTTGCAATACTCATGGCAATAGACGAATACTTATTGGAAATAGGGATTGAGCAAGACAAATTACCAACCTCTGCGGCCGGCTATCGGAAGGCGCTGCAGAAATATCTGTCTGTTCATGATGGAAAACTCCTGAGGACTTTTGAGGCCCTTTATAACGAATTGCATATCGCTGGTCATTATAGAGGGCTTTTAAGAGAGGTGAAGGTTGTAAAAGAAGTTTTCAAATCAGCAAAAGCGTTCATCGAGAAGGTAGTAATTGGTTAGTGGTGTCCTCGATAAATAGGTGTGGAAAAGAGGGAGATCCATAAAATTATAAGTTGAGAATAAGGCTACCCACTTAAACTGCAAGATCCTTATAGGCTGGAATGATCCCGAATCCATCTGCTTTAATAATTGCCCTTTTAACTGATTCCATTAATGCCGCTTCTCCCAGAAGCCCAACCGTGTTCACATCGGCTTTCACCTTTCCCAGGGAAACAGCAAAGATCAGATCTCCATCGAAGGTTGTATGAAGGGGCGAAATCACTTTGGCCAAACCGGAGTGGACAATCTGGGCAACCTGGTGGACCTCTTTCTTTGTCAGATTGGCATTCGTAGCTATAACCCCAAGAGTTGTATTGAAAACAGCTGAGTCGGAAGGAGTTATTCCTGCAAATTTATTTCGTGTCACACCTTTTTTCATCCACTTTGATGAATTTGCAAATTGAAGACTTCCCTTTGATTTTCTTGCCCCTGCCAAGATTTGATTGGAATCGGGATCGAGTACATCCCCAAAGGCATTGACTACGACAAGAGCCCCCACGATGAGCCCCTTTGGTCCTTTCATGCTTGTAGTCCCCACGCCACCTTTCATAGCCCGCTCAATTCCAAAAAGTTTTCCTATGGTAGCTCCTGTTCCTACTCCTATACTTCCTTCCTCTACCTTTTTTGAAGCATTGAGACAAGCCTCATATCCTATTTTTTGATCTGGCCTTACACGAAAATCACCAATGCCAAAATCGAAAATAATGGCGGTAGGAACGATGGGAACCTTCGTCTTTATTACATCGAATCCCTTTCCCTTTTCTTCAAGGTAGGTCATCACTCCACCTGCAGCATCCAGACCAAAAGCGCTGCCACCCGCCAGAAGAATCGCATGAATTTTTTCGACCAGATGAAGATGGGCAAGTGCATCGATCTGCCTCGTCCCAGTTGCAGTTCCACGAATGTCCACTCCTCCAATTGCACCTTCTTCACAAAGAATGACTGTACAGCCGGTCATAGCCTTAAAGTCACTGGCATGGCCAACCTTAATCCCAGAAACATCTGTAATGGCATTGAGTCTTCTCATGGCGGAGATATTAACAAGAAGGATAAGGGGTGTCAATGATTGCTTCAGCCCGAAAATAGGGATTACTTAGGTCAATTTTAAGAAGGGTATCACAGGAGGGAGATAATATTTTCTATTGCGTTGATTTTCATTTCTTGTTAATATCTCTTTACCTTTTTTGTATCGAAATCTTTTTTGGGAAAGGAGGAGTGAGGATGATTAAAAAGATTTCTGTTTATCCAGAGAAGTGCACAGGATGCCGTTTATGTGAACTTGCATGTTCTTTGAAAAAAGCGGGAGAATTTAACCCGACTGCTTCGAGGGTTAGGGTCTCCATCTTTGGAGAAGATGCCTTTTATACTCCGATCGTCTGTACCCAATGTGATGAGGCCTGGTGTTTAAAGGCCTGTCCAAGCGGAGCTATCTCTCGAGACTATGGAGCAAAAGTAGTCAAGGTCGACCCAGAGCGGTGTGTGGGTTGCCGGATGTGCACGATGGCATGTCCATTCGGAACGATAACTTATTATGCCCCTGAAGAAAAGGCAATTAAGTGTGATGAATGTGATGGCGAGCCCGAATGTGTTCTCTTCTGTCCGACTGGGGCATTGAAGTATGAGGAAGAGTCCACTCCTACCAGATTGAAACGGGTGGTAACGGCCAAAAAGATTGAATCTTCCTCAAAGGAGGTGCAGCCATGAAGGGATGGATCGGGAAAATATTAAGGGTAAACCTCACCAAAGGCGAGTGGAAATCAGAAGATTTGGATAAGAGTTTGGCAGAAAAATTCATCGGTGGAAGGGGCTTAGGTTCGAAGATCCTCTATGACGAGATTGATCCAAAAGTCGATCCCCTTAGCCAAGATAATAAACTGGTTTTAGCCACAGGTCCATTAACCGGGACGAGCGCTTCAGCGGCTGGAAGATATATGGCAATCACAAAATCACCCCTTACGGGGACGATTGCCTGTTCCAATTCTGGAGGTCATTTCGGTGCTGAAATGAAATTTGCTGGTTTCGATATGATCATTCTGGAGGGAAAATCAAGGGGACCCGTCTATCTCTATGTGGAAGATGGAAAGGTAGAAATTCGGGAGGCAAAGCATCTCTGGGGAAAGACGACCCACGAGGCGACGGATAAGGTCATCTTAGAGACAGACATGGATGCAAAGGTGGCCTGCATTGGACCGGCAGGTGATAAACAGGTCAGATTTGCCTGCATCATCAATGATAAGCATCGGGCCGCAGGTCGGTCGGGGGTGGGTGCAGTGATGGGTTCCAAAAACCTAAAGGCAGTGGCCGTAAAAGGAACTGGAAGCATAACCTTGGCCGATAAAGAGGCCTTCAGGAAAGCAACCCTTGATGGTTTTCAAAAGATCGAGGCAAATCCTGTCACATCAAAAGGTTTACCTACTTATGGAACAGCAATCCTTGTCAATATCATCAATGCCAGCGGGATATTCCCAACTCGAAATTTTCAGGAGTCAGTCTTTGAAGGTGCAGAGAAGATAAGTGGTGAAATGATAGCAGATCGAATCCTTGTCAGAAACCGGGCCTGTTTTGCCTGTCCCATTGGCTGTGGAAGGGTGGTTAAAGTGACAAACCCAAAATATGAATGTTTTAGTGAGGGACCTGAATATGAGAGCGATTGGTCGATGGGTGCCTGCTGTGGTGTGGATAACCTCGATGCCATTGCAAAAGGCAACTACCTATGTGACATCCTCGGCCTCGATCCTATCTCCACAGGTGTAACAATAGCTTGTGCGATGGAACTATTTGAAAGAGGAATAATTTCATCCAAGGAAGTTGGACGACCCCTCAACTTCGGTGATGCGGATGTGATGGTTGAGATGGTCAGGGCTATTGGCTATAGAGAGGGATTCGGAGATGCCCTTGCAGAGGGATCTTATCGAATGGCAGAAAGATTCGGTCATCCAGAGTATTCTATTAGTGTCAAGAAACAGGAATTTCCAGCCTATGATGGAAGAGGTGCCCAAGGAATGGGGCTTCAGTATGCAACCTCCAACCGAGGGGCATGTCATGTCAGAGGTTATATGACATCTCCTGAGATCTTGGGGAACCCCGTGAAACTGGATCCTTTCGAGACGAAGGATAAAGCCCAATGGGATAAGACCTTTCAGGATCTCACAGCAGTTGTTGATTCTTCCGGAATCTGCCTCTTTAATACATTCGCTTTAGGCGGAGCTGAAATTTTAGAATATCTTAAAGCCGCCACAGGTGTGAAAATGGATCTGGGAGAACTTATGAGGACAGGTGAGAGGATCTGGAACTTAGAGAGGCTTTTTAATCTGAGATCAGGACTAAGCAGTAAAGATGATACTCTACCTGAGCGACTCCTAAGAGAACCTATCCCAAGTGGCCCTGCAAAAGGAAAGGTGGTTGAACTCGATAAGATGCTTCCTGAGTACTATCAGCTCCGAGGATGGGATAAGGATGGTATACCAACAAAGGAGAAATTGAAGGAGTTGGGGTTAGAATAGATTTCCAAATGATAATTGATTAAGAACCAATGATCAGTGACCATTGATCAATGAATAAAGAATTGACCAATGGTCATTGATATTTTGGAGGAGCTGTAAGTGCTGAGGAAAAGAAAAAAACGGGTAATTCTTATTGGAAACAGTTCCGCCGGCTTATCGGCGCTGGAGGCCTTTAGAAAGAGAGATAGGGATTCAAAGGTCTTAATGATTGATAAGGAGCCTTATCCAGCCTATTCGCGGGTGATCATTCCTTACTTTATTATGGATGGGATCAAAGGGGAGGAGGCTCTATTCTTAAGGACGAAAGATTATTACAAAGAAATGGGTGTGAAGACCCTCTTCGGGGAAGAAGTCCTTGGGATCGACACGAGATTGAGTGAGGTACTCTTAGACGGAGGGAGAAAAGAGTCTTTTGACCTTCTTCTGATTGCAACCGGAGGCTCTCCCAATCGACCAAAGATTAAAGGAGCCGATTCGGAGGATATTCTCGTCTTAAGGAACCTTTCCGATGCAAGGCATCTGAAAGAGATAAAACTGAATGCTCAGAGAATTCTGTTTTTGGGAGGGGGTCTCGTCTCCCTACAGACCCTTCAGGCTATGTATAAAACTGGAAGTCAATATACTATAGTAATTAAATCTGACCAGATCTTATCTCAAACCATTGATCATGAGGCTTCTAAAATCGTTGAAGGGCATCTGGAGAAGATGGGTGTTCGCATCCTTAAGGGAAGAGATGTTGTCCAACTGAAGAGGGTGAAACAATCCAAGATTGCCATCCTGGACAATGGTGAGGAGGTGGAGACTGACATCATCTTTGCAGGGAAAGGAGTTCGACCAAATATTGATTTCCTCAAAGGGAGTAGAATCAAGGCAAAAAGGGGGATCTTGGTCAATCAATATATGGAGACGAATATAGAGGGAGTTTATGCGGCAGGGGATGTTGCTCAGGCCCCTGATTTTTTTACTGGAGAGAATGTGAATTACGGACTCTGGCCCTCTGCGGTTGAGCAGGGAAATATTGCCGGGAAAAACATGGCTGGCCTTAAAGAGATATATCCTGGGAATTTAAGAATGAATGTGACCCGAATCTTTGCCATGGCAATTGCTTCCATTGGAGAATTTGGATCAAACCGAGTAGTGGAGACATTGATAAAAAAGAATGAGAAGAACAATATCTACCGCAAACTTTGTCTTGATGAAAAAGGGTCCCTCATCGGGGCTATATTGATCAATCAGATAGACGATTTGGGAGTCATTCATGGCCTCATCCGAGAGAGAATGGATGTAAAGATTCTGAAGGCCAATCCGATTTGGAGATCACCAATGAATTACGGGTTTATTTTTAAGAACATTCTGCAAGGGAAAATATAAATCAATGGAAGATACAAAATGGAGTAAAGAAATTCTTTAGAATCCATTGCGAATAGGGCCAATCAAATTGATTCATGAGGCTTTAGGAGCGTGTGATGGTTTTTTAGATGATAAAACGAAGAAACTCAAAAGGAGGAAGAAAAATGAGAATCAAGGATGTGATGACAAAGAATCCCATTTCGGTTAGTCCTGACACATTAGTTTTGCATGCCCAGAAGATCATGAGAGATAAAAATATCCGGAGGCTTCCAGTAGTGGATAAGGGCAAATTGGTAGGGATCGTTACTAAACATGACCTCCTCGAGGCTTCCCCTTCGCGTGCTACCCCGATGAGCATCCATGAGTTGAATTATTTCCTTTCGCAAATGAAAGTGAAGGAGGTTATGAAGAAAAATCCAGTGTGTGTCACCCCATACACACCGTTTGAAGATGCCTTAAAGATTGGACAGGAGGAAAAAATTGGTTCATTTCCCGTGGTTGAGGATGGGAAATTAGTAGGTATTACAACCGAATCGGACATTGTAAGGTTTCTAATCCGTGCCCTTGGTATTGGTGAGGAAGGGGCGAGAATTACCATTATGGGATTGGGAGGAAAATTTGGCGAACTGGAAAAGATCATTTCCATAGCCAATCGATATAGGGTGGCCATCTTAAGTATGATCCTTCTACCCCAACAAAAAAAGGGTGACTGGATCGTTGCCCTTCGATTAGATACGAATAACCCTAAAACGATCATCCAGAATCTCAGAAAAGAAGGATTTAATGTCACCTGGGCCGTAGCTACGGTAAAGGAGGAATGGTAAGTTTAAAGATAAAACTGATTTTTTAAAAAGGAGGGAAATAATATGGAGCTGATGGAAGCGATCAAAGGAAGACGTAGCATTCGAAAATACAAGCCTGATCCTGTTCCTGAAGAGGCGCTAAGGACGGTTTTGGAAGCAGTGAGATGGTCTCCTTCTTGGGGAAATACTCAATGCTGGGAAGTTGTCGTTGTCAAAGATCTAAAAGTAAAATCTGAGTTGGCAACAGCCCTTCCTAATACTAACCCAGCCATCTCCTCGATGACCGATGCACCGCTCGTTCTTGTCCTGTGTGGTCAGAAAGGAATCTCCGGTTATTATAAGGGGCAAGCCCGAACAGTGAAAGGAGACTGGCTGATGTTTGATATTGGCCTTGCCATGCAGAACCTCTGTTTGGCTGCTTATATGCTTGGTTTGGGCACGGTCATCGTTGGGATGTTTGATCATAAAAAAGTAGAGGGG
>Ga0194112_10006387_pt1 | contig 15591 bp, 6 predicted proteins | sample TA2MahC400mmetaG_FD_146191 | JGI IMG/M metagenome (GOLD analysis project Ga0194112, IMG submission 146191) | Freshwater microbial communities from Lake Tanganyika, Tanzania - TA2015016 Mahale Deep Cast 400m | ecosystem: Environmental > Aquatic > Freshwater > Lake | place: Tanzania: Lake... | reverse complement strand
CCCGCGGCGACCGAGCCGATCGCGCCGGTTCCGCCCGAGGGTCCGATCCAGTTGCAGACTCACGGCGGCGAGATTCGCTGGCGCAACATTTTCATCCGCGAGATTCCACCTGCGGAAGCGAACAAACTTCTGCGCGGCAAAGACCCGGCTGGTTTCAAGGCGGTCTTCAACGGCAAGGACCTGAAGAACTGGGCTGGTCCGACGGATTGTTGCGACGTCAAGGACGGCGCCATCGTCTGGAAGGAGAAAAAAGGCGGCACGATCTACACCAAGCAGCAATACACCAACTTCGTCGCACGGTTCGAGTTCAAGCTACCGCCCGGCGGCAACAACGGCCTCTCCATCCGCTACCCCGGCCAGGGTGACGCAGCCTACGGCGCGATGTGCGAGTTGCAGGTGCTCGACGACAACTACGAGAAGGTGCGCGGCAAGATTGACCCGCGCCAGGCGCACGGGTCGGCCTACGGCATGGTGCCCGCCGCGCGCGGCTATCAGCGCCCCATCGGCGAGTGGAACTACCAGGAAGTCACCGTCAAAGGCTCGACGATCAAGGTTGAGTTGAACGGCACGGTCATCCTCGACTGCGACCTCTCGACGGTCACCGAGTTCATGGGCAACCGTCCGCATCCCGGCAAGGACCGCACGTCGGGCCATTTCGGTTTCGCCGGCCATAGCGACCCGGTGTCGTTCCGGAACATCTCGATCAAACAACTAAAGTAGTCGCGTCACTCCGTGACGCGATAATGATTGATAATCATGATGATTCCGCGTCACGGAGTGACGCGGCTACGAAAACTGAAATGAAAGCCTATCCAACGCTCAACCGTCGCACCTTTCTCAAACATCTCGGCCTCGCCGGCGTCGGCGCGCCGTTCTTCACCCGCCACCTGCTCTCCGCGCCGCCGAGCAAGATGCTGCGCCACGCCAGCTTCGGCGCCAACGGCATGGCGTTCGGCGACATCAGCATGCTCACGGCTTGCGACTGGGTGAAGCTGGTTGCGGTCGCTGAGATTGACCTGAACCGGCTCGACAGGGTGAAGCCGAAGTTCCCCGACGTGAAGGTCTATCAGGACTGGCGCGAGTTGCTCGACAAGGAGGGGAAGAACATTGATTCGGTCAACGTCTCCACGCCCGACCACATGCACGCGCCGATCGCGATGTCGGCGATCCAACTCGGCAAACACGTCCATTGCCAGAAGCCGCTCACGCATGACATCTATGAGTCGCGGCAGTTGATGCTCGCGGCCCGCCGCAAGCGCGTCGCGACGCAGATGGGCATCCAGATTCACTCCAACATCGAGTATCGGCTCGCCGTGCAGTTCGTGCAGGAGGGCGTCATCGGCAAGATCAAGGAGGTCCACTCCTGGAGCGGCAAGAAATGGGGCGACCCGAACCCGCCGCCGGAGAAGACCGACCCTGTGCCGGAGGGCTTCGACTGGGACAAGTGGGTCGGCGTGTGCGCGGCGCGGCCGTTCATCGGCGGCGGCTACTATCATCCCGGCAACTGGCGCAAACGGCTCGATTTCGGCACGGGCACATTCGGCGACATGGGCTGTCACATCTACGATCCGGTCTTCTGTGCGCTCGCGCTCACCGCGCCGCTGACCGTCCGCTCCGAAGGTGACAAACCCAACCAATGGAACTGGGGCGTCAACGCGCGCATCGAATACGTTTTCCCCGGCACAAAGTTCTCCGAAGGCAAGACGGTAAAGGTCACGTGGTATGACGGCGACGAGCGTCCGCCGAAGGACGTGCAGGCGTTGGTGGCCGATGCCATCAAGCCCGCCGAACCGACCCCCGCCGAGGCGAAGCGCGGCGCGAAGAAAAAGAAAGGCGGTCTGCCCGACCAAGGTTCGATCTTCATTGGCGCCAAGGGCGTGATATTGCTGCCGCACGTCAGCCGGCCGGTCTTGTGCCCGGCCGACCAGTTCAAAGATTTCCAGCCGCCGAAGCTGCCGGTGATCAGCCATTGGGAACAGTTTGCCGAAGCCTGCATTGGCAAAGGCAAGACCTCCGCCGGGTTCGATTACTCCGGCCCGCTGACGGAGGCGGTGCTGCTGGGCAGCGTCGCCGTGCGCTTTCCGCAGACGACGCTGAAGTGGAACGCGGCCAAGCTGCAATTCACCAACTGCGCCGACGCCAACGCGTTTGTCCGCCGCACGTATCGGAAGGGCTGGGAGGTGCCGGGATTGTCGGGCTGAGGCGCAACCGCTGCGGACTTGATTGCAGCCGCTGACGAAGCGCTCCTGCGCTACGACAAGAAGGAAGCAGCACGGCATGAATGTGGGAGGGGCCTCAGAAACCCCGACCATTGGAGGCAAGTGCATGTCACGGTCGGGGCGCTGAGGCCCCTTTCACATTCGGGCTGCCAAGCAAGAAAAAGGCGCGAGTGTTGCCACTCGCGCCTTTTCAACTCCTTCAGTGAACCGCGTCTCAAGCGCCCGCGACGGTCGGCGGGTCCTTGAGGATGTCGTGGAGGCTCGGCATCGGCGGCTTGAGGGTGCGGAACGGACCCCACTTCATCTGGGAGGGGTCTTGATAGGCCAGATCGGGACCGTAGCAGAACTTCGAGTTCAGGATGGCGTCCCATTCGACCGAACTGCCGCTGTAGGCAGCCTCGCGGCCCATGATGGCGGTGAGCGTGCTGTCGGTGACGTTCTTGGTCTCGTTGAGTTCCGTGTTGTTCAGGATGGCTTTCATGAGGTTCACGTGCTCCTGCACATACGGGCTGTTGCTCTCGAGCTTGAGCGTGGACTTCCACTCCTGGCCGCCGGTCTTGATGCTGCCGCTCGGATTGGAGGTGCCTTTGGTGCCGTGGACGGCCTCGCTGATCGAGGACCACTTGCGCTTGACCTGGCCGCAATAGCTGAACATGTGGACGCCGTTGGCATACTCGAACTCGACGTCGAAGTTGTCCCAGATTTCGCCGGACTTCGGGCCGCCGAAGCGCGGATCGTCGAGTTGCTGGCGCGAGCCTTGGCCCCACGCCTTCACAGGATGGTCGCTCATGATCCAGTTGCACACGTCGAGGTTGTGGACGTGCTGTTCGCAGATGTGGTCGCCGCAGAGCCAGATGTAATGATACCAGTTGGCGATCTGCTTCTCCAGGTCGCTCTTGGCTGCGGCTTCCTCTTTGGCGCGGTGCCAGATGGGGCCGCCGTTGACCCAATAGGCGCGCAGAGTGACCACGTCGCCGATGTCGCCGCCCTGGATGCGCTTGATGGTCTCGATGTAACCGGCTTGGTGACGGCGTTGCGTGCCGGCCGCGACCTTCAAACCCTTCTTGTTGGCAAGCTCGCCGGCGGCATACATGATGCGGCAGCCGGGGCCGTCCACCGCGACCGGCTTCTCCATGAACACGTGCTTGCCGCCCTCGATGCAGGCCTTGAAGAAGGCCGCACGGAATCCTGGCGGCGTGGCGATGATGGCGTAGTTGACGCCCGGAACCTCAAGCGCCTTCTTGTAAGCATCGAAGCCGATGAAACACTTTTCCGCGGGGAGCTTGAACTGTTTGACCGCCTTGTCCACCGGGTCGGCGAAAATGTCGGACAGCGCCACGATCTCGGCGTCCACGCCGACAATCTTGGCCGCTTCCAGGAAATTGCCGCCAGCACCTCGGCCGCGGCCGCCGCAGCCGAGGATGACGGCCTTGAGCGGTTGCTTGGCCTGCGCGTGGAGGATGGAGGGGAAGCTCACCGCGGCCGCCGTTGCCGCCACGGTGCTGTTCCGGAGGAATTCACGACGAGAGAGGGTTTCGTTGGACATACAAGGACTCTGGTTTCTTGGGTTCATGTTGTTTTGATTCGGCTCCGCCAGGTCGCCGGGCCACGACAGCGCGCGCCGGACAGCCCTGTTCGGCCCGAAAACCGAAGTTGGGCAGACAGGAATGTCCGCCTCACGGTCAACTTCGGTTTTCGGGTTCAAATCGGGCGCGCATCATCCGCGAGCGCCGCGCGCGAATCCAGACTTTTTTCGGCAGGTTTACTCCGCCACAAACGCTTTCTCTGGCGGCTCGTAGGTCACGATCAACTCCTTCAGATAAACCTGCTGCCGCGGCGCGGCGACGTAGTTGGTCATGTAGAGCACCTTCTCCGGCAACTCGATCACCAGCTTCTTGAACTTCAGCGGATACTTCACCACGCCGTCGCCGCTGCTGCGCCACTGGCTGTTGCCGGGCCAGTGATAGCCCTCGCCGGGATAGTTGCCCGGCAGCGGGAAGCGCACGTAGCGCCACCCCTCGAAGTTGATCCGGCTGCGCTGCCACGGGTCGTTAGTGTTCCAGTCGCTCACCGACATCGTCTTCACTGCCTGCAACTCCGCCGGACTCATCCAGTCCTCCATCCATCGCGTCGCCTCGGCGGTGACCGCCGCGCCGAGCGAAATCCATCGCTGCCCGCCCGCGTCCTCCAACTCGAAGATGACCCGGCCCCAGCCGCCGTTGCCGTTGACCATCAGGCCGATCTCCGTCGGCTGGCCGGGGAGTTCTACGCCCCAAGTAGCCGCGTCACTCCCTGACGCGCCCCTGTATGCGAGCACCGAATACATCGGCAAATACGGCGAGCCGGCCACGGGCAGCTTCGGCGTGACTTGCAACACGTCCTTCTCGCCCTCGAACTCCGCGACCTCCTCGAACGCGAAGTCGCCCTTCCGGCGCGGGCACTCGAAGTTATACCACTCCAGTTCCGCGCTGCGTCCCGTCTCGACCTGCCAGTCGGCCAACTTATCGAGTGAGGAGATCAGGAATGCGGCGTTGGCCTTCACCGAAGCTGCGGCTTTCGGCGCGCCTTTCTTTGCCGTTTGTAGCCCGCCACTCCGTGGCGGTCTGCCCGCGACGGAGTCGCGGGCTACCAGCTTTGGCCGACCTTCCATCGTTGCAACGCCAGGCGTGATACCGGTCAGCGGCCGAGGCGTGGCGAGGAACACCGGCTCACCACTGATTTCGATATGACCCTTCGCGTCCGCAAACTCCACGGCCCGCTCGTTGCCCATGAGGTCGGTCAGCGTCGCGCGTTTCGCGCCGCGCGCCTCCAGCGCGAGTTGCCGCGTGCCGCGCAACGTCCAGAGCACGGTCACGTAACCGCCGTCGCGCTTCTTGAACTCGACCGCATACACCACCAACGAGCCGGTTGGCACGATGCGGCTGAACTTCGCGCCGTCGAGTTGCTGCGTCAGCGTCGCGAAGGCCACGTAACTCGGTTTGGGCCGCACATCGGGCTTGGCGAAGCAAAAACCCGACGCGCCCCAGTTGCTGAAGTAGTAGGAGTTGCCCATGTCGGTCATGCTGCCGGGGCGAACGATCGGCACGCCCCACGCCAGCGAGTGGATGATGTGCCGGACACAGTAGCTCGCCTGTGTCCGCAGCGTGAGGTTGCCGGGGTTGGTGTTCGGGTAGCAGATTTCGTAGCACTGCGTGATCGGTTTGTCCGCGTAGCCGTAATGGTCGAGAACCTGCCGGTCCATCCAGAGGCTGGCGTTGTTGGCGACAAAATCCAGCGGCTGGGTTTCCGGCATCCGCATGAACGAGCCGGCCTCGTTCCCGCGTGAATCGAACAGATCCTTCGGAAACTTCCGCCGCAGAAACTCCTCCAGCAGGTGCACGTTGCCGTTGCCGAACGCCATCTTTGCGTCGGGAAACCGCTGCCGGGTAGCCTGCGCGGTCTCGGTGGCCTCCTTCCACATCGCGTCGAACTTCGTCTGCTCCTTTTCGTCGAGTTTGTAGGGCGCGCGGCCGGTGAACATGTCCGGTGTGCGCATGACGTGCGCGCCGCTGATGGCGTGCTCGTGGAAGATCAGGATGCGCTTCGGAAACAGCGGGTCTTTGTCCAGCGCCTTCGCCAGCAACTCCGCGTTGCGCGGCTCGTTGCCGGCGAGCACGCCGTATTTCTTCCGGTCCTCCGCCGAGAAACCGAACATGCCGTAGCGCAGGCCGGCCTTGACGTAGAGCGGGCCGACCAGATCGGGATCGTTGGGCGTGTAATGGCCGCCGCTGAAATCCCACGTGCCGAACGGCGACTCGTTGCGATAACGCCGCGTGTCGCGCGGCAACAGTGCGAACGTCGTCTCACGCCGCAGCAATTCCTGCCGGCCCTGCATGACCCGCACGACCAACTCGTGGTAGCCGCGCGTCTTCACCGGCACGGCAATGTCTTGCGTCAACTGGCCGGTGGCGGGAAATGTTATCTCGCCGACGCTGACCGTGTTCGTGTTGCCGTAGAGATCGGTCGCCAGCGCCTCCAACGACAGCTTGCCGACGCGCGTCCCGACGTGGCGCAGCTTCACATGAAACGCCGGCGTCTGCGGCTCGTTGAACACGTGGCCCGGCTCATCACTGGTGACCTCCATCTGCACCGGCGAGCGCAGGAACGTCATGCCGAAGATATGGACGCCACTCGGCGCGCCCAGAGGCCGCAGTTGGAACCGGCACGGATCGGGCCGTCGGATCGCCAGCCGCAACTCCTTCGTCACTTCGAGATCGAAGGCCCACTCGTCCTTGAAATCCTGCGCGAACGCCTTGCCCAGCGGCACGCGCACGAGCCAGAGGTTGCCAGCCGGGGTCGCGGCGGCCAGCGTCGCGCCCGCGCCGCGCTTGTCCTCGAAACGCGGGACCGTCGCAGAGAAATCATGCAACGTCGTGCGGCGCGGGCCGTCGAAGGCGCCGATGCGGAAGCTGACGACGTTGGTCAACGCGCGGTCGTTGTCCGCCGCCGCGAACAGGCACACCGCCGTGTAGTCAGCCACGGGCAACCTGAACATTGGGCGTCGCGCGTCGCCGGTGCTCTTCGCCACGCTGTCATAGTCCGCGTAGTAACGGCTGGGGTCTTCCTTCCAGTCCGGCCACTCGGCGGACTTCAGGAACAGATTGTCCGCGCCCGGCCGCGTGACGAGTTCGAAGGGCACGCCGGCCACGGTCACGCGCGCCGCGGGAAACGTCACGCCGAGCCGATCGGTCGCATAAGCATCCAATCGCACCGGCACGTTCAGTCCGGCGGCCGACACCTCGCCTGTCGCGGGTTTGATGAGCTCGGCGGCGGGCGTGTGCGCAGAACTAACTACCACCAGACAAACGACAGCAGCGAACTGTTTCATGAAAGCTCCTTGCAAAAGCCGGCAGCGTGGAAGGAGGACGCGCCCCAGCAAAATGACACACTTGCGCAAGTGTGTCACTCTATCGGCCTGCGGCCGATTGTGTCGGGCAACGCCGCGCGAAACATGCAGTCGAGCGCACCCGCGTTCCGCTAACGGCGTCCGAACGCTGGTGCATTCGGCTGCACGACCGACGGTTCCAATTGCACACCTGCGCAGGTGTGCAATTCGGTCAGGCTGCGCTTGATTGTGTCGGTCAATGCTGCGCGAAACACGCGGCCAAGCGCGCTCGAGTTCCGCCGACGGCATCGGAACGCTGGTGCATTCGGCTGCGCGACTGACGGTTCCAATTGCACACCTGCGCAGGTGTGCAATTCGATCGGGCCGCGGTTGATTGAGCCGGTCTGCGCTACCCGAAACATGCAGCCGAGGGCGCCCGCGTTCGGGCGGCTGCATCCGATCGCCGGCGCGTTCGGCTACACGACCACAAGTTCGAATCGCACATTTGTGCAAGTGTGCGATTGCGGCGTGCCGGCACTTACAGTGAGTTGGGTTTTGGAAGAGGCTCATGGGTTGGCCCCTTTGCGCAGTGCGGATCATTCGAGGCAGAGTTTCACGAAGTCGTTGTTGTCAAGCGGCAACGCGATGGTCACGCGCCCATCGGCCGATCTCTCGAACTTCAGCGCACCGCGCCGGACGGACTCCGCTCGTTTCACAGGGCGCGGCACTTTGACCTTGAGCGTGAGTTTCTCCAGCGGCTTCAGCGTGTAGTTGGCCAGCGGAATCAAGACGCCCTGATCGCATGTCATATAGACCGCGTCCACCAGTGGCACATCGCAGAGGACGGGCGGCTCGACGCCGGCGGCGCGCACGGGCGTCAGCAGCAACTCGCGGACATGCGCTGGGAATTCCCACGGGTTGTGCGAACGTTGGAGCAGTTCAGCGTCCTTGTTCTCCTCTTCCAGTTTCTTTCGCGCGACCAGCGCGGGTTTGATGTAGGCCAGCGCCGGCAGGAAGCCCACGCAATAGACCGAGCCGCCGCGCACCAGGGCGGGCGAGCCGTCCTTGAAGGTCGCGAGCACTTTCGCGCCGGCACGTGGCGCGAGCGTCTGCTTCACGGACAGCACTTCAGCGGTGCCGCCGTCCCAGCGGACTTCGTCCTTCGCGGCCAGGACCGACAGGTAACGGCCGGAGTTCTTGAAGCTCTGCAACTCCTGCGCGTCCTTGCGCTCGGCCGGCAGAAGGTCGTCCAGCGTGGGTAACGGACGGTTGTATTCATCGCGTGCCGCCGCGCCGGCGGTGAGCCAGAGCGTGCCGCCGCGCTGGACCCACTGTTTGAGTTTCTGCGCAGCAGCGACGGTCAGATTCGGGCCGGAGAGGTAGCAGACCTGGTAGCCGTCGAGCATGCCGTCAGCGGCTTGTTGTTCGGACACGATGTCCACGGGCACTTGCGCGTGCGCCAGCGCGAGCCACGTGTGCATCCGGTCGAAGCCGGGGGCGAGGTTGCCGTCCACGGTCCACACGTCGGTGGCCGAACTGTAGAGAATGGCCACCTTTGCGGGGGCGGGCATGGCCGGGAGAAGCATGTCCTCCACCGCGCCGACCTCGCGCGTCAATTCAGCGTTGGCGGTCCATTTCTCCGGCCTCGCATACCACGCGCTGCTCTTCCACCAGATGCCGCCTTCGTGACCGCTCCAACTGGGGCCGTAATGGAAGTTGTTCAAGATTTTCACGCCGCGAGCCAGTTCGCTGGTCGCTTTGAGTTTGATGTCCCAAGGTTTCCGGCCCGCGTAGGCGACCAAATGATGGCCGATCTTCTGCCCGCGCGCGCGCGCCGCGGCACGCATCAGGTCCACGTTGTAGGAGGCGCACTGATAGGTCGAGGAGAGATTGGCCCAGTCTTCGCCCCAGATGGCGTTCTGGTCGGGCGAGTTCAGCAACTCGAAATAGTCCACACCTTGGGCGTAGAAGTTGGCCTGGTAAATCGCGCCGTCGCTGAAGTTGGCCAGCACCGGAAAACTGCCGCGGTAGGCTTGCTCAAGAACCTTGCGCTGCGTGGCGATGAAATCGCCTAGGGCGCGGGTGCGGAATCGCTGCGTGAAATAATAGAGCGCCGGGAACTTGTCGCTCTCCGCCTCGGTCACAGGTCGCACGGCGTCCCAATTGCTCACCAGCAGGTCGGCCGGCGTCTTGCCCATCGCTTTGAGCCATGCGCGGAACTGCGCGGCATACGCCGGGTCTTTCACGATGAAATCGAGCTTCTGGCCGCCTGGCTCGTCGGTCAGTTCGCAGAAAACGATGTCCTTCACCGAACCGCCGTCCTTCTTGAACTCCTCCACCTGCGCCGCGGCGCGCGCTTTCATTTTCTCGATGTCGGGTTGGCAGTAGGAACTGTTGTGCATGAACCACACACCGCGAATCTCGCGATTGTGTTTCGGCATGAAGCCGAAGTAATTCAGCGTCTTCTCCTCGCGCGCGGTCACGGCCGCGTCCAGCGCCATCGCGCGCCGATCAAGCTGCGCGGACACAAAGAAGGGGAACCGCTCCGGCTTCTTGCCGTAGGTCGGCCAAGCGTGCGCATCGGCGAGTTTGCCGATCTCCTCCGCCACCTCGCGGTCGATCTTGAGACGCGCGAGATTCTCCGGCGTCGTCAGGTTCGGCGGTGCGAGGACAACCAAGCCGTTGGGCTGAAGGTCGGCGCGAATCGTGCGGACGACGGCTTTCGGGTCGGGCGCGGTGGCGAACTCGAAGGTGGCCCGCAGCCGCTCCGCGCGGTCGGTGTAGCCGTAGCGGGCCGAGATGTTGAGGATGGCCCCGGAGTCCTGGTAGAGCATCGGCGAGATGTTGCACCACGGCGTCTGTTCGCCGCTCTTGAGCAGGTTTACCTTGCCCGGCGCGATGCCCGCCTTGGCGCCGTCGCGCGCGAGGCTGTAGTGCTGATACCACGGCGCGTGATAGTGGTCGGCGAAGATGTGGATGTAGAGCGGCCGTTCGTAGCCGTCGCCGATGGTGACGCGCAGGTAGGTCTGCGTGCCGTAGCGGAGATGGTTCGGCACCAGCTTCGCGTCCGTCGTCAGCAGCAAACAGTCCACACTGCGCGCGTAGCCGCTACAGTTCTGGTTCTGGTGTTTGCTGAGCTTGAGCGTCACCTCGCCCGCGGGAAGGTCCGCTTCAAACGATTTCCAAACGGAATGGTCCCGCTTCGATTTGGCCGCAGGAGCGGTGTCGAACACTTCGCCGCCCAGTTCCCGGCCGCCTTGCAGCACGGCGACGCGAAATGGGCCGCGCCATCGCTCGTAGCTCGCGAATCGGACCCAGACCCGGTAATAACCCGCCTCCTTGAGCGTGACCGTGGTGGTGGCGACGGCGTCGCGCGGCCCGCTGGAGCCGTTGAGCGCCGCCAAGCCGGATGTCTGGCGCTGGCTGGGACCGGTGACGACCTTCCAGCCCGCCGACGAGGGCGTGAAGGCTTCAGCCTCAATGAAGACGGTGTCGGCTCGCGCGTTAGCGAGGAACACCGCCGCCGCACAGGCGCAACCAAGAATCGTGAGGGTGGTTTTGTTCATAGTCGCAGATGAGGCTCGGTTATTTCGCGGCGAGCGCCGCTTTGGTCAGGGGCGATGGTTTGTTGACGCCCAGCGCCTTCTTCACCGCGGCGTGCCACTGGCGCAGATGGGCGTCGTTGGTGAACGCGTAGAGGCCCTCGTCCGGGCCGGCCCAATCGCGGTGGGCCAGCAACATCCGCTCGCGCTGTTCGCCGATCTCGAACGCGCGCTTGAGCAACGCATCGCGCTCCGCCGGCGCATCGCGCCGCTCCTTCACCACGCTCGAAAACGTGTCGAGCTTCACGCCGAGTTCGGCGAGTTGGCGATACGCTTCGAGCAGGCCGAGCATCACGCGCGTATAATCCTGGCCGAAGCGATGGAACTTCACGCGGTCGGCATACTCGCCCGCTGGCGCTTTCGCCTCGGCCGCCTTCAAATGCCGCTCCGCCTCCTCGACCGTCTGGCTTGGAATGAGCCTGCCCCACGCCGCGATGAGGTTCGCGTAGGCGATGCTGGTGGTGTCCACGTTGCGGTCGCGCTTCGACCAGTTCGCGTCAAGCGCGCGGTTGTAGGTCTCGAAGAACGCCTCCATCTCCGCCGCGACGGGACCGTAGGCGCTGGCGTAGAACTCGCGCATCAGGCCGGTCGTGTCGCGGGCCGGGTCCCACATCATCCGCGTCAGCGCCCAGAAGTTTGGCGCCGTCGCCGCGAAGTTCTTGGTGCCCTCGCCGTAGGCGGCCATGAAACCAAGCCGGTGTGCCTCGGCCAGATTGGCGATGATCTGCCGGTAATGGAGAAACGGCAGGTCGTGGTAGTAGTGGTTGCCCCAGCCTTCGCGCACGACCATTTTCGCGCCGAGTTTCTGCCAGCCCGCGACCGACTCGCGCCATTCGCGCAGGTTCTCCGGGTCACGGTGCGCGGCGCTCTGGAAGACGAACGACAGGTAGAGGTTCGGTTCGAGTTTCGGGATCTTCAGCGGCGGACGGTTGTAATACGTGTAAGCGAACATACCGCAACCCTTGGCCGGGTTCGCCGCGCGCACGCGGCGGGCGACTTCGTTGGCGTAGGTGAAAATGCGGTCGCTGAGCTGGACGTGTTTCTTGTCGTAGCTGAGCACGCCAGGCACATCGAGCGCGCGGCAACGTTCGCACTCGCAGAAGCCGCCGCCATCGCTCGGCGAGATGTTCATGATGTCCTGCTTGCCCTTCACCACATGCTCGACCATGCGCGCGATGACCTCGGGGTGCGTCGTGCACATCTGCGGCGGCTGGCGTTTGCCGTTGACGAGCGCGAACCAGTCGGGATGCTCGCGCAGCGTCTTGTCGGTGCGCAGGTTGAATGCGCTGTCCCAACTGTGGCCGAACACCGCCGAGCGCACCCACGCCAGTCGCGAGCGCCGCGCCCATTGGCGGGCCGACTCGCCGAACGCTTTCGTGTGGTAGCTCGTGTAGCCGAGTTGCACCGAGCGAATCTCGAACGCCGGCGTCCGACGGACATTGAGGACCGGCACCATCGCGTCCGGCCGCGCCGGCACGCGCTCGCCAAACGGTCCCGGCCAGAACCAATGCACGCCGAGATGATCATCGAGCAGCGTATAGACGGCGAGCATCGTCCCCGCCGGCGTGGACGCCCTCCACGGGTCGCCGTCGCCGTCGTCGCCGGCGAGCGCCAGACCGTTCGGGACGCTTTGGAGCAGCCACTCCTCGGCGCGCCACGGTTTGAGCGTCTTGCCGAGCGCGCGCGATGCCGCGCCCTCGCCGATGAAAAACGTCAGGCCCGCAGCCTGAGGCTTGAACTGGCTCAACGGCACGACCTCGATCTTCCTCCCGGCAATCCGTCCCGCGTAATGGGCCAGTTCCTCCGCCGCCGCGCGTTGCACCGGCAGCGCGTCGTCCGCGACGACCGCCCGGCAGTAATCGCCCAGCCGTTGCGGAGCGCCTGACTCCGCCGCAGACACGCCCGCAAGCGATGCGAGCAAGACCACGCCCAGTTGGTGGAACGATGCCAAGGCTTTCATGATTTAGCCGATTAGACCCCCTCACCTCTGCTCTTGCCAAGTCGAGAAACAGTGCGATCCGGAGCATCGGACATGTAGCCGAACGCGCCAGCGTTCGGAGGCTGCGGGCTGAAGGCTGGCGCGTTCAGCTACACGTTTCGCGCGGCATTGACCAAACACAACGTATCACAGCCGTCGAGAAACAGTGGGCGGCGAAGCCACAGCCGCCAGTCTCACTGCGGCTGCTACTTTGATCGCAGGGCGTTACTGAGCACGACGGTCGCATCGGCAAGCTCGCGGCGGGCGGCAGCCAGATCGCCGGCGTGCAGGCCGCAGAGATATTGGAACCAGCGGCCGGTGATGTTCTCGAAACGGCGTTTGCGGACCTCACGCGCCTTGGCCAGCGCGTCGGCGAGGCCGACGGGCGGGTCGGCTTTGCCTAACCGTTCCTCAGCCTGCCGGATGGCGCGGTCGAGCGCCTCCAGGTAACGCACGTCGTCAATACCGTCACGCATCGCTTCCCAGCACAAGGTCGGTATCGGCTGGCCGTCGGCGTCCGGATAGCTGACCACGTGGGGCGGCTTGTCCGGGTTGTAGAGACGGTCGTCGGGAAAATCCTGATACGCCCACGGCGCGGTGCCGAGATAGCCGCACGCGGTGTTGTAAAGCCCGGCCATGCCGCGGTGCCATAGCGGGAATGGCACGCTCGTGGTCCAGTAGGAGATGGGATAGAAACCCTTCTCGCGCACGTAGGTCGCGGCGGCGTTGTTCGGCCCGCCGAAGACGTAGAGGTTATAGACGGGCCGGTCAATGAAATCGCGCGTGGCTTCCTGCGCAGGCCGACTATTGATTGCCGTCATCATGTGCAGGCCGAGCCGGCGGCGGCGCTCGGCCTCCTTGCGGCAACGCTCGATGGCCTCCGGCGTGTTCGGCTCGTCCACGCCGTAGTAGAGCAGGTCATCGAAGCCAATCGCCTTCGCCTCCGCGATCTGCTGGCTCGCGTTGCCGCCGGGCCAGTGCATGAGACATGGCGCCTTGGTCATCCCGGCCTCGCGCGCCATCCGCAGCGTATCGAATCCGCCGTAGAGCGTGGCGGAGTTCAGACCGTGGCGAACCATGTCCTCCAGTTCCGCGCGATAACGTTCGGGCTTCACGTAGTTCGGCCGGTCGGTCTTCACCGGCTGCAACGGATAGTAAATGCTGTAGTAGCCCTCGGACGGCAGCAGATTGATCGGCAACACTTCGAGTTCCACTGGCAACGCCAGCGTGCGGCCAGCCGAACCCGCAACCGTCAGCGTGATCGTTCCCGAGTAGGTGCCCGGCGGCGCGCCCGCCGGCACGCGAACCGTCAGCCAAAACTGCCGGCTCTGATGCGCCGGGATGCGCGTGACGCAACTCGCGCCGCCAAACCCGCCTTGCCTGCCCTTCGGCGGCAGCGTCGTGCGATCATCCTTGAGCAACAACTCCGGCGTGAGCGTCCGGGCGCGCTTGTGAGTGAAAAGGGCCACCAGTCTCTCGCGCACATGCACCACGCGCAGGTCCCGTTCAACGAACTTCGTGCCGCCAGGGCCGGCAAGCTCCGACACCGACGCCGTGAGTTCATCCGCGGCATCGAGCGCACGAATGGCGAACGAGGCAGTGACGTATTGATTCGCCGCGCCCCAGAACTTCACCCGCTTGATGGGCCTGTCCGGCGCAGGCAGCCAGTCATGGAGCACTTCCTCCTCCGCTGTCAGCGCGCCAACCACGAAGCCGTTCCTGCTCGCCGCGCGCAAGCCGGCATCGTCGCGATAGACTCGCAGCGCGCGGATCGCCGGTTCTTTGACGGGATCGGGCAGCGAGACTTTTTCCGGATGGAGCGCGCCGTCGCTCGTGAACAGCACCGCATCCAGCATGGTCCCCGTGACCGTGATGTCCACGTGATGACGGCCGCGAGGGACGTTTGCCGGGCCGATGTGCTTCCAAACGTAACGTCCGCCGCCCGGACCACCTTTGCCGCCGGCTACGGCCTTCTCGTCAATCTCAACTGTCACATTGCCGTAACCGCCGTAACGACGCACCCAGACCTGCCAGCCGCCGTCCGAAGGAAACTCCGCCACCCACGTCAGCCGATGCGCTCCGCCGCCGGCAGTCCAGGCGGAGAATTTCCCCGACGGTTTCGTGCCGCCGTATTCGCTGCCGTTGCCGTAAAATCCCCACGCCGGCAGCAGCGACTCGCCGGTGGCCCAAAACGTCTCCCCCGCAATGCGCACGCGCAAGTCGCACTGGCCGTTCAGCCTGCGATACCACGGCGCAATGACGCCGTGCGCGTCATGGACGGCCTCGTAGCCGTAGTTACGAGTCCGGACCGTCGCGGAGGAGCTGTCGCTAACTACCCAGGACGGAAGGAAAACGAGGCACGCCAACCTGATCGCGAGTTTGCTGTTCATGGCGACTCCGTTCTTGCAGAGCCGCAGTGTAGTGCTTGCAGGATGCGGCACAACGGGAAAATGCGCCGGAAAACGATGCGGGTTCTTTCGCTTTCAACCAGAGCGTTCGTCGGCTACAAGAAGACCTTCCGAGCAAGCGGCTTTCACAAATGAATCTGATCACTATTCGGTTGGTCTTTGCAGTGTTCTTGGGCTTGATCTGCCTGGCGTGGAACGCTGGCGCGTCTGTGACCAAGCCGAACATCGTCCTCATCCTCGCCGACGACCTCGGCTACGGCGATCTCGGCTGCTACGGCGCGACGAAGGTCAAGACGCCGAAGGTGGACCGGCTCGCGCGCGAGGGACGGCTGTTCACCGACGCGCATTCTCCCGCGGCGGTCTGCACCCCGACGCGGTATGCGCTCATCACCGGACGGGAGTATTACCGGATCGGAAGAAAGTGGAACAAAGAGTGCCTCGTCGCGCCGGGACAGAAGACGATCGCGTCGCTGTGCAAAGAAGTCGGCTACGCAACGGCGCTCGTCGGCAAGTGGCACCT
>Ga0194112_10006382_pt1 | contig 15603 bp, 5 predicted proteins | sample TA2MahC400mmetaG_FD_146191 | JGI IMG/M metagenome (GOLD analysis project Ga0194112, IMG submission 146191) | Freshwater microbial communities from Lake Tanganyika, Tanzania - TA2015016 Mahale Deep Cast 400m | ecosystem: Environmental > Aquatic > Freshwater > Lake | place: Tanzania: Lake... | reverse complement strand
CTTCCTCCCCCTCTCCCTCGGGGAGAGGGTTGGGGTGAGGGTGCTTCGCCCCCTCGCGGGCCGCGGAAGGCACCCTCACCCGCCCGCCCTCGGCGGGCGACCTCTCCCCAAGGGAGAGGTGGGTCCTCGGCCCTGTTCCGGGCGAGAGGAGGGTGTAACACAAGGCGATGCCACCGATGAGCAACAGCGCCCCTGCCCCGAAGAACCCCATCGCCGCCGCCTGGTCGCGCCGCGCGCCCATTGCCACGACGATGGCAACCGCCCCCGCAATCGCGGCCAACCCAATCCAGGGCGTGATGCGCCGGCGCGTTCGTAGTTCCGCCTTTAGGCGGTCTGTTTGTAGTTCGGCCTTTAGGCGGTCTTTGGCTGCCGGCGCAGGGCCCGCAGGAGGAAAGGACCGCCTAAAGGCCGAACTACAAACTGCGCCGCTCCCCACCAGCAGTTCCCTCGCGGGCCGCCTGGCTTGTCGGCGCAGGGTGAGCCACATGGACGCAAGGGCCACCACGAAGCCAATGCCGCCGCCCATGAGGAGCGTGGACGTTTCGGCGTGATACTGCACAGCCGTGCCCGCGACCGCCCCGCTCCAGACGCCCGACAGCGCGGCCAGGACGCCTCGCGTGTAGAGCGTCCCTGCGAAGGCCCCAATCACGCCGCCGACAACAGCCAGGAGGCCGCCCTCGACGAGCATCAGCCTTCGCACCCGCCGCGGCGTGAAGCCGAGGGCGAGGAGCAGCCCCACCTGCCCCGCCCGCTGCTCGATGCCGAAGACGAAGAGGAGTGCCATCAGCAGCACGGCCGCGGCGATGAGGAAGAAGCTCAGGCTCAGGAAGAGCTGGCCGAAATCGAGCGCCTGCGTGCTCGCCTTCAACGCCTCCTCCCGCACGGGGCGGAAGACGAGGCCGAAATCGGCTGGGTTCAGGTTGGCGAGAATGTCGCTCTCCAGCTTCCCTAGGTCGGCGGGCTGGGGGAATCGGACAGCCGTGAGGTTGCCGAAGCGATTGCTCCATATCTTCTGGCCGGCGGCGAGAGTGATGAACGCCTTGGGCGTACCACGATATTGCTTCCAGTAGTCCTCATCCTTCGTGCGAATCTTCTTGAGGTCAATGGGGATGCCCGGCTTCCAGTCGCGGCAGTTATCCACGTCGGCCACGCCGGGGAAGTTGGGCATCAGGTCGCGGTCGGCGGCGAGGCCGGCCATGGGCACCACGCCGCGGATGCGGAAGCGGCTCTTCTGCTCGACGAGCTTCCTCGTCGGGCCGACGACGAAGTAGCTCATCTCCAGTTCGTCGCCCGGCTTCGCCTTCAGGTCCACCTCGAGCCAGCCACTGATCAGGACCTCGTCATCCTTCAGGTCGAAGCCGAAGATGCTCTCGAACCTTGCGCCGCCGCCCAACCGATCCAGTGCGGTAACCGTCGAGTACGGCGTTCGGTGTTCCCCCACGCGCAACTCGTTGACGAAGTACGTAAGGACACCGAAGGCGCTGGGGAATGCCTTGACCGCCGCGGGGCCAACGGGCGGGTCGAGGAAGACGCGGTCCGTGCGAAGCTCGGCATGAGTCCCGTCCCTGACTTCCCTCAGCTCCAGGCCGAAGTCGGCCAGGCTCCAGCAGGTCCTGACGGTGGCCGCCATGGTCGCCGCCGGGTGGTTGCTGAGCAGAAGGTTCGCCTTGCCTTCGAGGCCGAGCTTCTTCTGGAGGTAAGGCAGGGGCAGAAAGGCGTTGTAGGGGGGAACCTGGTTGGCCTGGAGGCTGAAGCGGGCAAGCTGGGAGTCGGTGGCGATGGCAGCCACGGTGGGGCGCATGGCGACGGAGGCGTCCTCGGTGGGCACGAGCGGCGCATCGCGGGAGAGGACGCTGGGCTTGTCGATCCGCAAGAGCACCTCGTCGCCGACGCGTGCGCCGAGCTGGGCCGCAAGTCGCTCGTTGAGGACGACCTGCTCGCCGGCAAAGCGCGTGAGCGGTGACCGGACGCGCCCGACCGACCAGAAGTTCGAGTCCACGCCGAGGATCTGGACATTGTTCGCCCTCGCCGAGCCATCGCCCCTGGCCGCGATGCCCCGGGCGCGGAGAACCGATGCGCCGAAGTTCCACCAGAAGGGGTACCGGAAGAACCGATTGCCTGTGTCCATCGCCGACTCGACGTCGCCCAGGCGAGCGAGGGCGGCGGAGCGGAGGGTGTGGCGGACGGAGTCGCCGACGGCGAGTGCGCCGACGAGGACGGCCGTGCTGACGAGCGCGCCGAGGACGACGCCCAGGTGGGTGCGCCAGTAGTGGCGGAGGGAGCGGAGGATGAGGAGAAAGGCGGACAAGTCTTCACCATCCCTTGGAGAGGATGAATGGATGATTGGATGGGTGGATGGGTGTCAGAGAGCCAGGTTCATCCTTTCATTCATCCATTCATCCACCCATCCATTCATCCCCTACAGTTGTCAGCGCGGCGCCTGAAGCGTCCCATCCCTCAACTCCATCACCCGCCCCATCTTCCCCGCCAGGTCGAGGGCGTGGGTGACGAGGAGGAGCGTGACCTTCTCCTCGCGGTTCAGCTCGACGAGGAGTGCAGCGAGGGTCTCGGCCGAGGCGCGGTCGAGAGAGCCGGTCGGCTCGTCGGCGAGGAGCAGGTTCGGGGCGTTGATGAGGGAGCGGACGACGGCCGCCCTCTGCCGCTCGCCGCCCGAGAGCTGGCCGGGGAAATAGTCGGCACGGTCGGCCAGGCCGACCCGCTCCAGGAGGCGTTTGGCCCGCTGCTCGGGCGTCTCGCCGGGCGACATGGCCCCCGCGACAAGGGTGGGCACGAGGATGTTCTCGAGCACGGTGCACTGGGGCAGAAGGTGGTGGAGCTGGAAGATGAAGCCGATCTCGCGGTTGCGGACGAGCGCGAGGCGGCGGTCGTCGAGGGAGGCCAGGTCGGTGCCGTTGAGGAGCACGCGGCCGCTGGTGGGGCGGTCGAGCGCGCCGATGAGGTTGAGGAGCGTGCTCTTGCCGCAGCCCGACGGCCCGACGACCGCGAGCGATTCGCCCCGCTCGACCCGCAGGCTCACGCCGCGGAGCACCGGCGGGGCCGCGGCGGGGCCGTCGTAGTGCTTCGTCACGTCCACCAGTTCCAGCAGCGGAGTCGCGTCAGGCATCGCGGGTCCTTCTCTTGAAGAGGGGGATGAATGGATGGGTGGATGGATGGATGAATGGGAAAGCCAAGCCTGCTCTGTCATTCATCCAATCATCCAACCCTCCATTCATCCTCTCATGAGGGCCTCGTAGACCTTGATTGTCTTCCGCGCGGTTTCCTCGACACAGAAGTCGCGTCGGACGGCTTCGCGGCCACAGGCGCCGAGCTCGCGCGCGCGGGCGGGGTCGGCGAGGAGTTCGCCCAGCGCGGCGGCCAGCGGCTCGGGGCCGTCGCCGTCGTAGAGGATACCGCCGCCCGTGGCCTCGGTCAATTCGGGGAACGCGCCCTTCCGGGGCAGCACGACGGGCACGCCGGCGGCGAGGGCCTCGACGACGTACATGCCGAATGCCTCGGGGTGCCGCGAGGGGACCGAGAGGACGCTGAGGGTGCGGAGAAATGCCTGACGCTCGGCGCGCTGGAGGTTGGGCAGGAACTCGACATCCTGCGTTGCGCCAGCGTCGGCCACGCGCTTGCGGATGGAGGCGAGGAGCGGCTCGTCGGCGGTGGTCCAGCCACCGGCGAGGCGGAGCTTGAGGGCAGGGAGCCTGGGGCGAAGAAGGAGAAATGCCTCGGCCAGAGTATCGGGGCCTTTCTCGTGGCAGAGGCGCTCGAGGAAGCCAATTGCAGGCGGGACGCCTGCGGCGATTGCAGATTGCAGATTGCAGATTGCAGATTGATCGGACGGAAACCCGGAATCCCGGCCCGCGTCCGGGGCGGGGGAGTAGCCTTCCAGGGGAATGCCGTTGTGGACGACGTGGAGCTTGTCGGCGGGGAGGCGGAGACGCTCGCGCATCAGGGCGCCGTAGTAGTGGCTCACGGCGAGGAAGGCGTCCATGTGCGCCGCCCGCTCGGCGATGGCGTCGTAGGCCTGCGTGCGTTGCGGCTCGGGCAACCCGTCGAGGAAGATGTCCTCGTCCTGGAGGGCGCAGACGACGGGGACGCGGAGGCGCTCCTTGAGGCGGCGTGCGGCGCCGATGAGCATGCAGTTGGAGAGGGAGACGAGGTCGGGCCTCTCTTCGGTGGCGAGCCAGTCAATCAGCCGCTCAAGCTCCCTGGCCTGGTGGCCGTCCTCGCCGCGGAGCATGGAGAGCGTGGTGTCGGCGAGGTCGCGGGCGCGGGTCATCCCCGCTCGCCTGGCGGCCCAGCGGAGGAGCCAGGGGGCGTCGAGCCAGCGGGTGAGCCAGCGGGGCAGGCGGCGCCAGAGCCCCGATTTCTGCTGGAGGTAGACGTTGATTCCGCCGAAGAAGACGGGCGCGGCAGGCACGCTGGTCGGCTCGTCAATCTTCAGGGGCAGGTAGAGCGGGACCATGAGCGGGTCGTGGCCGAGCTTGGCGACGGCGCGGATGAGCGCGGCGTCGCGGAGGCAGTTCTCGCAGTAGAAGCTGCCGCCGGCGCCGGGCATGAGATAGACGATGCGCATTGCCGCGTCCCGTCGAGGATGAATGGATGGGTGGATGAATGGATGAATGAAAGAGCAAGGCCACGCTTCCTCTGACATTCATCCAATCATCCATTCATCCAACCATCCCCTTTCTGTTCACCGTTTCGCGCCAAAGGCATAGACGCTGCCATCCTCCGAGCCAATCACGACAATGCCGTCGGCGACGGCGGGCGAGGCGGTGAGGGGCTCGCCGACCTCGTAGGACCAGAGCTGCTTGCCGTCGGCGAGGCGGACCATGTAGAGCCGCCCGTCGGCGGAGCCGAAGACGGCTCTGTCGCCGACGATGACGGGCGAGCTGTCCACCTCGCCGCGGGTGGCGAAGGACCAAAGCGGCTTGCCCGAGTCGCGTGCGAAGCAGTGGAGGCGCTTGTCGCGGCAGCCGACGAGCACGCGGTCGTCGGCGATGGCGGGGGAGGCGAAGAATGGCTCGCCCTCGCCCGTGTGCTTCCACACAATCTTGCCCGTCGCAACGTCGGCGCAGAGGAAGTCGCCGCCATAGTTGCCCACGAAGACGCGAGTGCCTGCCATTGCTGCGGAGGCGGCGATGTAGGAGCCTGTCTCGACGGCGGCGAGCTTCCGCCCGTCGGCGATGGCGACGACGTGGATGATGGCGTCGCAGCCGCCGAAGGTGGCCTTGCCGTCGGCCACGGCGGGCGCGCCGTTCACGTAGTTGCCCGTGGAATACGTCCAGACCTGTTTGCCGGTCGCGGCGTCCACGCAGTGGAGGCGGTTGTCGTAGCTGCCGACGAGGATCCAGGTGGCCTTGCCGTCGGGGGAAGTGACGGAGTTGGCGCCGCCGAGGATCTTGCCCTCGGTCTGGTATTTCCAGGCGAGCTTGCCGGAGGCGGCGTCGAGGCAGTGGAGGAAGCCATCGTCGGCGCCGACGTAGACCTTGCCGCCGACGACGCAGGGGGCGGCCTGGATGAAGTCCTCGGCCTTGAAGTCCCACAGCGGCTTGCCCGTGGCGAGGTCGAGGGCGTAGAGCTTGGCGTCGTCGGAGCCGACGAAGACGCGGTCGCCGGCGATGGCGGCGGAGGACTTCACGGCGTCGGCGGTCTTGAAGCGCCAGAGGCGGGTGAGCGAGTCGGGGAGCGAGCCCGCGGCCCGGCCGCTGAGCGCGGCGTCGCCGCGGAAGATGGGCCAGTCCGCCTTGGTGGCCGCGCTGACAGTGACAGACGAGCCGGCGAACAGGGCGAGCAGCAGCTTCAGGAGGGGATGGATGGATGAATGGATGAATGGATGAGTGAGCGAACGAGCGCTGTCTCTGTTCTTGCATTCATCCATTCTTCCACCCATCCAGTCATCCTCTCCCCCAATCATGCTAGCGCGGGCGGCGTGTGAGTTCAAGGGCGCGTTGGAGTGCGCCGACGGTGAGGATGAGGGGATAGAGCTTCTCGAAGTACCAGAGCTTGGCGAAGTAGAGGCCGATGGGCGCGGGGGGGAAGGAGCGGCCGCAGTCGGTGTGTTCGACGAGCCAGGCCGCCGAAGCGGCGATCACAGATTCCAGATTCCAGATTCCAGATTGGGAAGAGAAGGCAACAAGGCGGGAGACGGCGTCGAGGGCTAGGGCGGTTTCCTCGATGGAGGAGGGGACGCCTGGGGCGCCGCCCCAGCCGCCATCGGGGTTCTGGGCGGTGAGGAGCCACTGGACTCCACGCGCGAATGCGGAATGCGGAATGCGGAATGCGGAATCAGAGATGCCAGCAAGAGCGATGAGGACGCGGGCGGTGCCGTAGGTGGGGTTGGCCTCGTCGGGGGCGGCTTCGTTGCCGAACCAGAGGGGGAGCCAGGAGCCGTCGGGGCGCTGGGAGCGTTCGAGGTAGGCAATGGCGCGGCGCATGGCCGCGTCGGTGCGAGAGCGAAGGCGGGGCGGCAGGTCGTCGAGCCAGGTGTGCCAGGCGAGGAGGGCGTGGGCGGTGAGGTCGGGGGCTGAGCGGTCGAAGGGCAGCTTGCCCCAGCCGCGGCAGAAGGTGGGGATGCCGCCGTCGGGGTTCTGGAGGCCGAGGAGCCACTGGATGCCAGCAGCCAATGCGGAATGCGGAGTGCGGAGTGCCGAACGGGGAGAGGAGGATGATTGGATGATTGGATGAATGGATGGTTGGGTCTGACATTCATCCACCCATCCATTCATCCATTCATCCCCCTCCCCGAGGCGGCGCAGCGCCAGCAGCGCACCCGCCGTGTCGTCGGCGTCGGGCACGCCGCCGCTCAGGGGGGTCCAGGCCCAGCCGCCGGGGGCGGCGTGGGTGAAGGGGTGCTCGACGCGGTGCTGCTGGGCGAGAAGCCAGTCGAGGAGCGGCTCGCGGGCCTCGGCGGGCAATGCCTCGCCGAGCGCGTTGACGGAGAGGGTTGTGACCCAGGTGGCAAGGTGGACGTCAATGGGCCAACTGCCATCGGGGCGGACGGTGCGGAGGAGGAACTCGACGCCCTTGGCCGCGACGGGATGCCGTGCCTGGCCGATGCTGGCGAGGCTCATCGTGACGAAGCTGGTGAGGGGCACGGCTTCGAGGAATCCGCCGCTGGGCGGCTGGGTGCCCTGGAGGACGCGAAGGGTCTTCCGCCGCACGAGGCCCCGGACGAGGCGGGCGAGGGGGTTCCGCGGCGGGGCGTGGTGGAAGCGTGCCTGGCCGATGGCGATGAGGGCGGGGAGCGCGTAGCTCACGACGGGCATCCGCAGCCATCGGTAGAGGCGGTGTGGAAAGGCGGCCAGCTCGAAGGGGAGCGGATAGACGTGCCGCCACGCGGCGCGTCCCTCGCCCAGCCGCCCGCCGAGGGCGCACATGGTGAGGATGGGGGCGGAGAAGGTGCGGTCGTTGCCATAGCGGGCCGCGATGGCCGCCGCCAGACGCTCGGGCTCCAGGCTGCCCGCGGCGCGCGCGAGCCAGGCCTCAGCATCCGCGATTGCCGATTGCCGATTGCCGATTGCCGATTGCTGAATCTGGAATGTGGAATCTGGAATCTGGGATTGGGCGTTGCCGCCCCCGGCGCCGAGGGCGGCCCAGGCGAGGGCCGTGGTGCTGAGGTTGGACTTGGAGAGAATGGTGTCGCCCCAGCCGCCGTCGGGGTTGCGGTGATCCACCAGCCACTTCAGCCCATCGCGGATGATGGCCTCGTGTGCGGCTGCATCCACCAGCGCCAACGCAGTCACCGCTGTGGCGGTGGACAGAGCGCTGCTGGACAGCTCGCCGACCCAATGCCCATCGGGAGAGCGCTCGGCGAGGAGGCGCGCGCGGGCGGAGGCGAGGGCTTGACTGACGGCGGCCTCGTTGACGAGTGGCATGCGGGACCACGGATCAGACGGATCAGTCGGATCGGACGGATCGGACGGAACGGCCGCAGGGCCGCCCTCACGCCCAGAGGACCAGCCCCAGGTCGTGGGGGCTGGCCAGGTCGTCGTGGCGCGGGAGGACGCGGAAGACGTAGCCGTGGCGGCCCGCGGTGCGGCAGGCGACCTGGGCGGCATAGAGCCACTCGCCGTGCTTCTCGCCGCCCTCACAGGCCATCTCGATGATGGCCGGCTCGATGATGCGCCGCTGGGCGTCGAGGCGGCCCATGTAGAGCTGGACCGTGACCTCCTGGGGCTTGAGGTCGCCGAGGGCGAGTCGGACGCGGACGGGGAACTGGTCGCCGGCCTGGAACTCGTCGGGCGGCGCCGCTAGGATGTCGAGGAGGCGGATTTTGCCCCATCGCTCGCGCAGGCGCTGCTTCCAGGCCACGAGGTCGCGGGCGCGGCCAAGCCCATCGGCCAGCAGGCGGCGGCCGCGGGCGATGCCGGGCACGTAGAACTGCTCCGTGTAGTCCTGGACCATGCGGTTGGTGTTGAAGACGGGGTTGAGGGAGCGGAGCGCGGCCTTCATCATGCGCACCCAGCCGTTGGGCACGGTGTCGCGGCCGCGGTCGTAGAAGAGGGGGATGACCTGCTTCTCGAGGAGGTCGTAGAGGAACTGGCTTTCGACGGCGTCGCGCTTCTCAGGGTCGGCGTACTCCTCGCCGTGGCCGATGGCCCAGCCGTTGCCTGGGGCGTAGCCTTCGTCCCACCAGCCGTCGAGCACGCTGATGTTGAGTCCGCCGTTGGCGGCGATCTTCATGCCGCTGGTGCCGCTGGCCTCGAGGGGGCGGCAGGGGGTGTTGAGCCAGGCGTCCACGCCGCTGGCCAGGTAGTGTGCGAGGCACAGGTCGTGGTCTTCGATGAAGACGACGTGGCGGCGGAAGTCGGTGTGGCGTGCCTCGGCGATGATGTCGCGGATGAACTCCTTTCCGCCGTTGTCGTGGGGGTGGGCTTTTCCTGCGAAGATGAGCTGGACGGGTCGTTCGCGATCGTTGAGGAGTCGGCGCAGGCGCTCGCGGTCGCGGAAGAGGAGCTTTCCGCGCTTGTAGGTGGCGAAGCGGCGGGCGAAGCCAATCGTCAGGGCCTCGGGGTCAAGCACCTCGTCGGCCGCGGCCACCTCGTCGGGGCCGGCGCCGGCCTTGGCGAGCTGGGCCTTGAGGCGCCCGCGCACGATGGCGACCAGGCGCTCGCGCCGCCGCTCGTGCGTCCGCCACAGCTCGGCGTCGGGGATGCGGTCCACCCGCTCCCACACCCCGTGGTCGGCCGGGCGCTCGGCCCAGCGGGGGTCGAGGTAGCGGTCCAGCAGCGTGGCCATGTCCACCGAGAGCCAGGTGCGCGTGTGCACGCCGTTGGTGATGGCGGCGATGGGCACCTCGTCGGGCGGTGTGTCGGGCCACAGGCGGCGCCACATGGCCCGCGAGACTTTTCCGTGGAGCTTGCTCACGCCGTTGCGGGCCGCCGAGAGCCTGATGGCCAGCACGGTGAGGCAGAACAGCTCGTTGCGGTCGAGGCGGTCCTCGCGGCCAAGGGCCATGAAGTCGTCCCACCCCAGGCCCAGCGAGTGGCTGTAGGCAGAGAAAAACTTGTGCATGACGGACTCGTGGAAGCGCTCGTTGCCGGCGGGCACTGGGGTGTGGGTGGTGAAGGCGGACTGGGCGGCGACGGCCTCGGCGGCGGCCTGGAACGTCACGCCGTGCTGGCTCATGAGCATGCGGCAGCGTTCGAGGGCGAGGAAGGCGCAGTGGCCCTCGTTCATGTGATACACGTCGGGCTGGATGCCAAGGGCCTGGAGCGCGCGCACGCCGCCGATGCCGAGGAGGACCTCCTGGCTGATCCTCTCCTCGGAGCCGGCGGCATTGCCGTAGAGCCGCGCTGTGATGTTCCGGTCGTAGTCGCTGTTCTCCGGCACGTTCGCGTCGAGCAGGTAGAGCGGGATGCGGCCTATCTGGGCGCGCCAGACCTGGGCGCGGACCACGCGGCCGGGGTACTCGATTGCGATGCTCACGGGCGCGCCGTCGGGCTGCTTCACCAGCTCGATGGGCGTCGTGTAGAAATCGGTCTCGGGATACTCCTCCTGCTGCCAGCCGTCGGCGCCCAGGCGCTGGTGGAAGTAGCCCTCGCGGTAGAGGAGGCCCACGCCCACGAGGGGCAGGCCCAGGTCGCTGGCCGCCTTCACGTGGTCGCCGGCCAGGACGCCCAGGCCGCCCGAGTAGATGGGCAGGCACTCGTTGATGCCGAACTCGAAGGAGAAGTAGGCGATCCGCGCGCCCTTGAGGTCGGGATGCGCGTCGCCGAACCAGGAGGACCCCTGCACGTAGTCGCGCAGCCGTGCCGCCTGGCGCTGGACGCCCACCACGTAGCTGGGGTCGGCCGCCAGCTCGGCCAGCCGCTCGGGCCGCACCTCGGCCAGGAGTTGCACGGGGTTGTGGTTCACCCGCTCCCACACGTCCGGGTCGAGGCGGCGGAAGAGCGTGAACGCCTCGGTGTTCCAGCCCCACCAGAAGTTGTAGGCCAGCTCCCGCAGGCCGCTCAGCGCCTCCGGCAGCGCGGGAACCACGCAGAAGGTCCGCAGACTGCCTCGCATGGTGGACATGCGTTCTCCTCACGAAGCTCGAAGCCCCCCGCGTTCACAGGGAGACTATACATAGGATGCCCCCCGCTTGCAAGTCGTGGCCGGGCCTGTTGACTCCCCGCTGCCCGCTGCCTATGATTAGTGTACGGCAACCGGCCGAGAGACTCCGGGAGGTCAGAGGGCCAAGGCCATGACCACGCGAGCCCTTTTCCTCTCCGCCCTCCTTCTCGCCGCCGCAGGCGCGGCGGAAGTGCCCAGGGAACAGGATGCCTTCCAGCAACTCCTCCAGAAGGTCCAGACCGAGCCTGGCAAGGCGTCCGAGGACCAGGTGAAGGAGTTGATCGCCGCCGGCCAGCGGCTGGGCCATCCCTACGCAGTGTCGCTGGCCCTCAAGGGCTACCTGGTGCAGGCGCCCCACGTGTCGCCAGGGCTGCTCCTGCTGGCGGCGGAGAATGCGCTGTGCGCGGGGGATTTCCGAACTGCCACCGCGCGGTGCAAGGCCATCCTCGACGTTCCGCAGGGCGACGGAGTCGCGCCCGAGGCCGCGGGCCTGCTGTGCCGGGTGCTGGTGGACTTCCTGGGGGCGGACGACGAGGCGTATCGGTTCCTCGCGGCCAACGCCGAGAAGTTCCACCAGGCGCCCGCTGTGCGACGGTTCGACGCCTGGTTCCTCGACACGGCCCGCCGCCGGCGCGACTGGGCGGGCATGGCAAGGATGCTCCAGCTCATCCTCGCCCAGGGCCTGCCGCTCGAGCAGGAGCGGCTGCACTTCTGGGAGCACCTCGACGCCCTGATGGGCGAGGTGGTCCACGCCAACGACGATCACCTGGCCGCCCTGCCGTTTTGCAGGAAGCTCGTCCCCGCCATTCGCGACGACCGCCGCCGCACGCTCAAGTATGGCTTGTTCGTGGCGAACCTGGAGTTCAAGGCGGGCTCGGCGGGCAAGGAGGGGGCGAGCCTCGACGCGGCCTTCGAGCCTGTCGTGGCCGCTGCCCGCGCCTACTTCGCCGCCTACCCGACCGCAGCTACGCTGAGGGACATCGTTCACGCCTTCAGCGACGGCGGGGTGAGCACCTACTTCAACCAGGCGGCCTGGCAGCGCCAGGCGGCGGCGAAGTCCGCCTTATTCGCCGATGCATTCGGCAAGCTCAGCGACGCTGACCACGAGGCCATCCTTGAGTGGCGCGTGCCCTCGGGCGGCCACATTGTGGGCCTGCTGGCCAGCCGCGAGCAGTGGGCGGGCCTGGTGGTCCGCCACGGCGACCTCTTCCGCCGCTGCGATGCGGCGCGCCATATTCCTCTATATATGCAGGGGGCGCCGCGCGAACTCCTCAAGCAGCAGGCGGCGGTCGTGCGCGACGTGCCGTCGCGCGATGCGGCAGTCGTCAACGCCCTCGCCGCTGTGGGCGGGGTGTCCCTGCCCCGCGAGCGGGGGGCGGAGCCCCCGCCCACAAGCCTGGCCGAGGCGATGGAGCACCTGGTCCGCCGCGAGGCCTGGCACATGGCCTATGCCGAGCCTTTCGAGCTGATCGAGGGCCAGCTCTGGCCCGCCTGGCGCGCCCTGAGTGGCGCAGGCGTCCCGCCTGCGGACCCGGCAGGCAAGATGCCTGCCCCACCCGACACCACATACCGCCAGGCCCTGGCCCGCTTCGGTGCGAGTGTGCTGGCCAGGACGCCCCTCGCCCTCGACTCCCGCGCCGCGCGGGCATGCGTCGAGGCCGCCTGGGACCTCGGTGACGCCGCCGACGGCAAGGACCGCAGCAGCAAGGCGGCAATCATCCCCCTCCTCGACTCCCTCCAGTGGGTGCCCTACAGCGCCAAGGACCGCGCCTACGTGTTCGACACCGCCCATCAGCGCTTCCGCGCCTGGGCCGACTGGGTGCGCAAGGAGGTGACTGCCAAGGAGCCGAAGGCGACGAAGGCGATGGCCGACCAGATCGTGCCCATCGAGGACGCCTTCCGCCGCGTCCTGGCCGCCAAGCCTGACCCGGCGAAGGCCCCCGATGCGTCTTGCCGCGCGCTGGCCGAGGTCCTCGTGGCCGAGGAGGCGAAGAACCAGGAGGCATTCCTCAAGGCCGCCCGCACCCTGTATCCCCTGGTGCGCGACTCCGAGGCGAAGCGGACGCCGTTCGGCCGCGCAATTCTCACCTACCTCACCCGCTGCCGCCCCCAGGCATTCGAGACGATAGACTTCCAGGCCGAGGCCCTGGCCGACCAGCTCGCCCTTCGCGTCGGCCGGCTCGTTGTGGGCGGGGGCGCCCATCGCCAGCGATGGGCACCCGTGCCCCGCGCGCGGGGGACGGAGCCCCCGCCCACAGGGGAGTGCGCCCTGTCGAGCCGCATCCTGGGCGAGGTGGCCGAGGCGTGCGTGTCGCTCACGCCTGACCACGGCTGGTGGCGGGCGCCTGCGGCCTATCGGGAGCGCACGCTGCGCCTCAACGCCCTGTTCGAAAAGGCCCTGGCGGAGCAGCTTGGCCGCGGCCAGTTCTCGCCTCAGCTCTTCGACTGGTTCCGCGGCACGCGCTCGGGCGAGGGCTGGCGCGATGCCGAACGCGGGGAGGGGCTGATGGCCGCCCTCATCGAGAAGAAGGCCCTCCAGCAGGCGGGCTACCGCGCCCACGCCGCCTTCCGCAGCGCCACGTGCAGCGCCCAGTGGATCGTCCGCAACGAGTTCCCCACCCTCGCCGCCAGGTTCGCCCCCGAACGCTACTTCGACGACGCCTTCGTCGAGGAGGGGGTCTTCGACCCCCGCTACTGGGACCTGGGGGCCGACAGCCGCCGCAGGGTGGCCAACGCCGCGGCCGCCTTCTTCGCCAAGCTCGACACGCTGCCGTTCGGCTATGGCGACGGCGACGCCCCCGCCTGGAGTCGCGCCGACTTCTGGGATTGGCAATCCCGCGCCCTGGGCGCCGACAAGCCGGCCCGCGACGCCATGCTCGCCAGGGCCGAGGCCGCCTGGGGCAAGTCCCGCTTCGACACCACGGCGATGGGCGGCGGCTACTTCGCCGCCGAGGCAGAAAAGGGGCCATTCTCCTTTTCTGCGCAGCAGCCTGCGGCGCCCCAGGGGGGCGAAAAGGTGCATGTCCCCTTTTCTGCCCGCAAGGAGTTCTTCACCCGCCTGCGGCCCTACCTCGACAAAGTGCGAAGCGCGCCCGCGCGCCTCGGTCCTCCCTTCTTCGGCGCGCTCGCGAAGCTCGAAGGCAAGTCGCTCACGAAGGAGGAGTTCGACGCGCTCCTGAGCATCTTCCCTGATTGCACGCCCACCACGTGGCCGCGCGGCTGGGGCTTCGAGGCGCTGCCCCCGCTCCTCACCGAGGCCGCGAACGCGCTGGGGCGGCAGGCCGAGCTCTTCCCCCTCGCGCCCCACTTCTGGAAGATCGCGCGCGACACGCGGAACACCCAGCTCCAGCACGACCTGGCGAAGGCCGCCGTCGCGTTCGCCGCTGAGGCGCAGGAGCTGGCCGTCGTGTGGAGCCAGGCGGGCCTCGACCTGATGCGGGCCGAGCTCTCCGCCGAGGCCGCCAGCACCCTCGCCGCCGTCCGCTCCAAGGCACTCGCGGGCGTCGGCGGCACCATCCCCGTCCCCCGCGACGACCGCCGCTACCCCGTCTACGCGGCCCAGGCCGACTACCTGGCGGGCAAGACCCAGAGCGCCTGGGAACTCGCCGCGCGCAACCGCGCCGTGCTGAAGACGGTGGTGAGGGAACTCGACCCCGCCTTCCCCCTGTGGCTGATTGGCCGCAGCACGGAGCTGGGCGACTACGATGGGGCGGAGGACCTGGCGCGCACGATGATCCAGTGGTTCGACTCCGTGAGCGACGGCGTGCCGCCCGAGACGCGGGCGCGGCTGCTCCTCGCCTACGCCAACATCGCCGCGGCGCGGACCGACTACCCGCGGGCGCGGGCGCTCTACCAGCGCGTCGTTGCGGCAAAGGAGTTCGAGGGCACGCGCGCCCAGGGCGAGGCCCAGATACAGATCGCGGAGACCGACCGCCTGACCCGCCGCTACGACCAGGCCATCGAGCAGCTCGAGGCCATCGCCCGCAGCAAGGACCCGCTGGTCCAGGCCGAGGCCTACTACCACATCGCCCTGGTGAAGTTCGACCAGGAGGAGTTCCGCGAGGCCCTCAAACCGCTCGACGAGGTGTTCGCCCGCGTGCCCGACCACGCTCTGGCACGCATCCTGGAGGGCCGCACGAAGATACGCATCCGCAAGCTCGAAGAGCCTACCGAACTCCAGATCGGCACCGTCGCCCAGCGCCGCTTCATCGTGCCAGGCAAGCCCCTCGTGGTGAACCTGGAGGACCGCACCCTCGCCGCCCTGGCCGAATCGGAGGCCGTCGAGATTCGCGCCTGGACCGACTCGGGCGACGAAGAGACCTTCACCCTCCTGCCCTTCGCTGACTCCAAGACCAAGTTCCGCGGCCACCTGCCCACCGCGCTCGGAGCGGCCGCAAAGGGCAACGGCACGCTCGAAGTGCTGGGCAGGGACGTGGTGCGCTACGACTACTCGGCGGCGTTCCAGAAGGCGCACAAGACCATCGTCAGCTCGCCCCAGGCCCTCGAGGTGGTCACGGAGGCCGAGCTGCTCGTCTCGTCGGGCGTCATCCTGTCGAAGGAGGAGCGCGCGGCGCGGGCGCTCGAGGCCCTCATCAAACAACGCCTCGAAGCCCTCGAGCCCACGCCCCGCGAGAGGCCCAAGCCAAACGTCGCCCTCAGCACCGTGCGGCCCGAAGACCAGGTGAAGCCAGGCAACAGGATCAACGTGCGGGTGGTGGACGGCGACCAGAGCGTGACGGCGGGCAAGGACAAAGTGACGGTGAGCGTGGCCGCGGCCAGCGGCGACGCCATCGCCGCGTTCCCGCTGGAGGAGACGGGGACGCACTCCGGCGTCTTCGAGGGCGCCGTGCCCACCGTGCCCGCGCAGGCCGTGGCGCTGGCGAGCGATTCGCAGGACGGCGTGGAGCCGAACGCCGTGATCGGCCCGCTGGCCGAAAAGTCCCCGCCCTGGGTCGGCCTGCCCGACGGCGTGCGGCCCAAGACCTTCACGATTGACCTCAACGACAACATCGAGCTGGGCAAGATGCGGGTCGTGGCCAA
>Ga0194112_10006381_pt1 | contig 15604 bp, 14 predicted proteins | sample TA2MahC400mmetaG_FD_146191 | JGI IMG/M metagenome (GOLD analysis project Ga0194112, IMG submission 146191) | Freshwater microbial communities from Lake Tanganyika, Tanzania - TA2015016 Mahale Deep Cast 400m | ecosystem: Environmental > Aquatic > Freshwater > Lake | place: Tanzania: Lake... | reverse complement strand
AAAAATAAGACAACACTCAAAAAAATTATACCCCTTTGAATCACAGACCTTCTTTGAAAATAAGAACAAACAGTTACAGAGGGAAAGGGTCATCTACTGGCAGAATAGAAACATTTAAAAATAACTTTAATTTATAAATAATATAAATAAAATATGAGGATAAACATTTCCAAAATGAGGTGTAAAAGATGAAAAAAATATTTTTGTTGTCATTGATGTTTTTTATCTTAGTTTTTTCTCCGTTTGTTGTAGCAGGAGAACTCAAACCAGATTTGTCTAATATTATTTCTAAAACACCAGCAACTGAAAAAGTTTCTGTCATAATTCTATTTCAAGAAAGACCAACACAAGCAGATATCAGTATTATTCAATCTGACGGAGCAAGCATAAAATACCAGTATACTATAATCGATGCCGTTGCTGCACAAGTTCCTGCTCAGGCAGCTGATAAAATAGCAAAAAGAGCTTTTGTTAAATTAGTTGAGCCGGATTACAAAGTGAAATTAGTTCTTGACAAAAGTATTTCTCAGATTCAAGCAAATAAGGTTTGGGAATCGGGAATTACAGGCAAGAATATTGATGTTGCAGTTCTTGATACAGGAATTCATGATGAACATCCAGCTTTAGCTGTTATAAAAGAAATAGATTATACTGGTGAAGGTACAGATGATTTACATGGTCATGGAACACATGTTGCTGGAATAATTGCTTCTACTGATTCAACTTATAGAGGAGTAGCTTACGATGCTAGTTTGTTTAATGTTAAGGTTTTGAATAAAGATGGCTCTGGATATGGTTCTGATGTTATTAAAGGTATGGAATGGAGTATTGATAATGGTGCAGAAATTATTAGCATGAGTTTAGGGGCAGAGATTGATCCTTGTGACGGAACAGATGCTATTTCACAAGCAGTTGATAAGGCTGTGAGTAAAGGTGCTGTTGCAGTAGTTGCTGCTGGAAATTCTGGTCCAGATTCAGGGACGATAACCTCTCCTGGATGCTCAAAAAAAGGAATTACAGTTGGAGCAGTTGATGATAATGACAATGTTCCAAGTTGGAGCAGTAGAGGTCCAACAGATGATGGAAGAGTAAAACCAGATTTGGTTGCTCCAGGAGTTACAATAACTTCAACGTGGAAAGATAATTCATTCAGATCATTATCAGGAACAAGCATGTCAACACCGCATGTTTCAGGAGTTGTCGCTTTATTACTGGAAACAGATTCTTCATTAAAACCCGACGATATAAAAAATGTTCTAAAATCAACTGCTCTTAATCTAGGTTTAGATGAAAATATACAAGGGGCAGGAAGAGTCGATGCCTACGAAGCTTATATTTATGTAACTAATGTGACTAAAGAGCCAGAAAATGAAACAGAAGAAAACAAAACTAAAACAACGCCACCAGGTCTTGAAAAGAGAAAGAAAATAGAACTGCCTCCTGCTTTTGAAAGAGGCTTGCCAGCAACCGGAATAACTCCAGATTCCTTCTTTTATGGATTTAAAAAATTCTTTGAAGGTATAGACATGTTCTTTACATTTGATGACGTAGCAAAAGCAGAAAAACATGCAAAATATGCAGAGTTAAGATTAGCAGAAGCAAAAGAAATGGCTGAAAAGGGAAAGCCAGAATTTGTAGATGATTTGGTTGGAGAATATGAAGATAATTTAGAAAAAGCAAATGAAATAGCAAGAATTGCACAGCAAGTCGGAAAAAATGTTACAAAAGTAACAGATCTTGTTGCAATTGCGACTTCAATACATTTAGATGTTTTGGAAAATGTTTTAGAGAAAGTTCCAGAACAAGCAAAAGCATCAATACAAAGAGCGATAACTTCTTCAAAAAGAGGAAATGAAGAAGCATTAAGTGCTTTGGAAAAAGCTCAGCCAGAAAAAGCAGCAGAAATTCATTTCAGGATTGCAGAAAAAAGATTAACAAAAGCACAAGAAAAAGCTGACGAAGGAGAGGTAGAAGAGGTTGAAGATTTAATTGAAGAGTATGAAGATAGGATAAACAAATCAAATAGGATTGCAGAGATTGCTAAAGGTTTAGGTAATAACACTACAAATGTTGAGCAGCTTGTTACAGAAGCAACATCGACACATTTGGAAGTCTTATCAGAAGTTCATGAAAAAGTCCCTGAACAAGCAAAGCAGGCAATTGAGAAAGCAATGGATGTTTCTTCCAAAGGAAGAGAAAAAGCAGTTGGAGCGTTAAAAGAGAAAGGTGCTTTGGGGGAAATTCCTGAAGAGGTTCCTATCCCAGAAGAGGTTAAGGAAAAGATACCTTCAATAACCCCTGAAAAAGCAGTAGAAGTTCCTGAAGTTAAGATACCAGAAAAACCAACAACTCCAAGCGAAGGGGCACAAAGTGGAAGTGAACAATCATCTTCTGGAGAAACTGGAAGTTCTTCAACTGGCAGTGGTGCAAGTTCTGGAAGAGGAAAACCTTAATTCTGTAAATTTTAATACCTGAGCAAGAAATCTGCGGACTTCAGTCCGCCTAGATGAATTGCGTATAATTCTGCGTAACGAAATAATTAGTGACGGCTCACCGCCGTCTGTAGTATAGAATTCTCTAGTGATTATTCTATTCTGCAATCAAATAAAGGGAGTTGATTTTTATCTCAGACGAATTTATCCACTACAGCCATAGCATTGGCAACAACGTGCACCAGCTAGAATGGTGCACCAAATACAGATACGAGATGCTCAAGAACTCGTATATCCGTGAAGAGCTGAGGCAGATTCTCTATGAAGTAGCCAATAGATTCCACATCAAAATCATAGAATCAGGCATCATGCCTGATCATGTCCATCTGGTAGTCCAACTACACCCATCAATGTCCCAATCACGTGCAACACAGTTGCTCAAAGGAGCATCTTCATACGAACTCTTCTGTAAATTCCCTAATCTGAGATTACGTTACCCACAATGTCACCTCTGGAGCAGAGGGAACTTCAAGGATTCTGTTGGTAGAAACACTCAGGAGAATGCAGAGCACTATGTGAGAGAAAAGAACAATCTTTCAAATGACCTGATTAGATTCTGCATAGAAAACTTTATATTAATAACTATTACTTAATTTAGGTATATGGCGAATAGGGGACAGGTGACAGCGTTTATAATAATAGGTGTTATAATCGTGGTTGCTGTACTCGTAGCGGTTTACATCTCAAGGTCAGCCGTTCCAAGACAAGAGGATAAGTTCAGGTACATAGGCACTGAAGAGAAAACACTCAAGGTTCGAGGCTACGTGATATCCTGCCTTGATGAGTCATTGAAAAACGCTGTTTCTTACTGCTCCGGCAACTTCCCAGCCGGAGGGCCTAAATGTCCGGAATACGAGGTGAACATCAAGGATAGGATGCAAGAAAGCTTCTGTAGCTGCATACCTGAGTGCAAAGACTTCTCAGAGATCGAGAATGTACGAGTAGAAGTGCAAGGGGAATTCGATATGGAAGTCGTCCTTTCAGCAGATAAGAAAAGGGTAATAGTAACGCTAACTTATCCGTTGTTGGTAAAAGAAGGCGAATCTGAAAATATGCTCGGTACGAGAGAATCTCCTTTCACAGTTGATTATAAACTAGAAGAGGGCAGTTGCGTCCAGGTGAAGATTGATAACCGTGAAAGCTGCAGGGCAACTGAGGAGAAAACCGTAAAACTTTTAGGCTTGATACTCACTTATAAGATAGGCGACAGGGTCGCAATAGGGAGCACGTGCATAGCATGCTGAAAAAACTTACAAGGCTGAAAGCAAATATCCTTATAGGATTCATCCTCCTAGTGTCATTATGCTTATTCTTAAGTCTAAGCACAGCTACGAACATTAGCGAGCACTGGTTTTGCAAAAGCATACTCCCCCCAGCGGATGATAACTACTCAAATCCTATAACATGCAAGGATGAAAGCAACAAATTCACGCTGCAGGACGATTATGTATACGTCGTAGCTAAGCTTTCAAACCTGATAGAAGGCGATGAAGTAATCGTCAACATAATAGACCCGAACGACCAGTTGGTAACAGAATACAGCACTACTGTCGCTGAAAGCATAGACACAGCATACGACTTCACAAGCATGAAAATCAACGGGGAAAACCGTGCCTTAGGGACATACAAGGTCAACGTTTCAATAAAAGGCACCCAAGTATTGACAGACAATTTCATGATAGTCGACCCTCCTATACCTAAATGCTCTGACCACGGCTACTACTGCTGCCCTGCCGGAAAGATATGCGGCTCACCGAAAGAATCAGAATGCGAATCAGGAACTTGCTGCGCCTCAGAAGCAGACTGCAAAAGCGGCGCCTTATCGACACTGTCAAGGACGTTGATCACCAACTGCGAAGATACAGGGCTTAATGAGTGCAACCGTGTTGTAAAACTTTATGAATACAGCGTACATGGCTCACTCCAGCCAGAACAAGTAGTCGAAATAGAATACAGGGGGATGGACATAGACTGCTTCAAGAAAGATGACATAAAAATCGCTTATTATGACGACTCACAAGGCAAATGGGTAGAGAGGCCCACCGCTTCTAAACTTTTAGCTAACGACGTCTACCTAGCGCAGGCTTACATAAGATACGTCGGATACGTGGCCCTGCTGAGGACGAAATCCTGCGTGCCTTTAACATGCACATCTGGCGGATACAAGACCAAGCCTATCAGCAGCATAGTAATGGTCAATGAGCCAATCACTTTCGAGATTTGCGGAATGACAAGCCAATGCGAAGCGATAAAAGACGGAGTTTGCGACAAGAACTGCCCTCAAAATATGGACCCTGACTGCAGCAAGGTCAACTGCACATCTGAAGCAGGCGACTGCTGCGTGGTATCTTATGACAAGAAATGCGACAAAGATTGCGCACCTTACACAGACCCTGACTGCTGCAGGAAAGCTGACGGCTTCTGCTGCGTAGCAGGAGAGGATAGGAGCGACTCTGCAGGATGCGACAAGAACTGCAACACCGGATCATCTGCTTGTACAGGATGCACTCCTAGTGCTGGAGACTGCTGTAAAGCAGATAGTGATGGGATATGCGACCCTGACTGCCCTAAGCTGGGTAATGGTGTAGGATACTTAGATACGGACTGCTGCGCACAAAACAGCGTACCAGTAACTAATAATAAAGGTGACTGTTGCGATGCTACACGAGATGGCGTCTGCGACTGTGACTGTATAAAAGGTTTAGATATTGATTGCATACTCAACTATGATGGGCTATGCCACTAGATTAAACAAAATAAAACAGATAGACACATGAACCGAACAACAAAAACTGTCGTTTACTTGATGTTGATAGTACTCTTATTGACGTCTATGCTATTTATTAATGGTTGTGGCGGCAAAAAAAAGAAGCTGCCTTGCATACCACCGCTTATAGTCACTGGCCAAGCCCCTGGCGGGTTAGCATGCTATAACCAGTGCGGCTCGCCTGCAGAATGCCACTACATGGCCCCTAACGGAAAAGGGTCAGGATGCGACTACGGACAGACATGCACTAAAAAATGCGTATGCAACTGGATAGACCGTGACTTGGACGGCTACACTACAGAAACTTGCGTAGAAGACCAAGAGAACGACTGGCTAAGCCTGGATGAGGCTGAAGTCACATCCGAAGGCTACACATGGGACGTGAGCCAGAACTCTATAAAATCAAGCTCGTTATATTTCATGCAGACAAAAGGCAACCCTGCGACTAATGTTTACAAAATCGACATATACTCACCTTCAGGACTCTTCCAGTCATATAACTACGAGTCAGAACCAAACGGGTATTATCCTCTATCACCGACGAATAAGCTGACATTAAACTTCGGAACAGCAGTGGACATAAACTCCATTGTTATAAGCTGGGACGATCAGGGGATGTCAAATGCGGTTAAGCCTGTTCTTTATGTTAAAGCAGGATCGAGCAGTTGCGACTGCAACGATAACGATGGGAGCATATATCCTACAGCTCCGGAACTCTGCGACAACATAGACAATGACTGCGACGGCTCAGTAGACGAAGATGATGTATGCAAGAGAAACATATACATATGCAAAACCGACAGCTTCACGACTAATGTAAAAGGAGACGGTAAAGAGCTAAGCTCCGGATCTTGCAATGACGGCGAATGGTGCTCCGCTGAAGCTATCGGAGAGAAAGGGTCATGTAGCTATATGCCTGAAGAGCAAGAAGGCCTAGGCCAGCATGAATTCTTCGTTTACGTATGCGACAGGTATAGCTGTTTCAAATTCACGAAAGGTAAATTCTTTGTATGTGGTGAGGGGGTTAACTGCACGAACTTGTGTAAACCTGGTAACTGCAACTATGAGACTCAAGAATGGTGCAATGAAATAGGCCTTTGGGAGAAAAACGGTTACTGCCATAGCGAATGCGGAAAAACCGATAGCAGATGCGAAGGTGAATGCGTGCCAGGCACTTGCGACTTAACTGCTAAAAAAGTGTGCCGTAACGATAAGTACTGGGTTAGTACTGATTATTGTAACTGTAACGTATGCGGCAGCAAAGACTCAAGCTGCACTTCAAAAACCGGGTGTAGTTGCAAAGTAGGGGACTGTGACGTAGCTAATGGTAAATACTGTGAAAATAATATATGGAAATCCGAAACAAACTGCACGAGCTGTTGCCATGAAAGCTACAGTTGCTACGCGCAAGATTACTGCAATGAATGCACCACGGGAACCTGCGACACTACGAATAACCAGTATTGTAAAAATGGGGTTTGGACTTCAAAAGATTATTGTGATAATTGTGTTTGCTGTGACTTTGATTGTGGACTAGAACCTTGCTCACAAGGGGCTTGTGACCCGTATTCTCATGCTTACTGCAATAATGGAGTATGGCAGCCTTTAGCATGGCCTAATCCTTACTGCTTCCCAGGATACTGCGGAAAAGACCCTGCATGCGATTGTACTGATAGTAAGGATGGTTGCTGCAAAGGGGATAGTAATGGAGTTTGCGACACGGACTGTACAGAAGAGACTGATACTGACTGCGTAGGCCGTTGCACTACGAATGCTAATGACTGTTGCAATCCGATGCCTGACGGCACTTGCGACACTGATTGTTTAGCAGGGCAAGACCCTGACTGTCAAGAATGCCAAATAACTCATGATAATTGCTGTAGTGGCCTAGACGATAATAACTGTGATATCGATTGTACCGATAAGACTGATATTAACTGCGTAGGTATTTGCACAAAGAACGGGAACGACTGCTGCACTCCTAAATCTGACGGATTATGCGACCCTGACTGCTTACCTGGACAAGATCCTGACTGCTTTGCTCACCCTTGCGACGAGAATTGGGTTTGTGAGGAGTGGGATAGGCTTTGTGATGGCGTTAATGATCAGCATACTTGCAAGAAATGGGTGGACAAGTCCGGTTGTAACACTTTTTATGAAAAGCCTGAAGACTTTCAGAACTGCTATGTTGAGTTCACATGCACTGCTGATGACGATAAAGACGGTGATAGCTATCCGAGAAGGGCATGCTACGACGCAGTAAACCAAAAAGTCTTAGAAGAATTAGACTGTGATGATTCTGATGCTGCCCAAAACCCTGACGCTGAAGAGATTTGCAACGGAGAAGATGATGACTGCGATGACAGCAAAGACGAAGGCTGCCCATGCGTAGAAGGAAACACTCAATCTTGTGGAAGAAGCCAAGGGGCTTGCAGACCGGGCTTACAACTATGTGTAGCGGGATACTGGGGATTATGCGGCGGCTCAGGCTATATTGCTCCTGGTAAGGAGGTTTGTGATGATGGTAATGATAATAATTGTGATGGTTATGTTGATGAGAATTGTGTTTGCGTAGAAGGCGCGAAGCAGGACTGCGGAGCTGATGTCGGTATTTGCAAGAAAGGCTGGCAAGCATGCTACAACGGCAGTTTCGGTTCGGTTTGCAATGAGGAGGCTAAGGGTTCTACTGAGGTTTGTGATAATAAGCTTGATGATGACTGTGACACCTTTACTGACGGTGATGATTCTTCTTGCCAGGTCACTACTCCTGTGACTAGCGGTGCTGAGCATTGCAAGAACAGGAAGCAGGATGCTGGCGAAACAGGTGTTGACTGCGGAGATGGGAAAGACTGTCCTGACTGTGCTGAGAAAGCGCCAGCATGCAGCTATGGCGCCATAACTGAGAAATGCACTTGCGGAAAGGCAGAATATAAGACCGGCTACTGCTGCAATGGTAAGTACAGCCTCATGGAGTGTAAGGAGCCTGCTAAGGATTCTGACAGTGACGGCTGCACCGATGACAAGGAACTGCAAGTCGGTACGGATGTGAACAGCGGAGACACTGACGGGGATGGCTTGCTAGACTGTGATCCTAGCGAGGCTAATCCTTTATGCAACGAAGACGGAGTTTGCGATACTGAAAGGGATTACCCTGAGAGTTTGGAAAATTGTCCTGAGGATTGTGGCAAGAAAGGCGGCGTAGGATGGCTGACTTGGCTGACACTGCTCTTAATACTCTTATCCTTGACGGGTGTCGGAGCATACCTCTATGCTAAAAGCAAAGGCTGCAAGCTATCAGACTTCATCAAGATAAGAGGAAAGAAAAAAGAAGAGAAGCAAAGCCTGCCGTTAGGAGATTATAAACCTGCCATTCCGGCTGCTCAACCAGCACAATACACTAAACCTGCGCAATCTACCATCCTTAAACATCCGATGCAACCTACTGTTATTAAACCTGCCACAGGCAAAGGCAGAGAGCTGATAAGACTTCAAGGATTCGTAGACAACTGCTTAAGAAAAGGCTACACTAAACTACAGATAAAAAACGCGGCTCTAAAGTTCGGATGGACAGAAGAAGAAGTCGAAAACGCTTTCCAAGGGAAAAAAAGCAAGTATTCTATCTTCAAATAAAAGCTTAAAAACCCTTATCCTATCATAGATAAGCTATGAAAAACTTGATAGCCCAAGGAGCAGAAGCCAAACTGTACAAAGAAGACGATAAGCTAATCAAAGAAAGGATAAAAAAAGGCTACAGGCACGAAGAGATTGACAAGGGAATAAGAAAAAAAAATACTAGGCATGAGCAAAGGCTTCTAGAAAAAGCGGCGAAGATAATAAATGTGCCTAAAGTATTAGGCTATAACGAATCTGAGCATACTATAACAATGGAGTTTATACATGGCCTTACATTAAGGGACGCATTGGACCAGATGCCCACGCAAAAACGACTAGAAACCTGCGAACGGCTAGGTCAAGAAGTAGCGAAGCTGCATAACGCAGACATAATACATGGAGACCTGACAACCTCTAACTTCATACTCAAAGAAGATAAAATCTACTTCATAGACTTCGGGTTAGGGTTCCACTCTACGAAGATAGAAGACAAGGCAGTGGACCTGCACCTGTTAAGGCAGGCGTTCGAAAGCAAGCATTACACTCATTTCGAGCAAAGCTTCGAAGCAGTCATGAAAGGATACAAGGAACAGTCAAAACAAGCAAAAGAGATACTAGACAGGTTCGAAGTCGTAGAGAAAAGAGGAAGGTATAAGAAGAAGGGTGAGTGAAACATGGGGCGCACTTCTACGCCAAATCATACTTTTTGATTGTTTTTATCCACTTTTTGTCTAATTCTTGTTTTAATCCTGAAGCGGGTAGCAGATCTTTAAAAGACCAGTGTATCTTTTTCCATTTTAAAACATGGTCTGTAGCTAAGCATATGCTCCTTTTTTTGAATCCAGCTAGTTTAGGACTTTTCTTTGAAACTTTAACATTAGTTATCGGTCCAATTTTCGCAAATTTAGATACATCTCGTTTCCTATATATTCTTATACCCTCGATACCGCTCCAATTTCTTTTACTTTTCATAATCAATGCTTTAAAACCCAAATTACTGCTTAGTTCTACTAAATCGTTCACTAGAGAGGGGTTTGTTTCTGCGAGAAATATCTCATACGAAAATGCGATATCATAATAAAGATAACCTTTGTCTATTTTTTTAGCTAACCTAAAACGAGATATCATTGAACCTTCAAAATCAAACCACATTCGGAAAGCTAACATTTGTACTTTTTTACTTTCGTTTAAAATGAATTTTAAGGTAGGTTGTGGTTTTGATAAGAATTCAGCTTTAGTCTCTTTAGTCGGGGTGGTTTTGTATTCGGGAGACAGGTTGTATAGCGCGGTTATTAATTTTTTAGAATAAACTCGAGAGCTCAGCATGTCTTTGTACTGATACTGCGCTATGTTTTTACCAATAATTCTGTTTGATAGGTAGTTTAACAGTTCATGTTGTTGGGTACTATCTTTATGTGTTCCGAGCCTAAGTTCCTTTTTATAATCCTTATAAGACTCTATTGAACCATCGCTCAAGGCTATAACTGCTATAAATTTTAATAATCGTGGATTTTTGAAATCTTTAAACAATCTTACCCCGCTTATCATGTAATCACCAACTTTTTAATAACAAAAACAAAACGTTTTTTGTTTATAAACATTCGGCACACGCTTGTCCAGTTGTCCAGTACTGAAGGTTTTATCGATGGTAAAAATTGTGAAGATTTTCCGAATTGGCGAGTTGTTCTTCTGGGGACTTGGAAGATTTTTTGATGAGTTTTTGTTAAGAGTTTCTGATTGACGCCCTGAATGTGAGACCGCTTAGGTATTAATTATGAAAAAGGGTTTGGCCTTTAACACCTCAAAAAATAAGAAAACTAAAATTTTAAAAAGGGGCTCTGACTCTAATGTTTAAGATAGAGCCCCGTGGTGTAGCGGCCAATCATACGGGCCTTTGGAATCTTTAAAAGATGAAGAAAGCCTGTGACCTAGGTTCGAATCCTAGCGGGGCTATCATTTTTTTCTTTTGTGTTGTCCTGATTTAAAGTCCTCTCGCTGTTTAGTGTTGGTTGTCATTTTTATATTATTTTCTCATTTTGTCTAGGAATGCTTGGTGGGGTGTTCTGAGTTTGCCTTCTGGTGTTTTGAGGCTCCAGTGTGGTCGTTTGTGGTTGTAGTGTTTTACTGCTTTTTCAAATGATCCTGTTTTGGCCCATAAGACTTTGATTGTGTGGACGAGTTTTTCCATTTTGCCGTTGCTTTGTGGGTGTTTTATTCTGGCGTATATTTGTTGTATGCCTAGTTGTTTGACTTGTTGTTCGTACCAGCTTTCTCCTTTTTTGCAGCCTTCTTTGTCGTTTGAGGTGAATGGTGAGCCGTGGTCTGAGTGTAGTTGTTTTGGTTTGCCATGTTTCAGGGATCGTTTTAGGACTTTGAATGCGTTTTCGCTTGTAGCGTGTTTAAACTTCCCATATCCTGTAATGAAACGTGACGCGTCATCTTCGTAAAGGATGAACTTCCAGCCGGCGTATTCTGCCCAGTCAGTGTGTTTAAGGCTTAAGCTGTGTTTTCTTTCATACCTGACCCAGCGTCTTTTTCTTTGCTTATTCTTCTCTTGATGGGCTAATCCTTCTTCAAGCAGTATCCTGTGAATCCGATTATGGGGGATGTGGATGCCTTTTTCATCGAGGATCAGCTCAAGCATCGTAGCCCCAACCAGGTACTCTTTACACGTTTTTATAACCAGTTTTCTTTCATCTTCACTTACATGCTTAGGCTTTCTGCCGCATGGCTGGAGGATAGGATCTTTAACATGTTCATACTTCTTATGAACCCTTCTCGCATGCCTGGATGTGATATCTTGTAATTTAGCAATCGTATAAAAACCCATATCCCTTTTGTCACCCTCCCGAACAACCCACCTTATTTTCCTTTTATTGAGCTTTTTCATAAGCTCTTGCTTTTCAGCAAGGCTTATCTGTTTTATCGAGAGGACATTATTTCGGGATAATACACATTTTTTTCTTATAAAAACCTTTATAAAACAGAATAACCGATTACTCTTTTGATAGCCTCATAGCCCTGTAGAAGAGAAAGAATCTCTGCAGAATGTAGCGGCCAATCATACGGGACTCTGGAACCTCTAAAACGGTGAAGAAATCCTGTGACCCAGGTTCGAATCCTGGCGGGGCTATCATCTTTTTTTCAATAAATTTTTAAACTTGCCAGTCATTACTATCCTTACTATGGAAGAAACATCTGGAGAACTCGTAGGAGAAGTGTTCACGTACTTCTCGAAAGTAGGAGTAGCCGGGATAAAAGTAACAGGGACCATAAGGAAAGGCGACAGGCTGAAATTCAAAGGAGCCACAACAGATTTCGAGATAACAGTAGACTCTATGCAGGTCGAAAGGCAGGAAGTGGAAGAAGCTAACGCCGGAGACAGCATAGGACTAAAGGTTCCGGACAAAGTAAGGGGCGGAGACAAAGTTTACAAAGTAGAGTAAGGCTTATAAACCCTTTATTTGTTAACTAGTCTAAAAGGATAGGTCGGTCAAGGCTTACCTATACCAGGAATAGACAGAGCTTAGTAACTATTTCTGAGTATCAAAACAGCTTGAAAGGAGAAATAAAATGGCAAGAATGTATTCAAGAAAAAAAGGAAAAAGCGGTAGCAAGAGGCCGGTTAAGAAAACAAAGCCCGTATGGTTGAGATACGGTAGCAAAGAAACAGAACAGCTAGTCATAAAACTCGGAAGAGCTGGAAAGACAGCTAGCGAGATAGGCATAATATTAAGGGACAGTTATGGCGTGCCTTCAGTAAGGGAAATCACCAAGAAGAGGATTACGCAAATACTTGAAGAAAACAATCTCACACAAAAGTTGCCTTATGACTTGTTAGCGCTTATCAAGAAAGAAATAGCAATCATGAAGCACGTAGACTCTAACAGGAAAGACATGACGGCAAATAAAGGGCTAATACTAACAGATTCTAAGATTCGAAGGCTTGTGAAGTACTACAAACGAATCGGAAGGCTTCCACAAGACTGGTCATACGACAAGAAGAACGCTAAGCTATTGTTAGAATAAGGACTATGGGCTTAGAAGAGTTTAAGCAGCACGTGAAAGTAGCGGCAGAAGCGTTCAAGCAGCTGCCGAACAAGCACATCAAAGTAGTATCTCATCTAGACTGCGATGGCCTGACAGCAGCCGCTATAATCACCAAAGCCTTAAGCCGCGAAGGCTTAAACTTTTCTTTAAGCATAGTCAAGCAAGTAGATCAGAACGTGCTGGAGGAGCTGAGCAAAGAGAAGTATGACTGCTACATCTTCACAGACCTGGGCTCAGGATACTTAAGCAGCGTAGAGAAACATCTCGGCGGAAAGAACGTTTTCATCCTGGACCACCACAGCCCTGAAGATTTTAATACTGGTGTAAGTCATGTAAATCCTCACATGTTCGGAATCGACGGCAGCAAAGAGATCTCCGGAGCAGGAACAGCATATATCTTCGCTAAATCACTCAACGAAGAGAACAAGGACTTAGCGCACTTAGCAATAATCGGAGCTATAGGCGATATTCAGGAGAAGCAAGGATTCACAGGAATGAACATGGAGATATTAGAAGACGCTGTATCTTCTGAGAAGATGACTGTTCGGAAAGGGTTAAGCCTTTTCGGAAGCCAGACCAAACCTTTATACAAAGTTTTAGAGTTCAGCACAGACCCATATATTCCAGGAGTTACTGGAAACGAGCAGGAAGCTGTGAAATTCCTAAACGAATTGGGCATATGTGCGAAAGACAGCAACGGCCGTCCGAAGAAGCTGGTCAACCTGAGCGAGAAAGAGATGCGCACATTAGTCGAAGGGATAATAATGCGGAGAATAGGTATAGAGGAAAACCCTGAGGATGTAGTCGGGAACAATTACTTACTAGTTGAAGAGGCTGAGGAAAGCCCTACGAGAGACGCCCGAGAGTTCTCGACTTTATTGAATTCATGCGGAAGGCTAAAGAAGCCATCTTTAGGCATAGCTACGTGTTTAGGGGATGAGAAAGCGAAAAGAGAAGCGATAAGGATGATGGACGATTACAGGCACGCGCTGATAAGATCACTGAACTGGTTCTACTCCAACAGGAATACTGAGCATGTAACAGAGAAAGATGGATATGTTATGATAAAAGCCGGGGATAATGTTAAGGACACTATGATAGGGACTATAGCGTCTATAATCTCAAGGTCTAATGTTTACTCTGAAGGCACTATAATCCTGTCTATGGCTAACATGGCCGACGGACATATAAAAGCCAGCTTAAGGCGTGTAGGGACTAACAAAGCGATGGACTTGAGAAACATTGTAAAAGAAATAGCAGACAGAGTCGGTGTAAAAGAAGCCGGCGGTCATAGGGATGCTTGCGGGTGCTTGCTGCCTAGCGAAAAAGGGCAGGAATTCTTAAGCGTTGCAGAAGAAGTGATGAAGAAAGTCACAAAATTAGACTATTAGAAGATTTGTGCTATTTCTTCCTGCTAGCAAACTTTTTTAAACTTAAACATGCACTATAACACTATGAAACACTGGATAATCTTGGCATTGCTTATAACCGCTATGCTTCTTTGCGGTTGTGGAGTCAAGGAGAAGCCACAGCTTGAAGAATTGCAGGTAACAGCCTGCAACTCAGCAGACTCGCACCAAACATGCGCCAAGCTACCAGATCTAGACTTAGTGACTGCGGAAGATTGCTGCGCTGCGCTTGGTAAGTGTTGCCCTTAAAATTCTTAGAACAGGATACTGTCAAGATAACGGGACGTGATTATCTCTGACGAATTTTATCAGACTTAACAGCTTATTTCTTTTTAACTTGAGATTTATTCCTGCTATTTCTGCTGGTGTTTTTCCTTTCAGTCCTTGATGCGGGTTCACGTAATTATGGATTATTCTTCTCAAATCCATAAAACATTTTGCGTCATCAAAACTTTTGAAACCGCTCCGGATTGATTTTATCCTGTCTTTTATTTTTCCATTATATCTTTCAATAGGATTATTGTTATACTCCTGTCCATATCTTTTGCATGCTATCGGCACTCCGAACCGGAGTTTCGCAACACGGTAGAACAACTTGTTGAATGCGGTTTTGTAATTTTCAAAACCATCACTTACAAACGTGATAAGCTTTCTATCCCTAACTTTCTTGTGTTTTTCCTTGTTAAACCTCTCAAGTATTTGTTCGTAGCAAGTATCCTTGATTTGTTTTAGAAATTTTACACATTCCTTTTTCGTTCTTTTCTCGACGAAAGAATGAGATAAAACAAATTTTGTTTTACTATCAATAGCATTCAAATCATAATTATCTATGCCCTTAACTTTCACATATTTTTCATCATAATGCACCCTCCCTTTTATAACAGGAACTTGATTATGATTTATCGGATTTTAAAAAAACACTATACTTATTACACCACTCTCTTATAGCCTCTCTACTTACCCTGACCCCATCATGCTGCCATAAATGGTCTTTAATCTGAAATAATGATAAGCCCTCATTATGCAGATGAACCGCTCTAACAATATGCTTCTTATTATACCTCATCCCTTCAAAACCATCTTGCTGAACAAACTTCCTATGGCACTTATTACAAAGAAAAAGCTGCTTAACACCAGACCGGTTATACCTCTTACCACGCTTCGAAACATTCCCAGACCTACACTCAGGACATTTCATAAAAACACTCCACCTCCTTCCTAGAAATAAAACACCAAAGAGACTTATAAACTTATCCCTTTAAGTTGACAGTATC
>Ga0194112_10006379_pt1 | contig 15606 bp, 14 predicted proteins | sample TA2MahC400mmetaG_FD_146191 | JGI IMG/M metagenome (GOLD analysis project Ga0194112, IMG submission 146191) | Freshwater microbial communities from Lake Tanganyika, Tanzania - TA2015016 Mahale Deep Cast 400m | ecosystem: Environmental > Aquatic > Freshwater > Lake | place: Tanzania: Lake... | reverse complement strand
CGATGATATCGCCGAAAACGGTTACAAGGACAGCCTTGTCAGAGCTCGTCCCCATATCGTGCGCGATGATATACTTGTCCGGCATTCGTCTAAATCGGGTCGGGTTGTCGTTGGCTCTTAGCCGATAGGTATGATTCCCAGGAGATCAACGGTGTGGTGTTCGCCAATGTAGAAATATGCATCGGCATAGTCAAAGCAAAAAGAAGCTCAGAGCAGCGCGCGATGCTGGGAAGAATGGAATCAACGGGAACCAGCGGGAAAGCCGAGACCCTGGAAATTACCCTTGAAGAATGCGCAGGTAAGCTTTCCATGGCCCCACGGCCTCATCATATTGCTTCGCCATCACCCTGACAATCTGGGCGATGTGGGTGAGATCGTGAACCGCCCAGGTCGCCAGAAGCTGTTTCAACGTGACCTGGCCGAAGGCGGGATGCGTTCCCTTGAGCTCGAGCTGCGGGGCCTGTAGCTTGAAGCCGCGAAGGCGCTCAAGGTTCTCCCGGCGAAGTGTCGCGAACAGATCGATGAGTTCGCCGATCGATTTTGCCTGGTACTTCTCCTTAAATCCGACGCGGTCGAACGGCGCAAACGGTTGAGCCTCACCGTGCTCGAGGATGATCTGGATTCGGGGTATCCAGTCGGTCTCTTCCCCGTGGATGAGATGCCCGACAACGTAACGCGGGCTGAATGTCTCAGGCCCTTCGTTCGCAGAGAGCCACGTATCAGAGAGATTCGCGAGCAGCTCCCTCACGACCGCTGGAGTTCGTTCCAGTATCTCCAGGGCTTGAGGTAGGGTCAGTTCCATGGTTCGAGTTCTCCAGTACGATTGCCGCGAGCCATTACGTGAGTTTGTCGGTGGCAGCGGCGACAAGCATCCTCTCCAGAGCGCGTGCCGCGTTCGCACGAATGTCTTCCGGGATTTCGATCACATACTTCATCGACCTGAGCGACTCCAGCGTGGTTTCCAGTGTGATCTTGTTCATATGGGGACAACGCACGCTGCAAAGTCGCAACATCCCTTTCTCCGGAAACGCCGCAGCGACGTTTTCACCCATTGCACACTCTGTGAGAAGAAGATAGCGTTGAGCCGCCGACTCGCGAATATATCGGACCATCGCCGAGGTCCCGCCCGAAAAATCGGACGCTGCAACAACCTCCGGCCGGCACTCGGGGTGGGCAAGGATCAGAGCATCGGGGAATTGCTTCCGAACGTTTTCGACATCCGTGGTCGAGAACTTCTCGTGCACTTCACAGCGTCCGTGCCAGCTGATTATCCTGTATTTTGGGCCGCCCCCGCTTCCAGCGCGGCGTTGCGATCGAACAGGGACGATGATCTGCCTGCCCGTTTCTTTTGCGACGTTTCTCGCCATATACTCGTCCGGCAAAAAAATCACATTCTCTGCGTCAAGCGATTGAATGACGGAAACGGCGTTCCCTGACGTGCAGCAGATGTCGGCCTCTGCCTTCACGGCCGCGCTCGTGTTGATGTACGCGACCACCGGAGCCCCAGGGTATTCCGCCTTAAGACGCCGAACATCTTCAGCATTGATCTCGTCTGCAAGCGAGCACCCGGCTTCATCAGAAGGAAGGAGCACGGTCCTGCCGGGATTCAGGATTTTTGCCGTCTCTGCCATGAACCGCACCCCGCAGAACACGATGATCTTGTTGTCGGCTTGAGCCGCAGCGCGACTAAGTTCGAGCGAATCGCCTGTGATATCAACTATCGAGTGATAGAGGGCCGGTTCCATGTAATGATGGCCCAGAATCAGGGCGTTCTTCTCTTTCTTGAGTCGGATGATCTCATATGCAAGCTCTGCTTTGTATCGGAGCTCGATTTCGGGTACGACATCTCTCAACTTCGACCTCAAAGAGCTATAGATCTCATCACGCGTCATCATGTCCTCTTTGTGCTTCTGGAATCTGACGTTGTTTCCTGATGAGCTCCTGCGAGTTGCGCTCAACCATCGCCACGTACATTGTCACCACTTCTTATCTGAACCGGCAATCTTGTCGGTCGGCTCAACAAGAAAGCTTACGTCCAGAGCCTTTGGCGAGTGCGTCAGTGCGCCGACCGAAATGAAGTCAACACCGGTTGCGGCGATGGCTCCTACGTTGTCCAACGTAATCTTACCTGATGCCTCGAGCGGAACGCGACCACCAGCAGTCTTTACCGATTCGTTCAGCTCTTCCAAGCTCATGTTATCGAGCAGGATTCTATCCACGGCCAATCCCAGTGCTTCCCTGAGCTCCGCAACGCTCTCTACTTCCACTTCAACAAGGAGATTCCGATCGTGCATCTCTCGTACACGACGAACGGCCTCTGAGATGCCACCGGCCACTGCGATGTGGTTCTCCTTGATGAGCACCATGTCGTGCAGGCTCATACGATGGTTCTGCCCACCCCCGACTCTCACAGCCCACTTGTCCAGCAGGCGCAAGCCCGGAGCCGTTTTCCTCGTGTCGAGGATGATCGCCTTTGTGCCGCGCACCGCCTCAACAAATTTCCGTGTCATCGTGGCAACGCCTGACATTCGCTGAAGAAAGTTCAGTGCAACACGTTCTCCGGTGATCACTCCACGACCATCTCCTTGCACCGCTGCAAGCACCTGGCCCGTTTCGATTGTGTTCCCGTCCGTCACACGTGCGCGAAAGTCGATCGTGTCATCAAGAATTCTGAATGTCCTCGCGACAACCTCAAGCCCCGCAACAACTCCCGGCTCTTTCGCGACAAAGTCGCCGTTCAGAATCGCCTCAGGCGAGATCAGAGCCGTCGTGGTTACATCTCCTCCACCAAGATCTTCCTCAAGTGCTAATCGTATGATTTTATCAATCTGATCAACATTCATAGGAGATATTCTGCACCTCCTCATAAGATCATCGCTTCCAGGAAAACGTCACGAGCGGAAGAACAACCTCCGCCAGTGACTCGAATCGCAATCGAGTTTCATCGAGCTGACTCATATTGCGGCAGAAGTACGCGAAGTATCACGAGAACCGCAACGGTCCAATTGCGAACGCAGTGATTCCGATGTCGAAGCGACAGTGATTTCGGAATCGTTCCTGAGATGCCATGGCAATTCGCAGCGGCTCACACAGATGTGTAGAGAGACCGTGGGCGAGAATTGGCGATGAGCCGAAGGCGCAAATTCCCTCCCTTCCCAAGAGAGGGATTGAGGATGGGTTCGAAGGCCCGAACAAGGTTGCAACGCTTGAGGGACGGAGCATTCCGCCAAGACCTTGGCTAAAGCCAAAGGACTCGCTCCGGAATCGCCCCTGGTTATCGAACTTGAAGATCCTATCCTGCGCGGCATCAGCGATGAAGATGTCGCCGCGCGCTCCATCAACCACCACTCCCTCAGGCCTGATGAATCGATTCGGTAGTACAAAATCGATGAAGCGCTGCTCCTGCCGGCCGGGATCATATTACCGGACGGCAGGATCCAAATACGGTGTTGCTGCTCTCATTTTTTTCCTGAGATACAAGTACTTTCCCTTCCAATTTCTGCTCATGCTCCGAGGCACGACCTCCTTCCAAAGGGAGAGCAAGCAGCTCCCCACCCGTGAGCTCGGGTCACTGGGAGTCAGAGTCCTGACGTTGCGATAGCGCCGAGGAATCTGCCCAGAGCAAGATCCGGCGACAGCTTACACACCGAAGGCTAGGGAGCGATGAAGACGTGCTTCAACAAGACAACTTCGATTACGTTCCTGCAACTCGGTGAGGTATACTTGGAGAGACGCTTTTGGACCGGGATCTGAACACGCAAGTCAACGCTCGTCCCAATTCGATCGCGCCGTTCGTTGTTGCGACTATAGCTGAGTCAATGCTGATAAGCCGGCGGCTGATCTGGCTTACCAAGACTGCGGTGTGGGAATCCGCCGCTGGAAAGCTGCCGGTACGAAATCCGCTGGCTAAGGAGCACAAAGCCAACGAGGAGCCACGTGAGCACTAGCGGCGGAAATCCCACCTACTCTTTTCCGCTGACATGAGGGAGATGGGCCCGATACGCCCTCCCTACATGAATTATACCTAAAATGGGGTCGTGCGTAAATCGGGAATCCACAAGCGTCGGAATTCGTCGCCAGTTCTCCGAGACGATAAGTAGGTCAACGTTTATTGGCGACCTCGTTTCGGATAACTTGGATAATCGAACTTCGTTCTACGACAATGTTCTGAGTTTCCCCCACACCATCACCCCGCTAACATTTACCTATGGCCCAATGTACGAGAGGGCACTCGAGCTCAATGCCTTGGCCGATTTTGGCATCTCGACGGTCATTCCAAATGATGTTCTTGCCACGAATGAGCAGAAAGCAGAAGTCTTTTTCTACAAAGGCATGGCGCTCCTCATACTCGGGGAGAACTTCAGTCGCTTTCCCGTTACCGAAAAAGGTCCGGTGCTGACGGCGCGGGAGGCGATCCAAAACGCGCTCAACGCGTTCGACGAGGCCTTCGGTCTTTCGGTCCAGAATGCTATGAAAACCAACTGCAAGCTCGCGCGGGCTCGAGCGTTCCGCATATTGGGCGATAAAGCCAACGCCGCTGTTGAAGCGAACGCCGCTCTGGCCCTGCCCGGAGCCGCTTCGCATGTCTTCCTAGTACCGTTCGACCCGGCAGCTCCCCTTACCTCAACAACGTATGCAGCGATGGTCGGCCGCACGTCGAACGACGTTCAGCCGAACCCGCGGCTCGATTTCCTGGATCCCAAATACACGACGAATGGTACACCGCACCCGGCATTGAAAGCTGAGGAAGCACATTTGATTCTCGCTGAGGTCGCATTGGCGAACAACGACCTTGCAGGCGCACGCACCGCTTTGAGAAACGCCATTACTACTGCGCGCGGGCGACCAACAGGGACATTCAACGATCGCGATAAACGAACCGGCCGTCCGAACGATCCTAATATGAGAGTTAAATACGATGGAGACTCGCCGTCCGTGGCGGGCTTAATCCAGCGGCGCGGCGGTTCCTCGGTGGTGACCGTGTACCCAATTTCCGGTACTTCCCTAACAACGACGATGATTGATACACTTTCGACGAAGTACCAGCACATCCATACGCTTTACTTGCTCCGTCAGCATATCTTCTTCCTGGAGGGGCGTCGGATGAGCGACCTGGGAATTCGGCTTCCAGTCACCCAAAGACAGATCGATGGCAACCAAAACGTCGTCGATGGAGAACCGGGTACACGAGTTGTCGTGCCGGATTATATACCACCCAGCGACGAGATGAGACACTTTTCGGTCTCAGGGTCGGTTGTAACAATCAAATGGGACATGAACAAGGTTGTTGCGAATAACATCAGTCGGGTTTCACCGTTTGGTATTCAGTGAAAGCAAGCAGCAATGAGATAGGCCACTTGACAAGAGATATCAACCCGCCTGCTTGCTTCCTCTCTCAGAGGGGGAATCCTAATGACTTTCTTGTGCGAATCCCGCGGAGGGGGAGCGGTCGTAGGATACTTCGACTTCCGGGACACCAACGACAGAGAGTTCTTGGGCTCTTTGAATTTCGCAGGCTTTGGTATCGAGCTCACGCACTTCATCATGTGTGCTCATGGTGAGTACTTACATGTCTATTCCAGCGAGCCCTTTGCTCGCGTCATCGAATACAGAGTGACCGCATCTACCAAGAAGTGGCGAGGATGCCAGCGACTCTGCATCCCACTTGGCCGGCGGATTGGATATCCAGGAAGGAAACGGAAGTTCTGTGATATTCCTTTTTGAGAGAAAAAAAAGGGGACCAGGCCGCCCCGATGCAGCAGTCGGGAGCCGAGGCACTCATTGCCGTGCTGCGTTGGACGACGGACCCGTTCGGCGTAATTGTCGCTTGATCCACCCGCGGGCAAGCAACGGCAACAAAAAGATCTGGTAAGCTGCCGCAATGAGGCCGGGAAAAAGCGCGGCTGTGAAGCACAGCATGTAGTTTGTCGTCACTCTCTTCGTAATGAGAACGAAAACGACGAAAAAGGCCCTTCCGGCAACCAGAGCAATCACTACCGACAAGAATGGATTGCCATCAACCTTTTCACGGAATATGCCGGTTACGAAGCCATAGGTCGCAAGTTCTGCCGTCATAGAAGGAAGGACGCTCAGTGAAGGGGATCCGGAAAGAAGGAAGCTGGCAATTGGTGCAACGAGCCCAGCCAACACTCCTCCGCGCCAACAGTATATCAGGCCGGCCAAAATCACGCTGCATTGCATGGGCAAGAGAAAGCGCACGGGGGCATCAGCCAGATGGGCTAGCGCTGGAAAAACAATGGCAGCAGCAATGAGAAGGAGCTCAACAAGAAGTGCCCTGGAGGTCGACAACGACAGTGTACGCTGGTGAAATGCAACCACGTTCTCGTCGGCAATCAAGATCATTTGTTCTCCATCCGGTTGTTTCTCAGTGATTCATCTGCCTTTTCGATTCCAACCTTCACGAGAAATGCTCAGCTTGCTCCTCGGCATGGTGAAGAGCGAATCATCTATTTCAGGATCAACTTCAAGCGTATCCAAGATCAACCTTCGGATGGTCTGCCCCTTTCTGACAACCCATTCTTTCACTTATCTGAGGTCACAAGATCTCCCTGATAGTGCCTGCACTCATCCCGGACGGAGATCCCCGGCTTCTCGCCCTTTGCTCACGCCTACCAGAACGGAGGTAAACTGCCTGTTGAGGTGGATGGCGACAAGAGCATGAAAGAGAAAATCTGCACGATCGACGAATTCCAATCCGAAACAGAAAATTCCCAGGATATATGTCGCTATAGAAAAATAGAACTCATCCCAGCCGATCTCCTGTGCATCCCCGTTTTGGAAGACTTGTGCACACACGTCCACATCGGACGGCCGACACGGAGAAAGCGTATGTCGGCACATCGTCAGATGTATCCGAACAACGGCGGAAAAACGATCACGACGATCGCCGCCCACACGGCATAAATCGGCACGTAGTTCGTCTGCCAGCGTTCGAGGTCCCCGAACGACCCGCGCCCGCGCATTTCGGGGGAGGCGAGGAATTTGACGTGGAGAAGGAGGTCACGTCCGCTTATTCCTGCGACGTCAGGGAGTTCTTGAGAATAAGAGCTGATGCCTATCGCCGCCAATACAACGACCACGGCACGGCACTGCGAGAGTACTCCCGCTCTGAGTCTTTCAGGTGTTCGCTTCATGGCACGTTGCTTCCAATCCTGCAAATTCCGTAACGAACTATGGAGGCACACCAAACTTGCTGATTTCCGCGGCTCTAAGGAATCGGTAATCGACGAGCGTGTTGATTCATCGCCGAAGACGTCAACACAGCGTGCGCGATTTTCGGTGGGCGAGAATACTAACGAGCGTGACGAAGTGGACGTCAAGTGCTATGAAGAACGGGTAACCTGTTTCTCACCGATCCACGGCGATCTCACTCAGCGCGGTGTAGGATACGAAACCTGGACGGGCGGGTTGCGTCAGGCGTTGGGAAGAAGAGTGATTGGCGGGTTGAAAGAGCATGATTGTCACGCTGACCCGCTACAAGCGACAAAAGAAAGGCCAAATCTTTTCAGATTCGGCCTCCGGCGTAGCGGGGGCCGTAACTTCGCGGCAGCTGCAACCTTGCATCGCACGTTTGAAATGGCACTGCAATAGCAGCTTTGCCAACCACACGTCCGGGTTTCGTTGGTGATCCTGCGATACTTGAGCCCAAGATCGGCAGATTTGCCCTGTGTCCCTGTTCTATTGGAAGACCTGAGATGACTGTTTGCTCCAGAAAAGCACGTAAGAACCATGACAGTATAGCCAATAGCGTATTCCACATGACCTGCAAGTGTAGTTCAGTGAGCCTGAAGATCCTCGCTTGGCTATGGAGAGCCGAGCTTGATCACCAGCCCGGTGTTCGATCGGGCAGAGGTGACCGTGTCTGCTGTGCACTGCACACGAACAGGGCCACGGCGGCAAAAGGCTGAACGTGATATCTTGGAAACGGCATTACACGCGCATCCTGGCAATCACTAGGCGATACGCCGGTGAGACATTAAAATCCTATCTCAACGCTCACAGCGCCATAGCTCAATGAGAAGTCAAGCACCATACGATGATTCTTAGTATCCCAGGAAGAGTTTGCCAACGCACGCCTCGGTGTCGCTACCACTTTTGCCGGCTTCTCCAATCCCCAAAGTTCTAGAACTTGGCGTTTCTCTGGCCTGCCGTTGAGGTGTATCCGCAGAACACCTTGATCCCATCCCGGTAGAATGTAGCTGTTCACGGCGATACGGCCAGAAATCCTTTTGATGGTTCCTCCCATCAAAACATCGAATGTCTGATCCTCATCCCAATTTTCTCGACTGTTCATGATGAGGACGCGATCGTCGTAGTGAACAATCCATGCATTTCCCTTGTCGGCGCTCGCATACCGTGTGTCGAAATACCTTTTTACCTCCTCGCTCGAGGTGAAAGTCTGAGCCCGTACCTGGACTGGAAAACTCTCCAGTGCACTCTGCGGTGTCCATTTAGGTACGATAGGAATCCAGAAGTATCTGGTCCTTGACGGGATCATCTGGAAAGGATGCTCAATGCCGTACGTCCCCTCGTAGAGAGCATGCATTGACCCATAGTCCATCGACCAAGCCGAGTCAGGGCGGTCGGCAATGTATGCCGTACGAATCTTCCGAAGAAGCTCTTCTCTGCTTGGAATCCATTGATGCTTGATCATCTCGAGAAGCAGCGGGAACGTTATCGTCTGAGAGATGTCAGAGAGCCCGGCATCTTTGTCCCAGATATCGCCGGCTGGCTCAAAGGAATAAACGCTTGCACCACTCGAGAGGCCCAACAACATCATCTGCCCGTAGAAACTCGGTGGAAAGTCCTCGGTGTTTCCTTCCTTGAACCAGCCTTGCTCATTGAGCTTGCGGAATCCCGCCTCATACCAGTACCATCGCTCAGGTTGAACACCCCAGTTGTCAACTGCTTCGCTGACCCACAACCCGAAAAGAGCATCGTGGACGGAATATGCAGTCATTGAACCGTTCATCTTCCATAATGGAATGAAGTGTTGTCGGTTCCGCCGAATGGTCTCCATGAGTGTTTTCTTGAGGCCGACGTCGATCCAGAGGTTTCTGCCCCAGTGCCCATCGGCCCACACGACGGTCTTTCCGTACTCGGCTGCGAGAGCGATTAACCGCTCGGCGTACTGCACCATGATTCGGTTGTTGATGGGCGAATCGCGAAACGCCTGCTCGCAAATGTAAATCCCTTTCAGCGTGGAGAATTCCTTGAAAAACTGCTCCACTTCGGAAAGAGAGATTCGCGATGACGTCCGCCCGTAGTAGTCGTGAGGACCCGAAGTCTGAATGAGGAGCGGAATATGATTCTCTTGCGCGGTTCGCAGCAGCAGTAGAAAATTCTCTGATGGTAGTACTTCGACCCTGAACACGACGTATCGCTTCAGCTCGTCCGGTACGGCTTTCCAGTTTTCTACAAGACGCTCGGCGTCTGCAAACAGAATGACGAGAGGATCATCGGCCGAAACGTGCAGCTCCGGAGGTCTTGGACTTGCTGCCTCCCTCACGCTGAACGTGTTAGTCTCTGACCAGTCGCCGGGTTGGCCGTCGATGTTGAATGCTCGGACTCGCCAGAACCATCTCCCTGGCGCCAGCAATTCTTCAGGTTCAGGAAGGTAGGGCAACTTGTCTGCCGGGTATGGCGGAACGACTTTGATCGACCGGGACTCTACGAAATCCCCACGATTGGAAACATGAAGCTCGTATTCAAGAGCATTCGCCGACTGATACCAGGTAAAATGAATTGCCAGTGGACTCACGACGAATCCGTTCGAAGGCGCGGAAAGCCTCGGTGGCCCTGGTTTCTCTCCCGTAAAGCGGACAGCCTCAAGCGCATCAAGCTCCACCCAATCGCGGTTGCGCCCTTCGACGGCAACTATCAGGGCGAATTTCTGTTTGCCGCTCCAACCGGTAATCTCTCTGAGCGGGACGATGAATCCGCTTTCTTCCGCAAATCGTTCGATGAGGCGAGTCCACTTGTTCCTGTCGAGGGATGGTGAATCACTCTTCTCGACCGCCACCATCCACCGCTCCCGTCGGATAGACTGTGCGACACGAACAAGCATAACAGGGAATTGGTCAACGTCCAGCTCTACCGTTTTCCAGACTATTGCGACTCCGTCTTCTGTCAAAGAGATCCGGCCATCATCCCGCACCTTGATTGCACCTCTTGTGCGCCATCCGGTTCGAGCACCAAAGTCGATGCTCGATACTTCTTGTTGAGGTGGATCATCAGCATGATAACAGAAGCCAAAAGAACTAACGATCAGCCATAGACAAATCATTGTTCGTAGCATGATTGCATCCCTTATCGTTTCTCCATCCAAACCACATAGATTTGCCCGCGTTGCGCATCAGGAATCAGAATGTTTGCGTCGGGAAGAATCCGGAATTCTACATCCCTCCCTTCCTCCGTCTGAACTCTCGTTGGGCAAACCTTCCGAAGAGGGACGATAAGGTCCTGTTCTCTTGTACTCAATACGAGAGCTCGCCCTGCGTCGGGATAAACGATGAAAGCCGTCCCCTGGTGGAATGATTCTGCTACGACCTTTCTACCGCGTACAAATTGCCAATTCCCAAAACTCTTGAAAACAGGACGTCCGGGCTTTTTCATAGCGGCAAGCCGGAAAATCTTCCCGGTGACTTTATGCATCTCGTCCGCAATTGGTCCGTCGGAGAAGCGAGTCAGATTATACAGGGACGGCGTTCCGTACGACGAGCTCACGATGTGATGGTAGTCTGCCAATGACACAAACATGTCGGCTCCATCCCCGTCGATCAAAGTGTTGGGCGATGAGAGCGCACTCACACGTGCGCGATATTGGCGCTGAAGACTATCTCGGCCGGCATCGTTGATACGCGACATATCCTGAACCAGCGAGAAGTGTGGATCAGGTCCGCTGAACGTGATCAGGCAATCGTTCTTGATCTTCTTCGCCTCACGATACCAGAGGCTCGTGAACCGATAGACTTCTTTGAGCCCAACACCAAGTGAAGGCCGGGCATAACTGGCTACGGTAGGATCACGGACATCGAAAATGTAATCGACCTTGAAACCATCGGCATCCAGCTCACCCGCATCCTTTCCCAGCATTATTCGCATCGCTTCCTGAACGTATTCCTCAAAAAGAGGATGGGTAGCATCGATGTAGCCCTCGTCTAACAACCCCATCTCATCGGGGAGTGAGCCTGGTTCCCCATACCAACATCGCCACCAGAGAAGAACTTTGTGACCTCGGCGGTGAATCCAGTCAATGAGCTCGCGCATCTTAGCAAATCGTGTTGGGTCAGGGCGGGGATCACCATATTTTCGCTGCCACTTGTCATCAATGATGAGCGTGAATCGATCGAGACCCAGAGCTTTCTCTTGTGCATGCACATAGTGCCTGACCCATTCGGTGTTGAAACGAGGACTTGCTTGAGCCGCTGTATCCACGCATTGTTCGCTCCACGTGCAGATCAATGGATCCATCCACCAATCGGGGATGTGCTTCTTTTCGATCGCAGTATCTGAGATATACTTGTTCTTGAGCAAGTAGGTTCTGTAGTCTTCAATCGCATTCCATTCCGACTGGTTGAATGTGAAGCAAACCGGAGCAACCCAGTAGAAACGATTCTCTGCCCGCTTCAGCTTGTCCCAAGGATAACCGATGAAGACTTGCCCGTGTTGAAACCGAAAGCCCGTCGCATCGGGAAGTTCACAGAGACCGACCGAAAACCAACCGGCTTGTGTCTGAAAGGAAAGATTCAGAGGGGCGGGGGCGAAGAATCGTTGACCATCGATATTCTGTCTCACCTCGACCATGACTGCTGAGTTCGAATAATAGATGTCCGGTTCCGGCGTAAACATTTTCGTCCACCCTGCTGCGTCAAACCCGTGGCCATTAAATGAAAAGAGTTTGAGACCTTGTCGTGCCTCGGAGATGAGGTCACTGACATAGATAGTGTCGCCGATGTCCGAAATGAATCTTGCGTTTGCCCAATCGGCGTGGTCGTTGCCTTCCCCATCTCCTGCATCCTTCACGATGAGTTCAATGGCCTTGGCTCCTTTGATAGGCACCTTGAGCCGCATCGGTTGTTGGCCTCCGGCGATGACTCCACTTTCGGCGGCTTTCTTGCCGTCGGCAACGACTTGAAACTCAACAGAGCCGCTCTTCCCCACTTCGTCATCGATGCCAACGAGAGCTTCAAAAGAGTGCAAATCTACTGATTTCCGAAATGAGAGTCTGATATTTGAGTACGCGTGTGCACCCAATCCTTTGCGATATGTCTTGGTGGCGAGAGAAATAGGATTGCGGGCGAAGGACGTATCCACTCCAAGTCCCCAAGGCCAACTGCCATTCACGATGCTCACGTCATATCCAGGATCTCGTACCTTCGGAAATATGCCGAAACGAACTTCAAACGCGTCGGGATAGAAGGTGACCTTGGCTACAAGGAACGTTTGTCGAGTGGCGCGATCACTTGCAGTCATTTCTACAACGGGAGGACGTACTTTCCAGGAAAGCGTGGGTGATAAGCTGATCGCAGGCGCAGGTAGAGGCTGGGCGAAGAGTGGGAATCGAGTATAGGACTGGCGGACTGAGTTTTGTACTGCGACCATACCGGTGGTGCGGCCGATTTGTACAAGGTACTTTGAACCTCGCACAAGAATTGTATCACCTGCGGTGTAAATTGACTGCGCATACGTTGCCGAGCAGGCCAACAAGTGTATCAAGAAAACCACGAACGGTACGTACCGACTGAAATCAGACTTCTTCATTTGAGAGGATAGTTTCGCTTGAACTTATTTTCCTTCTCGTGAAGATGGCATAAGAGTCACTTCAAGCTTGACCTCTTTCCCTTCAGGAGGGATGACGTAGCGTTCCTTTGCGTTAAAGGACGTCCATCGTTCACCGTTCATTTTCACTGCGGCGATTTGCACTGAAGGGTCCTCGACCAATGAGACGAAATGTTTGAATTGAGATTTCGTGTCTCGTAGCAGGAAATGAAGCACCGCAGGCCTGTGATTCACATGAAGGTTCAGATAGAGATAATTCAAGAACGCGTGTTCCATCTCGTGATAAGAGGCCTTCCATACCACTGCTTTCTCGCTGTCGATGGGCAGGCCATCGGCTGAAACTGTTCTGAATACCCCACCAAATTCGCTATCCAAAAGGTATCGGTTCCAGAATGCTGCCATTTTCTGGAATTGATCCAGATGCCGTTTCTTTCCCGTGATGTGATAGAGATGAAGTTGGAGAAATGAGCCGTAGCACTGAATCCACCACGAGACTGTCGGCCTACCTCGTAGCAAATGAGGAGGCATTCTCTCAACAATGTCATACCATCCTCCCCGCGTAGAATCCCACGCGTAGCGCGTTGTTTGCTCTCCCAGTCTCATTCCTTCCATCCGATAGACTTCCTTTCCCGTCAACTGATACAGTCGCAACAAGGCCAAGGCGCCGGTGAGTTGCGCTCCGGCCGAGATCACTTCGTTCCCATCCATTATCACTGGAGCAAAGTTCCATCTCCGATCGAAGCGGCTCGGGAATCCACGGAGCCAAGCATATTCAGGATCTTTCATCCGCTCTATGCTGATCTGCACCAGCTCTTCCGCGAAGCGGAGAATTTCCGGGTCACGAGTGGCCATCCACAGATTCAGCAGAAGAGAGCTCGTGTATCCGAAATGTGAATGTTTGCTCTTTGAACTGTCCTTGACGCCCAAGTCTCTACGAAGGACCTGATAGTATCCACCGAATTCTTTATCACGGGCATAAGTCCTGCGGATTCTGATCGATTCTTTCACGTAGGACAAGACGTTCTCGTCACCCGTCACAAAGTAGTAAAGCGCAAGGCCAACATCGGTGTAGAGCTGGAGGTCAACACTCTTGGAAGGATCCTTTGGCTCGCCTGTTTGGGTTAGCACACCGAACCACCCACCGTACTGCTTGTCCCAGGCGTGTTTCAGCAGATAGTCTACTCCCTCTCGAGCCACATCAACATATTTCCTGTCACCTGAGAGAAGATATGCAGCAGAGAAGCCGTACACCTGCCGACTTATCATTGCAGGGTACTTGTCCCAGGGAGGAGCCGGCTGCCACGACCGGGTAAGACTCATATAGAAAGCGCCATATTGCCTGTCCCTGACATGCTCATTCCAGTAAGGGATAATGTTCGTGAGAGCTTGCTCACGCCAGAATTCGCCGTTGAGAACTTCTTTGTGCTGGGAATTCGTTACTTCTGCAGTCAGTAGTAGTGGGAGTAAGACGGTCCGCACTTTTTTCCAGATTGAAATCACGTTGGTATGCCTTTCTTCCTTGCTGTCCTGAGCCCTGTGCTTGTTGTTCACCAGTCATCCGAGGTGTATTGAATTCCGTTGGCGTCAAGCCAATCGATTGCGATTTCTTCAAGTGCGGACTGACGAAAGAGATACCAATCATCGACAATTCCCAACTCACGAATTGCGTCCTTGAAAAGCCGAAAGGCCCCAGTTCCGTGGATGTAATATAGAAGTCTTTCTCGCACGTCGCGATCATCACGAGAACGGCAGAACCGTTCCATATTGGCATATTCGTGGATGTCAAACTTGCTCGGTAGTGGCAAGTACTCATCGGAGTTCACAAGTTCCTGAGTCTTGCGGATAGCCTCTCGTTGCCATTCAGGGTAGTCCTCAATATTTTCTCCGCTTTCGACGATGTTGATCTCTTCATCACCGATAGTGACCAGTTCCCCCGTGCGCTTATTAAGATAGGCATGGTGTTGATCGCTGTGCACATCCATCTCCTGTACGACAGCCCTAAGAGAAACGATAGCAGTCATATCGCTGGCACTCTCCAAATTTGTGTGCGTGGCGAATTAGTACAGTTATGTTGGTTCTCGAGTGTAGTGAACGGATTGAGCGTTGGTCCACGAACGTCGCGTTCATTTCTACCGAGGCTGCAGGACCTTGCTCAAAGGGACTATGATGTTCGGAGGGATAGTAGCAGTCAATTAGGACAGAGTCAACGCACTCAAAGCACAGTTGGACGTGCACATAAGGTCACTGTTGCGCGTGACAGAAATAGTTCCATAACACGAAATAGGAGAAAGTTCAAGTTCAATGTGACGTGGGTGTTTCTTTCAAAGACACAGGAGAGACGTGACTCGGACTTCAAACTAGATTGGGCCAGGGCTCTTGAGCAGGTTCGGCCCTGCTACAAGGGGCAAAAAATTGGCCGAATCTTTTCAGAATCGGCCTCCAGCGTAGCGCCTGTCCGCCATTTCTTTGGCGGAGGGGCGTGCTACTTTCGGCAGCCGCAACCGTGTGCAAGACCTTTGAAATGACTCTGGAGTAGATTCACAAGAAATCATGACGGAGCCCCGGCAGGAGACTAAAGCTTGTTTATCAACTGGTGAGTTCGTAGTTTTTCAGACTGCTGATGCGAGGAGCCAGACAAGTCTCAACAACGGTCTCCAATTCTGCGTAGATGTGGAGGAACACATAGAGGCTCTTCGCTCCCCCGAAGGATACCGTTACCCCTATCCAACTGAGGAAAGATGGGGTCAAGAAGTGAGCTCCTTTGGATCAGGAGAAGAGAACGACGGATGGACGAGAACACGCCGC
>Ga0194112_10006376_pt1 | contig 15608 bp, 21 predicted proteins | sample TA2MahC400mmetaG_FD_146191 | JGI IMG/M metagenome (GOLD analysis project Ga0194112, IMG submission 146191) | Freshwater microbial communities from Lake Tanganyika, Tanzania - TA2015016 Mahale Deep Cast 400m | ecosystem: Environmental > Aquatic > Freshwater > Lake | place: Tanzania: Lake... | reverse complement strand
CCTACAAACGCAAAACAAGAACAAAAATTTTTCTAATTCCTAACCCAACGACAAAAAAACAACAAAAACACAAAAGAAAGGCTAAAACCTCAAAAATCACGCTTTCCAAAGGATGTCCCTAAAGCCGGAAACTGACTATTTTTTATCCTTCTTTAAGAATAATAAGACTCCAAGAAGCATCATCAAAGGAGGGATTATCCACGGGTGATATTTCACGTGCAATCCAAGAATTCCAAGGTAATAACTCGTTATGCTAGTCGATGCGATTATGAAAACTGAGCCTAAAACCAACCTAGCTGAATAATTTAGTTTATTCTTTAAGTATAAAGAAATGCACAGCCCGGGAATTACTATTGAATAAAAAAATCTTAAAACAGTCATTAGTGAAATTAAAAAACTTTCTTTATAAAGAACTATTTGAAGAATAATAGAAAATGATAGTATTAATAATCCTGTTAAAACTAAATCTTGTTTAAATTCGGATATATTTTTCAAAGGCATTCTCCTCCAGGATTATTGTTTTTAATCAGATAGGCTTCGTTATCCTTGCGTACGATTTCAAAATTATTGTTTTTTAAAAGCGTGTTTATAAGGTTTATAGTATAGCGGGCTCTTTCTTCAGACATGGGCATCACACGAATTTTTCCATCTTGTATTAATGGTGTTTTTGTCCTCTTGCCATAGATATAATTAAAATCGCAGATGGACATATTCTTAAGGTATATGTTCTTGTCCAATGAGATAGTTTTCAGGGGGGATGTTGGATCTCTTTTATAAAAAAATGCGATGCTGTTATCCAGTATTTCATAATCTTTTTTGGTGATGTTTTGTTCTATTGCAGAGTCTATTTCACTTAGTGGAACGTAAAAAGATAGTCTTTTTGACTGGAAGAAATGGTAGATATTATCATTGGGAAAATCATTAAAATAAAAGAAAAGAATATTCGAATCTGGTTCTGTATTTTTGGATATCCAAACCAGATTATTCCATTGGTTCAAGTCTATTAGTGACATTTGTTCTACACTTGTCCCTTTATAAGAATAATAAGAATAACATACTAAAAATAAGCTTATAGTTAAGCTTAAGGCTAAATAAAATAGTTTAGCATTACTCACCTTAGAAAACAGTCTTAATTGTAAAAAGAAAAATAAGATTATACCTAAGGGTAGGCTTAAGAAGACTGGCCAATAAAAGCTTATTTGGTATACTTTATTCATCCTTAAAAACTGGAGAAGTGAAAATGCGACTATGGGAAAAATAAATATTATTGCTTTAGGGTTCTTTCTTTCCTTAATTAAAAAGTAGACGCATAGAATTAGGCCTGCCAAGATTACGTATTTGACAAGTCCGAAATCATTTATTGTTATCCAAATGTATCCTGCGGCGTCTGAAGGCGTGAAAGAAAAATTTCCTGAAGATTCTGAAAGTCTTCGGTAAAAAATTGATAGTTGGTATAAAGAAATAATAAAAGCTGTCAAGCCAGAAATCAGGAGTTTTTTTATAAAGTTCAGATTGATTGTTTTGAATAAAAAAGCTAAAATTATAAACGCTCCGCCGAAGAAAGCGAATTCGAATACCCTGGCATGATGAGCCATGATCATAGCAGAAATAAAAATACCAAGAATTATCGACGAATATTTCCAGTCCATATGTAAAAGTGTAAAAATGCATGCGATTAAGAAAAAGAAGCTAAAAATTGATGGTAGAACACCAACAAGAATCCCATTTACAAATGGAAGAGCAAATGCGAACACGCATAATGGTAAGGAAAGATAGGCTAAAAAAGGACTATACTCCTTAATAAGTAAGAAAAAAATTAGTGCACCGAAGATTACTGACAATACTCCCAATAAGGTTTGTGCGTCATACAATGGGATTCCTAAAGCGTAGGATAAGAAAGCTGTAAACTGCATAAACATTGGAGGTTCTGGTGAAGAAAAACCTTCCACCCCTAAATTCATAAAAGGAGCAGTGTATTTAAAATTTCCAGTTTCGTAAATATTCTGAGCATAAGCATACCAAGCGTATGAATCTGATGCGCCAAAACCCATAGGCATATCATGCACAAGTTTATATTGCATAATAGGACCTATAGACATCCATAATAGTATCCCTACAAAAAGGATAAGAAAAATACTCTCTGAATGCTTGACTATTTTTTCACCAAAACTCGACATCAGATTTATTAAAATTATTAATGTTTAAAAATTTAATTAAAGACAATATTTATAAAATCTTCAAAAATACTTTGTTATTATGAAAAATAAAAGCTGGCGTAAAGAAGTAAGCCCAGAGATCAAAGAATTCTTAGAATCTTTAGTAGAGAACGTTCACAAGCACAAGCCTGCTTATGTCAAGTCTAAGAATCCTAGCAGCGCCCAGTTGTGGTGCGCCTTGGCACATTTGTCTAAACAAGTTTTTGACTTGAATATTAAGATTAAAATTTTAGAAAAGGTTTTGAAAGACAACTTGCAAAAACCTTCACATATCAAGGAAATTCCTAGTAAAGAAGAAAGGAATAACTTTATGAGCATCGCTGGTCTTAAAAAGAAAAATTTATAAAAGCCATTCGCACACAATTCCTTATCATGGATACTAAACAAACAACTGCAGGAAGTTTAAAAGAAGGAAGTTCTGTCGTCTTTGACGGGATAGCATGCACTGTTAAAAGGGTTGACAAGGGAAAGACTGGAAAGCACGGAGCTGCTAAGTGCAGGATAGAGGCTGTTGGCATGATAAATGAGGAAAAGATCATAAAAGTCATGCCTGCTGGCGACAAAGTAGATGTTCCAATAATAGAGAAGAAGAATGCTCAAGTCTTATCAATACAAGGCGACATGGCTAATGTGATGGATACAGAGAGTTATGAGACTTTTGACTTGAAAATCCCTGAAGAGTTGAAAGATCAAGTAATAGAAGGGTCTCAAGTCTTTTACTGGATCATCTTAGGGCAGAAGATTATCAAACAGGTTAAACAATAATGGCAAAGATTCCTGAAGCTCAAGCGAGACTGTATAAGAACGTTTTTGTCTGTAAGAGATGCAAGACTAAGCTGAGAGCGCCTAATATTAAGATACTGCAGGGCAAGATTAAGTGTAAGCGTTGCGGTAGCAAAGCTTTCAGAGCTGTTAGGAAGAAATAAAACTGTTTTTAAAAAGGGTGAAGAATGAATTTTGACTTATTATTTGCAGTATTGTTTTATGGTCTTATATTCTTATTTTATCTGAGGAATAAGGAGAAGTTTAAGGTTCAAGGCAAAGTTTTCTTCCTTTACCCCACTCATCTAGGGCTTAAGCTTATGGATAAGATTGCTAAGACTTTTCCGAAGATTCTTAGGGTTTTGAGCTATGTCAGTATTTTTGTAGGTTTCGCTGGAATGGGTTATATCTTTTACGTTTTGATCAAGGGGACTTATAGCCTGTTATTAAGCTCTCTTGGTATAATCCCTAGCGTCGCTCCAGCAGTAGCGCCTGTGCTTCCAGGTGTTAAGATTCCTGGCGCTCCAGTGCTTAGTTTCTTCCATTGGGTAATATCTATTTTTGTAGTGGCTGTGGTTCACGAGTTTTCTCACGGCACTTTTGCAAGGCTTTACAAGTTGAAAGTTAAGAGTTCTGGTTTTGCTTTTTTAGGGCCTATACTTGCTGCTTTTGTAGAGCCTGATGAGAAACAATTAGCCAAGGCTGGTAGTAAGGAGCAGTTGGCTGTGTTTTCTGCCGGTCCTTTCTCAAACTTCATATTTGGAGTAATCTTTTTCCTAATTTTTAGTTTTGCTACTGGCCCTTTAGAAGGGAATATGATTAGCGCTGATGGGATAATAGTCAACCAAGTCATGGAAGGCTATCCTGCAGAGAAGGCTGGTATCGAAGCTCCTTTTGTTATTACACGTATTAATGGTAGAGAGGTTCTAGATTTTGTTAATTTTTCCAGAGTAGTTTCTGACATCAAGCCTGGTGAGAAAATAGTTTTAACAACGGATAAGGGCAGTTTTGAAGTTGTTACTGTTAAGAATCCTGATAATGAGAGTAAAGGATTTATTGGCATTTCAGGTTTTGACCAGAAGACTAAGATTAAAGGATCTTTTGAAAAAAAGTTTTATGGCAACAGCGCTTATGGGATGTTGCATTGGGTTAACTTGTTGGTTGTCTGGCTGTTCATCATTAACATAGGTATTGGATTATTTAACCTGTTGCCTTTAGGACCTGTTGATGGGGGCAGGATGTTCTTAGTGTTATTACTTAGCATCTTTAAAGATAGGAAGAGGGCTCAGAAGGTATGGAATTTTGTCAGCTTGTTTTGTTTGTTGTTGATAGTTGTTAATATGCTTCCTTGGCTTAGCAAGTTAGTATTTTTCTTGTTGAAGCCTTTTATCTACTTGATTTCTTTGCTAATATAATATGCCTTGTTAAAGAAGAATGTACGTAATATCTTATTTCTTTGAAATCTTTAAATCCTTTTTTAGGCATTACTTTTTTAGGGAATACTGCGACTAAGCATTTGCCTGGTTTTAATAGTTCATACGCTTTTTCGAAGAATTTAGTGTATAATTTTTCTAGTTTTATGCTGTGGTAGGATCCTTTTCCGTAAGGAAGGTCTGTTACTATCGCATCGACTTTGTCCTTGATTTGCAAAGCGTCTTTTTCAGTAAGGTTAGCTTTTAGTTTGTATTGTCCTAAGTTTTTTTTTGTGAGCCCTATCATCTTTTCGTCTATGTCGTTGCCTTTCAGTTTATAGCCTAATAGTCCTGCTTCTATTAGTATTCCTCCTGTCCCGCAGAACGGGTCTAGTAAAGTTTGTCCTTTTTTTATCCTAGAAAGGTTTACTAATGCCCTTGCAAGTTTCGGATGCATAGATGTCGGGTGAAATCCTTCCCTAAGGTGAGACCGTCTTTTCATGAAATCTTCAGTATTCTCATGGACTAATATTCCACAGTGTACGTTTTTTTCTGTAAAGAAGAATTGTATGTTAGTTTTAGGATATTCTAAGTCTACTTGGGGGTTTTGTATTTTTTTCCATATCAATGCGGCTAAATCTTTCTCTTGCAGTTCTGTTTTTCCTTTAATTCTTATACAAAAGTTCTCTTTGTAGACTTCTTGCCAGTTAAAATCTCGTATTTGTTTTTTTAAGTCTTTGATCTTACACGAGAATAAGTATTTGAGTGTTCTTTTCGTAAATGCTAAGTTTTCTAATCTGCTCTCAGTTTCTAGTAGTAATACGTTTTTGTCTTGCCCGTATTTTTCTGTTTCTGCTAATGCTAAGGCTTCCTCTCTTGAAAGGATTAAGTTTTCTCCCGATAATAAAAGGATTAGTTTCATTTTATTTTTTTAAAGAACCCACACATCGCTTGGAATTCTCGTTTGGTTAGAAAGCTCTTACCCATTATTCTTTTCCATAATCTTTTTTGTGTCTCTTTCTTTTCAGGCGTGGAAAACCTTAACCGGTTTAATGACTGGTTTATAATTTTTAATAAGATATTTTTGTCTTCGTTCGTAGCCATCCTTACATGGCTGTGGGAGTTTTCTTCTTTATGTTTGAACATTTCATAGAATAATATCGTTGCTGCATGAGAGATGTTTAGTACAGGATATTTTTTTGATGCAGGGATTGACACTATAAAGTCGCATTTCATTATTTCTTCGTTAGTAAGCCCAGAGTCTTCCCTTCCAAATAGTATTACAGAGTTTTTGTTCTCTATCCTCAGATCTTCTGGCTTTACAGGCAGCCTTGGAATGTTATAATCTGTTGAGCCTACGTTAGCAGTCGTGCCTATTATGTAATCAAATTTTTTGAGATAGTTGAAGTTTTTTACGACTTTTGCATGTTTTAAAACATCTTGAGCGTGCTTGGCCCTTTTTATTGCTTCTTTATGTTTAGGGCTGCATTTTGGGCTTATCAGTATCAGATTCTTTAGTTCAAAGTTTTTCATAGCTCTTGCTACTGCTCCAACATTTCCAGGGTTTATAGGTTTCATCAAGGCTATTGTTATCATGAAGCTGACTGTGTTTTCTGCTTCTTTTAACCTTTTCGCCCTTCAATATTTTGGGGTTTTACATAACTCCTTAACGTTAATGTCTTATCGTTTCCAAATTGGCTCATTCGTATCAATCGTACGAAAACGGGTTTTGCGCCACGAAAACAAAACCGCCCTCCTTTTTTTCTAATGGGGTGTAAAAAAAAGTCAGGAGGCAGAACAAAATGATATTCAGATACTGGAAGTGTGCATGGAATTAAAAGAAGGAGGTCATGAATTCTTGACAGAAGCCATCTTCCAAAACGGGACAAGAGCCGACGTACTAGACCTAACAGAAAGAATAATCTACGAAAAACTACCCACAAGAACTAAAAATAATAAAAATCAGGTGTTGAAATTATGAACCTAATCTTATTTTTTAATTAATTTATTCTTTTAATCTCTCTTTAAGCTGGTTAATAATATTTTTAAATTCTAATTCGTTCCTTTCAAGATAATCCTTTTTTATAAAGAATCCTTTATAATTAATCTCATTTCTTATTTTTCTTAACTCATCTATTTTTTCAGTCTCAAAATCAAAATCTTTAAATTTTTCTTTAAGGTACGCTATTAAACATAGATGATTGGTACAATTAAATCCGTTTTTATACATGTGGGCGAAGATTAGCTCTTTTATAATATCCTAGTATGCTTCAACTTTAAGAGCAATAAATTTGTCATCCATTTTTTTACTCCAAAATTCTAATCTCAATTTGGCCATACTAGTAATTTGCACTGCTCTCTCATTGTCAGGAGTAGATTTTGTAATGATTTTCTTATCGGTACATTCTTTCCAACTCATCTTTTCAGGCATTTTCAAATCACTTGTCAATTTTTATAAAACCGTACAATACGATACTGTTTATAAGATTATTCCTCAGTTCTTTTGAAAGGTGGTTGATTTTAGGTTCAAACAATAAATTGATCTTTCTATTTAAGGTTTTTTCATATCTTTGAATATTCAATTTTTGCTCTTCTGATTCGACAAAAATATCAATATCACTTTTTTCGGTGAACACCCCTTTAGCACAACTTCCGAATAAGACGATAGCAGATGCCAGAGTTTGTTTTTGAATGAAGTTGATTAAGCCTGATTCGTTTATTTTAAAAATGATATAGCTCTTCTTGTATAGTCTGTATTTTGAATTTTCAGTATTCGCATAATAGGTGGGGTACAGTGTCTCTTCTTTTTTCTTGATAAGCCCAAGCCTTAACAAATCATTAACATATGTTAAGACTGTAGCATGGTTTAGTTTTAATCTTCTGGCAACCCCCCTAACAGAAAAATCTTCATTAGGAAATTCCATAAATATCTCTAGTATCCTGTAAGCATTGTTTTTGAACAGCTCATCCATTTTTCAACCACTTGGTTAGATAATTAACCACATGGTTATTAAAATAACCACTAAGTATAAAAATGTTTTGATTCTAGAAAAACATTCCTCCTCGTGTGCCTCTATGGGAACGATAAGGCATTATGTCAAGCATTAACGTAACCTCTATTTTTGGTTTAGCGAAAGATATAAAAGTCGTAATGGTTTCAGAAAAAGTTATGTTAGTTGACGTTCACGCGCACTTGGATCATCCCTTGTTCAAGAATGACTTGAAAGAAGTCTTGGCGAGGGCGGAACAATCCGGAGTTAAAGCTGTTATTAGTAGCGGCACGAATCCTCACTTGAATATTAAGACTTTGGAGCTTGCTAAGCAATTCCCGATAATAAAACCCTCTTTAGGCATTTACCCTTCAGACGGTCTTCTCTTGTCAGATGAAGAGTTTGAAAACGCATTGAGATTTATAAAAGATAACAAGCGCAGCATAGTTGGTATTGGAGAGATAGGTCTAGACTTCCAGGAAGCCAAGGATAAGGCAAAAGAGCAGGAGAATAATTTCTTAAAATTATTAAGCTTAGCAGAAGAGTTGAAATTACCGGTAATAATTCATTCCAGAAAAGCTGAAGGGAGAGTTGTAGAAATGTTAGAATCTTCTAATCTTAAGAAAATTGTTATGCATTGCTTCTCAGGAGATACGAGCCTTGTTAAGAGGATAGAGGATAATGGTTGGATGTTCTCAATACCTTGTAATATAACAATCTCAAGTCATTTTCAAAGTTTAGTTAAGCAAGTTTCTATTAGTCAGTTGTTGACTGAGACTGATGCTCCTTTCTTACCACCTGTTAAGGGTGAGCGTAATGAGCCGAAGAACGTTGCTAGTACTGTAAGTAAGATTTCTGAGATTAAGAAACTTAATCGAGAAGAGGTTGAGAATATGATTTTTATGAATTTTAAAAAAATGTTTTGAAAAATGGTTTCAGACAAGGTTAAAAAAATATTAGAAAAACAAGGTTATCGCTTTGTCGGTAATCATTCTGCCTGCAAGATCTGCGAATGGACTCGAAAAAGCTTGGTAGATGAGGACGTTTGTTACAAACAGAAATTCTATGGTGTCCAGTCTCATCTTTGCTGTCAAATGACACCTTCAGTTTTTTGTGTCAATCGTTGCGTTTTCTGCTGGAGAGACACTTCTTTAACAACTAAAGTTAAGTTTGATAAGAAGGTTGACGAGCCTAAGGAAATCATTAAATGTTGTGTAGAGGCTCAGAGAAATCTTTTGTCAGGATTTGGCGGAAATGAAAAGGTTAATATTAAAAAATTAGAAGAGGCTCAGGATCCAAAGTACTTTGCGATAAGCCTTACTGGTGAGCCAACATTTTATCCTAAGCTTGATGGCTTATTGTCTGAGTTGAAGAAACAGAAGAGGTGTTCTTTTTTAGTTACTAATGGTTTATTCCCTAAGAGTTTAGAAAAATTGAAAAATTTGCCAGTTCAGCTTTACATATCTCTTGATGCACCTAACAAAAAACTTTACGAACAAGTTGATAAGTCTTTGATGAAAGATTCATGGAAAAGATTCAACCAGACTTTAGAACTCTTGCCTAGTTTGAATACTAGGAAAGTCTTGAGGCTAACTTTAGTCAAAGGACTGAACATGACCGACGTTGAAGGCTATGCTGAACTTATCAAGAAGGCTAGTCCTGATTTTGTTGAGGTTAAGGCTTACATGTTTATTGGTCATTCCAGACAAAACCTTGCCCTTAAGAATATGCCTTTGCATGAAGAGGTTGTGGAGTTCTCCAAAAAAGTTTCGGAATCGACAGGTTTAAAAATAGTTGATGAGAAGGAGAATTCAAGAGTCGTGTTGTTAACAAGCGATAATAAAAAAAGAAAGTTGAATTTTAATGAAGATTAATAGTTTAGACAAAAAAGAAGCAGTATACCATTATTTCATAGAAAATGAAAGAGTTGAGGTAATTAGTTGTGAAGAAGAGGTCATAGAGGGGGTTCAAGAATTGACTGGTGATTTTTACAAATTAAAGTATTTAGGTATAGACTCAAAATACAGTTTTTATCTTGCCTTAGGAAAAGAGAACATCTTAGGGTATTCTATTATCCAAAAATATTTTGAACGTTATCATCTTCACAATGATAAAGGCAGGTTTAGAGGGGAGCCATGTTTGATTTACTCATTAGAAAGGAAGAAAGGTGTCGGTAGCCTTTTGTTTCTTGTCTCTTCACTCGAGATTTTGAAAGATGATAAAGTAGAAGTTTTTAGATGCGAAGCTGTACAAGGCAATATTATTGACAAATTGTGCTCAAGATTAAGTTTAGAATTTGTTGAGACAAAAGATGTCTTTAATGTTTATGAATTAAACTTCAAAAAAGGCGATAAAAAAGATTTAGAAGAGAAGATTAAAGAACAAATTAAATTCTTATGATTTTCCCTTCAGCTCCAGGGTTGATTACTAATGTATTTCCTATAGTGCATCTTACAGCCGCTGTTTCATGCAGATGACCACAGATGTGGAGTATTGGTTTTAGTTCTTTGTCCATGTTTGTATATGTCTTACAACCACGGTATCCTTGATGTGGCAGATAATCGCATTTTGTCCCGTAAGGAGGACCATGAGTAATTACTATCAGTTTTGAGCCTTTTTTTAATGTTTTTTTGAACTTGTTTGCAACTTTTTCATATTCACGGTCTTCCATTGAAAATCCTCCGCCCCCGTAACCAAAAAAGCAGTATTCTCCTAGATTGTATGATCCTTTGTGTAAGTTTATCAGCCATGGAAATTCTTTAGAAAGCTCTTTTATCTGTTCCTCAGACTCGTGGTTGCCATGGATTATGAGCATCGGCTTGTTTAGCTTTTTGAATTTGGCTATTGATTCTTTCAAATTATGCCCGAAGTTCGAAATGTCTCCTGCGCAGACTAATAAGTCTACTCCTTCTCCTTTGACTAAAAGTCTTTTTATCGCTTCTAAACTTCCATGTGTGTCTACGAATGCTAAGATTTTCATTGTAATCTCTTGTTAAGAATTATATTTAAATAATTTTCTAAGAAAAAAAATAAAAAAGTTAAAACAGTGCGTATACGAACGGCGATACTGCTGAGCTCTGCCCGAATATTATCAAAACGCTAACGAATATCAGCATCAATATTATCGGTAACAGCCACCATTTCTTCCTTACTTTAAGAAAATCCCAAAACTCTGCCAATAAGTTTTTGTTTTTCATCTCTTGGTTTTCCATGATGTTCACCTTCAAAGTATTATATAAAGTATATTTTTAAATTTAATCTTTTGCGTATTTTTCGCTGTCCCACATGTGTTGTGGGTTGTCTTCTCTTTTGATTAAGAACTTATCCATTACTAAGCAGTCTATTCCTGTCCCCATCATGCAGCGGTAAGCGTCTAATGGCGTGCAGACTATAGGCTCCCCTCTTACGTTAAAAGAAGTGTTGATAAGTATGGGCACTTTTGTGAATTTTTCAAACTCTTTTATAATACCATGATATAATGGGTTGTGTTGTTTTCTTATCGTTTGTAGTCTTCCTGAGCCGTCCACGTGAGTAACTGCTGGTACAAGCTTTTGCTTGTCTTTCTTTATAGGGTATACCATCAGCATAAAATCAGTAGGTATTGGTACTGGCTCGTCGCATTCGAAATAGCCTTTTGCGTCTTCTTCCGGCACTACCGGCGCGAATGGCCTGAACTTTTCCCTGTGCTTTACTTTCAGGTTTAGTATGTCCTGCATTTTCGGGTTGCAGGCGTTTGAGAGTATGCTTCTTGAGCCTAATGCTCTTGGCCCCCATTCCATCCTTCCCTGGAACCAACCAACTACATTGTCTTTGTATATGAGTTCTGCTGTTTTTTTTACGAGTTCTTCGTCATTTTTGAAGCTCGTATAATTAATCTTGTATTCGTCTAGGAATTTTTTTATTTCTTCTGTCGTAAATCCCGGTCCTAAGTATGCTGTTTCTTGTGTTTCTTCTCTTTCGTTCCCGAGGATAGTATAGTGAATATATTTTGCTACTCCTATGCTTGCTCCGTGGTCTCCTGCTGCCGGCTGTATGTAAATCTCTTTAAATGGCGTATTCTTTAATATTTTTCCATTAGCTACTGAGTTTAAAGCAACTCCTCCAGCCATACATAAATTATCACATTTTGTTATCTCATGCAAATGGTTTAGCATTTTGAATATTACTTCTTCTGTTATCTTCTGTAAGGTCGCTGCCATGTTCTGATGGTGTTCAGTGACTTTTTCTTCCGGCTTCCTTATCGGTCCGAATTCTTTTATGAATTTTTTGCTGGGCATCGTGTTCTTGTAGTGGAAGTCGAAGTAGGACATGTCTAATGAGTAGCTTCCGTCTTCTTTGATATCCATCATTTTTTTGAACTGTTCATAATAAGTGGGTTTGCCGTAAGGGCTTAAGCCCATTACTTTGTATTCTGAGTTGTTAACACTGAAGCCTAGATGCGCCGTTACTGTGCTGTATAATAGCCCTAGTGAATGTGGGAATTTTATCTGTTTAAGAATAGTAATATCATTTTCTTTTGCGTAGCCCATAGTCGTAGTTGCCCATTCTCCTACGCCGTCTACTGTTAGTATTGCCGCTTTCTTGAACGGTGATACCAAGTAGGAGCTTGCAGCATGAGCCATGTGATGCTCTACAAACATTATCCCTTTTTTGTATTTCATTTTCTTCTTGATTATAGATGGAACTCTTAGTTTCTCATTTATCCAAGATGGCAACGCTTGGTAGAATGTTGGGAAGCTTTTAGGGAACATCTCAATATGCTGGTGTAACAGCCTTTCAAATTTTAGTAAAGGCTTTTCGTAAAAGCCTACACGGCCTAGCTGTTCTCCAGTTATTCCTGCCTCTTTCAAACAATAGTTTATAGCATTTATCGGAAAGCTCGTGTCGTGTTTTCTTCTAGTGAACCTTTCTTCTTCTGCAGCAGCTATTATTTTCCCATCTTTCAGAAGGCATGCGGCCGAGTCGTGGTAAAAGCATGATATTCCCAGTATATACATTTTGTTTTCTCCTTAAAACTGCCTGTAATAATCTTCCAAGGGCTGCTTTCCTAAGTTGCGTTCTTTCCAGTAAGTCTTTCCTTCCTGTTTTAGTTCTAAAAATCTTTTTTTTGCAAGTTTTGCAGTAAAAGATGTCACGCCAACACCTACAAAATAGACTACTGACAATAATGCAAAGTTTACAACGTTCGTCACTTTATAACCAAAGGTTTTGAATCCTGTCTTGAATCCTTTAACAAATAGGTTCTCGTTTTTCATGTTTTTTGGGCATTCCTTTTATCGCTGATTTTAAAAAGTATAGTGCGAAAACTGAAGATAAGTATACCTTATAATTTATTATCTGTTCTATGCTTGTGAATTTTGATAACATATAAAATAATAGCGAGGAAAATACTCCTAAGGCTACGCCAAATCCTATGAATTCCCCTATTTTTTCGCTTTTTCTCTTTACCGGGTCGAACATATGAGCATTAAGAAAATAAGATGGTTTATAAAATTTTACTTTTCTGTTTGGTACACGCATAATAGCTGATAACAGTTAGAAAGTTTGTAACCTTCAGGCGGTTTTTCTCCTTTTTCAAGCAACCAAGGCAGATTTTTATAATCAACGCCTTCTTTTGCCTCGGCTTTTAAGCCTGCTTTAAATTCTAAAGTTTTTTGCATGTCGATTTTTGATTTTGTTATAAAAGTATATTGTGAATAATAGTTGTTACCATTAATTATCATGCCATATTCTTCAGGTGATACGAAATAAGGCAATTCTTTATCCCACATATAAAAGTGTGCAAGTGTATCTGTAGAGAATACTGCTACATTGAATGAAAAGTCTTTTTTTATGCTTTGTAGATCGTTTATTGTCAGGTCTCTTTTCTCTAATTCCTGTTTGTCTATAACCAAGTAAGGATACACCATAAAAACTGTTATTACCAAAGATAATGCTACATGCAATATTAACTCTTTTTTCCTGAAAGTTTCACTTAACAATAAAATAATTATAGGTGACAGTATTATAAAATAAAGGTAACCTCCGCCTTGGAATAATAAAAGTGCCGCGGATAATGTTAAAAAAAATATTATCTTTTTATGTTTCTGGTAATTTATCCTGTACAAGTAAAAAAGTAAAGGTGATATTACAATTAAAAAACTCCAAAATCCAAGACTTGCAAGATTCAGTTTTGATGTTTCAATTATAGGATGTAAACCTAATTGAATTATAAGCCTAGCCCCAAAAAATCGCACTATAGAATAAATCGGGAAGGGTATTAACTTGCCGTTGACTATTAAACTGAATAAGCTAGCGTCTAATACGAGTCTTACTGAAAAGGATAAAAGTACAAGAATTGAATAGTTTATGACTTTTTTGAGTTTCTTATCATAAAAAAAAGCTATAATAAAGAATATTGCAAGTATCATGGACACGTCAGCAAAGGCTGCTGACAAACCAAGGGCTAAAGCTGAAATTATGAAATAAGAATTTTTCTTATTTTCTAGCCATTTTTGTATTGACAAGTAAGCCACTAAAAAGAAAAAAGCCGCTGGAAGAAACGGTGATATTATTGGACTTAGTAACCAAATTATTGGTGAAAAAACCCATATTACAAATGCATATTTTTTGATATCAAAAATGTAAAGCAGTAATCCTATGAGCACAAGCCATGTTATATTAACCAGTTTCATAGTGAGGATTGATGGGAATATTTTCAAAAAGAGGGAGATAAAAAATGGGTATACCAAGGAGTGGACGCTGAATGCGCTGCTGTTGTAAAATCCTGCGAAATGTTTAGCTAAAGATATGTATTCCCAGGTGTCGTGGAATATGAGTTTATATGTGTAAGACACAAAAAGGATTAACGATATTACGTATGCTAAAAATAGCAAAAGGTAGCCTTTCTTAAGTTTGAGGTTCATTGTTTACTCCTTATTGTTTTGATAAAGCGTATTTGACCGCTTCTTCGAAGCCTTTGCTCATGTTTCCATAATTAAATTTTGTTGCTATCAGTTTTTTTGATTCTTTACCCATACGCTTTCTTAGCCCATCATTTGTTAATGTTGTTTTTAATGCTTTGTAAAGATCTTCTACATTGCCATGTTTTACTCTAAAACCGTTGACACCATCGGTTATAAGGTCATACGCCCCGCCTACTGCGTCTGTTGATATTACCGGCTTTCCAAAGGCCATCGCCTCGTTTAACACCAAGCCCCAGCATTCCGCATCATAATCTCTAAAAGTTGATGGCAGGACAAAAACATCGCAGATTGAATAGTAAAACCCGATATGCTCTTTGTCCACAGGGCCTAAAAATTTGATATTCTTTATCCCTAAGTTCTTTGCTAAGTCTTTTGCTTCCTGTTCAAAAGAGCCTTTTCCAGCAATTAATAAGAATGAGTTTTTTATTTCTTTTTCTAGATTAGCAAAAGATTTGATCAAAATGTCTAACCCCTTATACGGGACTATTCTGCTCAGATAGAGTATTATTTTCTTGTTTTTTAAGTTAGGATTGTTGACCTTTTTTATTATTTTGTAGCTCTGAGCAGTATCTGGTGCTATGAATATCTTGTTTTTTGACGCGCCTTTTTTAATGAAATATTCTCTTGATTTTTTCCCTACCGCAACGCACGCATCAGCATTTTTGCATATCAAATTTATAAGCGGTTCTATTAACTTCGCTCGAGGGGCCCTTTTCCATTCAAAAGTTTCTGTCCAGATAACAAATTTTTTTCTTCTTAATTTGGATATTAAAAATGACATCCATGTTTCTGATACATGGGGGTCTGTGGAAATAATCAAATCATAGTCTTTGAACAAAAGATAGGGTATTATCCCCCAGGCTATGCTGTATTTTGAAAAAAAGCTTGAATGCGAGAATATCTTGTATTTAACATTTTCTGGCCTTTTCCTGTAATTTATCTGGTACATGTTATCATCAGTGGTCAAGGTTTCCCTGGTCATCAGCATTGTTAAGTCAAACTTCTCATTAAGTTTCTCGAATAAAGGGTTTCTGAAGTCTATGAAAAAGTTATGGATAAAGCATATTCTTGGCGTTTTCATGGTTAAAATATTAGTGAATAATATATTTTTAAAGCTTAGTAATTTTATAATTAAGCAGTATCTCCGAGTGAGTTTTTGTCACTGTAGAGTTTAGAGAAAAAAGCAAGTAGTAGCTGTTGCTACTTACTTGCTTAACTTGAAAAGTAATAAGTATGTATCGGGGTTGTTAAAAAGGCTTTGCA
>Ga0194112_10006363_pt1 | contig 15627 bp, 17 predicted proteins | sample TA2MahC400mmetaG_FD_146191 | JGI IMG/M metagenome (GOLD analysis project Ga0194112, IMG submission 146191) | Freshwater microbial communities from Lake Tanganyika, Tanzania - TA2015016 Mahale Deep Cast 400m | ecosystem: Environmental > Aquatic > Freshwater > Lake | place: Tanzania: Lake... | reverse complement strand
CCGTGCTCGATTCGATTTCGGTCAACACCGTCGCGCCGAGCGTCGCGTACGCGGCCAACGACAATGTGGGAGCCGCGCTCCTGATTTTCCGCAACGTCAACGACTATAGCGGGCAGGGAGTGACCGTCACGAACCTCACGATGTTCGCCGACACGGGCAATACCACAAATGCAACGTTTTTCAACAACTTCCTGCGCGACTCGACCGGCATCGGCGCGTTTACCGATAACGCCGCGTTCGCGCTGCCCGCAGCGAATTGGAACGCGAATTTCGTCGAGCGTGTCGTTCTTGCCCTTGCCAACACCTACGGCCTGACCACTTTCGCCGAGGGCTCCACGAACGTCAGTCCTTTTGTCGTCGTGCCCACAGGAAGAAACGTCTACGTGCGCGTGACCGCCGGTGCCGCGTGGCTTGGCAAGTACAACGGCAAGCTCTATGCCCGAATCCGGGGGTACAAGAACTGATGAAAAGACTCCTTCTTTTTCTGATTGTTCCAACGCTTGCTCTCGCTCAAGGGCCGTATCGCGTGGCAGTGAACCAGCCCGCGCGCTACGCCGTCCAGCTTGACGGAACGAGTCAGTATCTTTCCAAGTCAAGTCCGAGTAGTATGGATTTGAACGGGAGCGAGATACTGAGCAATACAACCTGGGAAGTCAACACAACGGGCTGGACTCTTGCTGCAAAAGCCACGCGCACAAGCGATCAAGCACACGGCGGAAGTTATTCGATTGCTGATACTGGCGGAACGCTTGAAACAACGTGGATATACCAGACCCTAAGTCCGACGATTAGCGGATATAAGGTCACCGCCGAAGCTTGGTGCTATGTCGTTTCTGCGGCAGGGGGCAGACCGAGATTAGTACTGCTTGATGCAGGATCAGTAACGCTTGCTCAAGCTTATGCCGACACGAGCAAAAAAAACCAATGGCAAAAAGTTGTTATCAACTATAATGCTGCGGTCGGTAACGCAATCAAGTATTTCGAGTTAGACTTTAGCGCGACAAGCGGGCTTTGCTATTGGGATGACCCGTCGCTCACGCAGGCGTACGATGCTTTGCTCCTTGCAAGAGTTAAACGATCTGGAACTACCACTTATCGGGATTTGCTGCGAGTACGCGCGGGTACCCTTAATTACAAACTTGGAACGGGAACTACGGGCGAAAATCTATTCGTTTGTTATATGCACGACGGAACAACTGCCTTAGCAAGCAACTACAGTGCGGGTTTTCCATACGATGGTCAATGGCACTTGTGGGCTGGTCAGATAGTCCGTACTGGTACGACCGGAGGCGTGTCATATTTTGACGGCAAGGCGGGAACCGCTGTTAATCTATCTACGCTCGGAAAGTTATCCGGTGCAGACGGTCTGCTTATTGGAGAGAACTCCGCAGGAATATTACTTGATGCAACCGTCGGGGAATTGCTCGTAATTCGGTTTGACGCTCTCCCCTCCGACATCGCCTCTTGGATTGCGTACGCCTCAACACAGAGATTCATTCCAGATCCGCCAGCGGGAGGAACGGTTGTGCTGAAGCTTCTTGGGAAGGAAAACTCATTCCGAGATCAATCGGGAACGCAAGGCATACTGACAAACAACGGCAACGCACAAACAACGAGATATTGAGGAGGGCAAAATGATAGTCTTCAATCTTGCGACAGTCAGGCGCGCCTTGGGGAAACCAATCGGCCAGGTGCGAGTGGAAATCCTGTCGGTCAATCCGGCAGCAAGGGAGTTCAGGATCTCCGTCGCGTTTCATTCCGCGCCGACGGAAGAAAATCCGAACTGGCCCCCGGAGCAGAAAGTCCTTTCGATGGCCGGCATCATGACGCTCGACGAGAACGCGCTCAAGCTTGCTCTCGCGCGGGCGTTCGACTTGACATAGGAGGGATCGACATGCCCAAAGGGAAATGGGAACCGCCGCAATCCGGCGACGCCCCGCAGGAAGTGAAGGACATCCTTCGCAAGGTCTATTCGAACTGGCGCGACGAGCATCCTTCGGAGAATGCGGCCGTCAAGGCGCGGGGCAGCCGCATCGCGTGGGCTGCCGTGAAGAACGCCGGATGGCGCAAGAACAAGAAAACAGGCAAATGGACAAAACGCAAAAGGAACAAAGAGATGGCAGACCACATCGACGCGGTCAAAGAGTTCCCAATCTTCGAGGCGGGCGAGTACGCGCAGGGCAAGTTCACCGAGGAGGACCTCGACCAGATGGTGGCGACGTTCGAGACGGACGATCCGCCGCACATCATCGTCGGCCACTCGTCGGACTACAAGGGCAGGACGCGGATCCCTTCGTTTGGCGTCATCACGGGACTCAAGCGCGTGGGCTCCAAGCTCTTCGCCATTGGCGCCCGCTTCCACCGGAAGCTCGCCGAATGGATCAGAGAAGGTTTCTACGACCAGCGCTCAGTCGAGGTGGCGAAGGGGCGCGACGGTAGATGGAAAATCTTCGCCCTCGGTATGCTTGGAGCGGCGCCGCCTGCGGTCAAAGGCTTACCGGCGATGGACGAGGCGCTTGACGAGATAGCGATGGAATACGCCGAGACGTCCGCGTGCATTGAGTTCGCGGACGGGATCGACCCAGAAGTGCTTGGGGAAGTCTACGACGCGGCGACCGAGAACACGCTCGCCGAGATCGAAGGATGCTGCGACGAGATGCGCGAAGAGGTTGAAGAGATGCTCCGCGATCCGCACGCGGAGCCGAGGCAGATAAGCGAGAAAATCTGGGAACATTTCTCGCGCATCCAGGGCATCATCGCGGAGCACCTTGCGTTCGTGCGCAAGATGAACAAGATCCAAGAAGACGAGGAGGAAATGGCCGACACGAGCTGGCTTGATAAGCTCAAAAAACTACTCAACATCACACAGGAGGATCCAAACGTGGACAAGCAGAAGGAGCAGGAATACCTGACCCGCATCGGCCAGCTCGAGGCTGAGGTCAAGGAGTTCAAGCAGGAGAAGGCCAAAGCCGTGGAGGAAAAGGCAAAAGCCGAGGCCGAGGTGAAGAAGGCCGAGCGTCAGAAGCTCGTCAAGGAGTTTTGCGACACGGCGGTCAAGGAGAACCGCATGACGCCGGCGCAGAGGGAGAAGGACGAGCCCGTGATGCTCAAGCTCGTCGAGACGAGCGAAGAGGCGCTCAAGGCGTTCCAGGAGAAGTACGACCATCCGCAGGTGCCTCTGGGGGAGCACGCGGGCAACAGTCCCCAAAAGCCGCCGCCAAAGACAAGACTCGAGAAAGCGAAAGCCTACGTCCAAGCGCATCCCGAGGAGTTCAAGGGCATGCAGGAGGATCTCGCGGTCTCGAGGGCGGTCTATCTCGAGGCGAACGGAGACATCAAATTCAACTGACCAGCGCAACCAACAACCCAACAAGGAGGCCAACAAATGGCTAACGTGGTAGGCGGCGACCTCTGGGTTGCCGCAACGTATCCTGTGACCGCGGTCGCCAATCTGGCCGCGAAGACGCTGATCAGCGTGGCCGGCGCGGCGGTGGCGAACGCAGCTACCGGTGTTTTCGGCGTCACAAAGACGGACGTCAAGAGCGGCGACTCGGTCACGGTCAAGCTCCCCCCGTCCATCGTAGAGGTCATAGCGACCGGGACAGTGACGGCGGGCGGCAAAGTCGAGGCCTTGCAAGCGACGATCAAGGCGCTCATCGACGGCACATCAACCAACACCACCTCTGCGGGGGTTAAGAACCTCGCAAGTGGCTATCCGATAGGCAAGGCGATCACCGGCGGCGTCGCCAACGAGACGGTGCTCGTGAGCCTGTTCCTGAACGACGGCAAGACGGCGTAAGGAGGACGAAAATGGAAAAGCTGTTTTATCGCAATCCCGAAACCGGCTTGATCGAGTTCAAGGAAGAGTTCTTCAAGCCGGCCAAAATCCACCGCTACGTGCGCACGGACGACGGCGTAAAGCTCAAGGAGTTCGCGTCCGACGCAGCGCTCGCGTTGCTGCGCATCTCCGATCCAGTGCTGACGGCGCTGGTGCAAGGATACACGAACGCGGAGCTCATCGGCGACAAGCTGATGACGCCCGTGCGCGTGACAAAGGAAACCGGCCGCTTCCCGGCGTTTGGCAAGGAAGTATTCGTGATGCCGAATAACCTGAAGCGGGCAATAGGACAACCGGTGCAGCGCATTGTGACGCAGAGTGGCTACATCCCGCTCTCGCTCGACGAATACGCGCTCGGCGTGGGCATCGAGAACCGGGAGCGGAACGAGTGGGCAGGCGCGCCTGAGATGCTGCTCAACGGCAAGATCCTCCAGGTGACATCCAAGATCGCCCTTTACCGGGAGTACCTGCAGGCGGTCGGCTGCACGACGGCCGGCAACTACGCCACTGGCCATGCGGTCAGCGGCGCGGCGAAGGCGTGGGGCGGCGCGGGCTCCGGCGATCCCGTCAAGGATTTCGACGACTTGCAAGAGATTCTCGTGAAGAAGAACGGCCGCATGGGCAACGTCGGGTTCTTCTCGTGGGGCGCGTGGGTGCTCTTCAAGAACAACAGCGCGGTGCTCAACCGGATCAAGTACGGCGGCAGCCCGATCACGCCGGCGCAAATGACTGCGCGGGCGGCGGCGGAACTGCTGCAAGTGGACGAGGTGGTCATCGGCAAGGCGAACTACGCGTACGGCCTGACCCAGGGCAAGTTCGGCGGTGACGCCGTGACCCAGGCTTTCATCTGGGATTCGGTGCAGTCGAACAACGCGGGCATCCTCATCAGGGGCTCCGGCGGCGGCATCGAGCCGGCGTTCGGCTACACGTGGGAGCGGCTCAACTCGCCGGTCGTGGAGAGCTACTACGAGAACCAGACGAAGCAGCAGATCTACGACTACGAGCACTTCTTCACCCCGGCGGTCACGCTGAACACGGCGGGCGCTTTCTACTATTCGCTGGCCTGAGGAGGGACGCGCATCACGTTCAAGTCGGGCGGCACAGGAGGCAACTTCCCGACGACCGTGCACATCGCGGGATGCTTCGGCCAATCGATCACGGCGAGCGAAACGGCGGAGATCACAATCGCCTAAGGAGGCGACATAGAGCTCACGATCATTCCGGAGCCGGAGTGCGTCCAGAAGGCCGGCGGGGAAACGCTGGCGCTCGTGGCGGGCGGCGGCCAGGAGATCCTCGAGTGACATATGCCCGCCGGCAAGAAGGCGGACATCTCCATCACGGTCTTCATCAACGAGCGGCCTGCCTGAGATGACGAAGGCGATTTTCCTGCTGAACATCGGGGACTACGCGCCTGACGTGACGCGCCTTACGTACCCGTGCTCCGGGCAACTGGTTCATGATCGTCTCCGACCTGTGCGCAGACCTCTGGCGTCCGCTGGAAACGACGCCGGAGACAGCAGTGGCGCGCATCACGCCGACGCCGTTGGAAAGAAAAGCAGGAGTGACGGCGGCGCATCTCGTGGACGACTTCGCCCTGGCGCAGAACATCGCCCGCTTCGGCCTGCGCTTCAAGTCGTTCGAGGAGATATGCAAGGAGCGCGGCTTCGAGGGCGTGGAGATATGGCCTGAGAGCGCGAAGCCTGGCGAGCATTACCGGACGGAGTATTTCTACCATGAATACCTGCTCACCATGGAGCAGAAGGCCAAAGCGATCGAGACGCGCATCAAGGAATGGCGTATTGAGCATGTCCTGGAACAGTTTCGAGAAGACCTGTGAACTTCTGGGCTTGCTGGAACGGGCATCGTTTTTCCTGGATGGACGATTGCGCGTCGACGATGATACCTGAGGGCTGCATCTGTTTGTGCGGCGAATACATCCATTTCTGTGGCGAAATGCGGCGCAGGGGAGAATTGACCGGTGCCTGACAAACTCTACATAGCAAACCTGACGCAGACGGGAACGAGCGCTCCAACGGCGAGCGAACTTGTAAATACCGTCGGCGCCATCGTCTGGACACGGACGGGGACGGGTGTGTACGTGGGCACCCTCGCGGGCGCGTTCAGCCCGGTCGCGGACACGGCGATCACGATGCCGTCGATGACGGATGTCGTCTCGTTGGAGATCGTGGACATCAACAGTGTCAAGATAACGATGTCGAACGACGGAAAACTGAGCTCGCGCGAGTTGCGGATACTCGTCTCAACGCACTACTGCAGCGCACTCGACCTGGAGAACCGCATCAGCCGCGCCACACTCGCCCAGCTTTGCAACGACACCGCAAACGCGACGATCATGGATGCCTCGGTCGTGGACGAGCTGCTGGAGAAGGCAGACGTGGAGATCGACGCCAAGGCCGGGCAAGTGTACGAGGTGCCGTTCGAGACGACGCCGGACATCGTGAAGCAGGTCGCGATCTCGTTGGCGACGCACTACGCGTTCCACCGGAGACCGACGAACATCCCGCTGCCGGACGAGTGGAAAGAGGAGTTTCAAAGGGTGATCAAAACGCTCGACGACATCTCCAACATGCTCGTCAGCCTGCCTTCGACGGCGACCATCTCAAGCCCGGAATCCGACATCGAGACTGCGGAAGACACGAAGCTCGTGGACTTCAACGACGAGGATCACAGCATGTACGATTTCTGAGGTAAAAAAATGAGCAACACACAAGCGGATTTTTGGAAGATTCATTGGCGCGAAATGACGGAGCGCGAAAAGGCGCAATGGCGGCCCTTGGCCGTTTGGATCGTCTATCTGCTCGAATGAAATGCGCTATCACGTCGATGAGATAGAGGACCAGATCATCGCCACGCTCGAGGCGGACACGACGAACTTTTCCGGCGTCACGGTCGACACCCTCGCGGGGCAGATCAGCGCGCAAATGTTCTTCGATCCGGAGTTGATGCAAGGGGCAAAGCGACTTTTGCCGTTCGCGCTCGTCTCATACCAGGGGCGCAGGAGTGAAAAGGCGTTAGACAGGGACTCGAGCGGCAGGACGTGGATACACACGCTGACGTTCCGGTTCTTCGTCGGGGCGAAATCCCTGCGCAAAACGGAGGAGGCGGCGCGCAATTGCTACGACATGCTCGCCGCGCTCTGGGACGACCTGACGGCCAAGGTTCCTTTGACGAGCCCACAACAGCTCACCCAGTACACGGCGCTCTCGGGCACGGCCCTGAGCGCGGGCGCGGTGCTCATATCGCCTCTCTACGAGGCGGGAAGCGCCGACGAGGAGGTCGTCATCAACATGCCTGCGATCGTCATTTATCGGGCAGACTTCAATCTGAAGATAATCGCATGAACGACTTTGACATCATGGGCAAGTGGCCGTGCATTCAGCTTCGCTTGACAGAAAACCTTGAAAATATAAGCGACGCGATGCTCGAGGAGGTGCAGAACAACTTCCTCACAAGCGGACGCGGCACCTGGCCCGCACTCAAGACCGGGGAGCCGAGGCGACTGATGGGGGCGGGAATCCTTTACGGCGCGCTCAGGAAAAAGTTCGGCGAGGACAGCGCGCAGGTTTTTGTCGACCTTGACGTCGGCACGGTCAGAAGCTACGCCTTCATCCAGAATTTCGGCGGAACGACGCATCCGACGGTGACAGAAAAGTCGCGGCGCTTTTTTTGGGCAAAGTTCTATGAGACGGACGACCCGATGTGGAAGGCGATGGCCCTCAAGCCGCTCGGCTCAAAGCTCAACGTCGTCATCCCGCAGGCCCGCTACATGTGGTTCTACAACGAGGCGGAAATGATGGCGCGGTTTGCGATGATGCTTGGCCACGACCTTTTCACGATCACCTATCCATGACGGAGGACTGTGATGCAGCAAATTGACCTGGGCAAACCGCCGGAACCGGTCGGCTTGAACGGCAAGGAGTTCCGCTTCAAGCGTCCCACACTCGGGCGCATGTTCGAGATTCAGCCCGACAAGCTGCGCGAGGAGTACAACGCGATCGAATGGGGCAAACTTTACGGCGACGCGGCGGTGCAGGCGAGAGCGCGGCGTTTTTGGAAGCGCATTTGCTTTCTGATGTTCGCCTTTAACGGCCTCGACGGTTTGCTCGCGCGGCTGGGCATCCTGCCGAAAGCACTGCGGTTCGACAATTTGACCGAGAAGCAATTCGTCGAGCTGGCGCAGCTTTTTTTCGAGTTTTCAGCGGGGACACGGCCAAAAGCCGAGACGCCCGCAGAAAGTTTGGCCGCTTCGTAACAAGCCGACCGACCGTCGAGGTGCCGGACGAATACGATTTGATCTTCGCGGTTTACCAACTCGTCTCGCTGGGCGTGGACTACAAGGATGCGCTCGACAACTGGACGCTGGAGGACGCGAGAATCTGGTTTTCTCTCTCGACGTACGACGCGTGGAGCATGGACCCGAAACACAGAAGGAAATAAATGGCTGAGCAGAAGTTCAAAATAACATTTACGGTCTCAGGCCGACGCGATCTCAACGAGCTCATCGAAAAGATGAACTCGGGGACGGCGACATTTGCCGAATGGGAGAAATTCGTCAAGAATTATCGCGGCTTCGTCAAATCAGAATTCATGCCCGGCACGAAGGATGCAATGATCGCATCCGGCGAACTCGTCAAAATACTCGACCAAAAAAACAAGCTCTTCGGATCGCTCCAGTCCAGCAATGCGAAGATGATGCGGTCGTACTTTGAGACCGGGGAAGCGATCCGACGGCGGCTGCTGCCGATGATGGGGAGCTTAGGCAATCTCATCGAGACGATGCCGACGAGCATCACTGGCGTGACCAACAGTTTGCAAAGCTTGGTCATTCAAATGGCGCGTCTTCATGCCGGCGGATTCACGACGCAACAAATACTTGCTGGACTTGGTCAAACCTTAATGGGGCCGACGGGCATAGTTCTCGCGTTGGGCCTCGTCACCGCGGCGGTCGGCTTACTGTCGCGAGCGTTCAGCGACGCGAACAAAGAGACGATGCAGGTCAAAACGAGCATCGCTGACCTGATCGACAAGCTCTACGAACTCGGCCGCGTGACGCATGAGCAGAGAATTAGGGAATTAGAGGCGAGGAAAGCCGCGCTCGAGTCCGAACTCAGGATGGCGCCGAAGATAAAAGTAACGGGAGCGGAATTTCCACTTGGCATAACCGGCCCGGCGGTCCCGAGGCTCGACGTGGAGATCAGGCGTGCCGCGCGGGACATACAAGGGGAAATCCTCCACATTGAAACGCAGATCGCCGCCGTCAAGAAAAAACAAGCCGACGAGGAGGAAAAGCAAACCGGTGCGCGCAAAAAAGCACTCGAACAGCTTCGAGAGACATGGGAAAAGCACATGCAGATTGTGGCCGTGCAGAAACAACTTGCCCCTGAAAGGATTCTGCGCGGCAGGGAAGCGGTTGCTTTTGCGCGCCCGTTCTTCGGCGAGACCCTGACGGGCAGGCTGGCTGAGGAAACGCCGCTCAGCCCTGCAAGAATTGTTCAGGGCCGAAAGGCGCTCGAGGGCGTGACGGCGGAGCTTGGCAACGCGTGGAGCAAGTCGGACATGCTTGTGCAAGGCATGAAGGCGGGCTTCAGCGACGCAACTGGATATCTCGCCGAGGGATTCCAGAGAGCCTTCGGCCTCGGCGAGGGGCTGTTGGCAAGGTTCGTCTCCGCTTTTGCGGGAGCATTCTTGAGCGCGGGCGCAGGCAAGCTTGTTGGGGCAATTTTCGGCCTGCAGCATGGCGGTATGATTTCGGAGCCGGTCGTCGGGATGGGAATGCGAAGCCGCGCAATATATACATTGGCCGAGCGCGGGCCGGAGTACGTGACTCCCGCCTATCGCGTGGGCCAGGCGGCACGGCTCGGCCAGCAGTTTGAGTTTCAGCCAAGCATCCAAGTTGTGCCGATCATCGACAACGCGGGGCTCGCCGTCAGGGTTGAGATAGGCAACCGCCAGAATGCGAGGAGGCGTGTGCGATGACCTCTTATTCGTTGCCAAATCTTGTCGGGGTTGTGGGCACCTTCGCCTTCACATTGTACTCCGAATTCGCGGGCCTCACCGAACCGACGGTTCAAACCATCCTCACGATTGGCGACACGCGCGAAAGCGCGAACATCGTCTCCGGTGTGACCGAGGTGGAGAATGCGGAGATCGCCGTGCGAGACGACTACTCGACCTACGCGTACGGGTTCTGGTACAAGGTGCTCTCCGGCGAGGCGTGGCTCAAGATAACGCTCGATGGTAACCACTACTTCTTCGGCACGGTGCAAGCGGACACCGTGAATTGGCGGGAAAGCTACGTCAGTGGCAGCACGAAGATACGCGTCTGCTCCTTCAAGCTCGTCTCGATGACGCAAAAGTTGTTTGACACGCCGACGGCGACCTGGCTCACGGAGGCGTACAACAACCGGGAACTGACCGGGTATTCGGCCCCGACAAACGCATACGCCGTGATCAGCCTGACGGGATTCTTTTCGGCCTTGCTCTCGGCATCTGGAATCAATGCCGCTTACGCCGCTGGCGATGCGGGATTCGTCGCTCAGACCGCCAACAAGGACTTGGAATGGTACGACGGCTCGCAATGGCGGGCGTTGAACTTCGCTTGGCTACTCGTCACCTACGATTCCGGCGCTGGAGAGGCGACAGTTGATTATTTTGATGATGGCAGCGAAAACTATCTTGGCAAGAAATATGCAACCGCAAAATCTCTCATTGCGGCACTTGCGAAAAATTTTGGCATTGTGATGCGTTCCTACTACGACACGTCCGACTCCCGGCACAAGATCCACCTGCTCCAGGGCCGGGCGTACGATGATTCCGACAATCTGGACTTCTCAAGCAGGGAAAAGATCTCCGAGCTTTCCCGCTCGACGCATCTTTACGGCGACGCGGTGAAGTGCACGGCCATATATAACGATGAGCTCGTCTGGTTCTCGCGCAAATATCTCGGCTCGGCCGCGTCGGATTTCTCGGAAGCAACGCCGGAGAATTACGTCGAGTTCGACATCGACGCGTACCTGCCCTACCTCGTGGATGGAAGCGCGCCGACGGCGAGCGGCTATCCGATATATTCGGGAGCGACCGCGGCGACCGTTCTCGAATCTACGGGGGTGAGATACTACCGCTACGATGGCATCGGAACTGTCAGCGCGTCGGCCACGCAGCATAGGAAGATGCTGGAGGCCATAGCGGGCCTGACGTTTTCGCGCTTCACGACGATCCTCTCCTCGATCCGCCGGACGTATGGCAAAATGCGGGCCAAGGTCGGCGCCGGATCGGACACGCATACTTCCCTGACGATAATGCGGAGGACTTCAATCAACGACGGCCTCGGCGCGTCGACGTACTGGGCGAACACGGTCATCAAAAAACCGGCCACTTCGGAGGTGGAAATCGAATGGTTGAAAGAATGATTTTCTCGGACAATTAAGGAGGCAACAACATGGCATGGAAAGGATTCACGGGAGGAGTCGGGAACATCCTGCCCGCGACGTTCCAGGCGGTCTACGTCATGGGGACGACCGCGCAGAAGTGGCAGACGCTCGGCGCGATATCCAACGGCGTCCTGAACGTCGAGGAGAACCAGGCGCCGGACTCGATGGCGCGCAACCGCGCGCTCAAGAGCTACAAGTTCACGGCTTCCTGCCGCATGATGCAAAGCTCGCTCGTGGAGCTGGAGCTGCTCGACCGCCTGTGCGATGGCACGAACAACTTTTTGTTCAAGACCGCGGACGCGGTCACGGTGTCCGGAGTGGCGGCGGCGGGTTGGATCAAGGTCACGGCCTCGCAGGTCGGCATCAAGGGCCGTCTCGTGGCGGATGGCACGCCCGAGGACAACCGTTACATCGAGCTCACGTGGGAGGGCACGGTCTACAAGACGGACGCGAACGAGGTGGCGCTCTACACACCAACGCTCGCGGCGGCAGACTTCGGCTCGTCCAGCACGACGAGCGATTTCTTCACGATCGGCACATACACGGCGGCGACCGACGGTGGCAACCCGACGCCCTCGCAGATCAGGCCCTGCGGAATCTCGACCGTGACAATCGACGCGGAGGGCGGCTCGAGCGCGGACACGGTCGCGCCTGTCATGAACGTGAAGTTTTCGGTCGAGATGCTCTCGGCGCAGGACTCGCTCAGGCGGCATCTGCCCACGTCGCTCGACATCAGCCTTGAGTTCGACTGCATGGCGAGCAAGAACTCCGATCTGCTGCTTCTTGGCAACATGTCCGAGGCCCTCGTGAAGCTTGTCGTCACGATGATCGATTCGGTTGCCTTCACGCTCAACGGAACGTTGGGCGTCACCACGAATTACGAGATCAGCGGCGACATGGACAAGCCGCGCGTAATCCGATTCACGCACAGGGGCAAGACGCTGCAGTCGAACTTCGACTCGATAGTGGCATGAGATGGCCGACCAGGCGAAGCTGACGTACGCGAGCGGGGCATCTTCCATGACGCTGGACGTATTGGCCGTGAGGGGAGCAGCCGAGCCGGACAGCGTCCAGAAGTTCCCCGGCATCATCCATGAGTACCTCGACGGGTCGCTCTCGGAGCAGAACGCGGGCGCTCGGCAGACGATCGTCGTTGATTTCCATCTGATGACGATGCTGAACCGGCGGAAGCTTGTGGACTGGTGGCTCGACACGACGCGCACGATCCAGAGCATGGTCGCGGCACCCGGCCAGCCAAGCAAGTCGGGCAGCGCGTCTGGCTCACTCAATGGCAGCTACAAGTACAAGATCGTGGCCGTGGACAATGTCGGCTATTCGGCATGCGGCACAGTCTCGGGAGTGATCACGCTCGCGGTCGAGGGATGCCCGCTCGTGTGGACGGCCTCGGCAAGGGCGCGCGGTTACAAGATATACCGGTCTATTGATCCCTACACGACGTGGGATCTTGTGGACTACTCCGAGATCAACAGCTACACGGACACCGGCGCATCAGTCTACAAATCAGACGTGACGCCGCCGGCAAGTGCCTCGGACTTCGCCGTTGTCGTGCAGAACGAGCTCGAGTTCCGATGGGGCAACGAGACGGAACTGGAGAGATTCGCGACGTTGGAGATGAAGATTCCAAGCATATTCACGGCCTCGGACAAATTCCCCGTGTGAAAATTTTGGTGGGCGCGAAAAAACGCGGAAGCTTTAAGTTGATTCAAGGGAGGAACGAAATCTTTGCGTGAAAGCTTGCAGGCCCAGAGGCGGAAGGTTTGGGCGCGGCTCGCCGCCGCGTTTTGAATGATGTAAATCGCTCCGGTCTTTCGTTATGGTGCTGGCTCCTTGCGGAGGCAGGCCCGTCGGCGCAGGTGGTTGCGTTCGCAGGCTCAGGGTAGGCCGGGCGCCTCGTCGGTCATCTCGCGGCGGTGCGTCATTCGCGCCCCGATCCGCTGGCCCCTGAGCCATGGCCCCTCAGGGGCAGGCGCGCGGCTGATCCTTAGTCGTGAATCTCTTTCTACTCGGCCGGAGCATTTATGTGGGCAATAAAAATGCCTCGACAAGTTTGAGCACGGGACAGCCACCCGCGCCTCTCATCGAGGCAACTTGCGAGGCATAAAAAACGTTTCAATGGCTGTTTTGCTCAACCCCAATATGGCAGTTGCAAACGACAAAATCAAGCGAAATTTTCGGGGCTGACGTGTGGAGATCACGCTCTCATACGAGCTTTCGGGCACGACCTATTCGCAGGTATTCGACCTTCTCGCTCTGCGCGGCATGGACGAGCCGGACGCGGTCGCGCGCCACGCGATCGTCCATGAGTATCTCAGCGGCGCAATCGAGGAACAGATAGATGGGTTCTTCAAGCGCCCGATTGTCCTTGCCTTTGAGCCGCCGCCGATTTCCAGGCGACGTTTCCTGGCTAACTGGTTCGTGGCCCCCCGAAAATGGGTCTCCTATGGCGATTATCTGTCTGAGGGAGCGACGAACAACAATCTCATTTCCGAGTGGCTTGAGGACTGCGAGCTGGAGCGTGCCTTCGAGGTTGAGCTCTTCGACGAGCACAAGTACTACGCGTGGCAGGACGCCGCGCCTTCTGAGGTGGAGCTGATGTACTGCAAGCTGGAAGTCGAGATAACAGGCGAGCCGGACTCGCCGCAGACGTTCACGACGGGCTCCGGCGGGTTGGCAATGATGGAGACGGGCGACGCATGGCCTTCGTTCTCCGACACGACGCATGTTCACACGGTCGTGCTCACGCCTGCCAAAAAATCCGACTTCGTGCCTGCGCTCTTCAACAAGCCGTCGGTGGTCGGGGGAAACGTCACATTCCAAGCGTTCATCTCGGCGGCCCGGGCGCCGAACCCGGACGATGGCAAGTACTACATGGACGTGAAAATCTTCCTGCAGGAGAAATGATGATGAGAAGACTCGCGTTGCTTTTGTTTTTCCTTCCCGCCCTCGCCTTGGCGCAGAACCCGTACGCGACGCAGTTCCCGCGCGGAATCAAGACCGATTCGGTCTTCTCGCTCAACGCGAACATGCTGCTGTTCCGCGTGGCGTTCGGAAAGGACGCGCTGCGGCTCAAGAACGACTCAACCGGATTCTACGTCAACGGCGTCGAAAAATACAAGTACAACGCGACGGGATGGGGTTTCCTCGGCGCGACGATAGATTCGTCGGTCTCCGCGCTCGGCGGCAAGTTCAGGGCACTCAAGGTCAGCGGCGGTTCGATTGTCGGGGACAGCCTGATTCTCGGCGCGATCTCAAGCCCGATCACGGGCAACAGACTCTATGTCGCCGGGCGTGGACATTTCCTTTCCACCACCGAGCAGCTCCGGCTTGGATATGACGCGAGCAACTATACAACATTCACAATTTCTTCTGCCGGGATGCTTCAGGTTGTTCCGTATGGTACTGGAACGGGTATTGAATTTCAAGATACAAACCCACAATTGCGTCTCAAGTATTATGGAACCGTGAACTATGCAAAGTTCGCCGTTAATTCATCGGGCAATTTGAGCATTTCACATTCCGGTGAGGCAACATATACGCTTACATTTCCACAGGTGACAAGCACCTTAATGACAACGGGTGGCGGCCAAACGATCACCGATGCAATCATCAATACCTCAAAACCGATAGCCGGAAGCACACTGACGGCAACTAATACAACCACATTTCACCTTCGTGCAGCTTATGACGGTTCAAAGTATTCTACCTTGACAACAGATGCCAACGGTAATCTTTATTTCGACGTTGCATATGGTGATTATTACAGCTTTTCACGTACAGGGAGTGGAAATGTTGAAGTTGGCATTGGCAAGATAAACTACACGGGTATCTTGAGCATGACTGGAGGTGCGAACACAGGCTATTTGCAACCAACAAGCCTCACCGCAACAAGAACTTGGACGCTACCAAATGCGACTGGAACCGTCATTACGACTGGCAATCTGACATCCATCACTGCGCTCGGCACAGTCACAAGTGGCACGATTGGCGGTTCGAGCACGATCAGCACAAGTGGCGCGATCACAACCACCAACGCCAATGGGCTAACCATAGGATCGGCGCTCGCGGTTTTGGGCAAGGCGACGCTTTACACGGTAGGCGACATATATTATGGCGAAATGACATCCACCGACCCGCTCTCGGCCAACCGGACTTGGACTTTTCCCAACGCGACCGGCACTGTCATCACGACTGGCAACCTGACATCCATAACCACCGTCGGAACCATCGGCACGGGGACATGGCAGGGAACGGCGATCACCGACACTTATCTTGCTGCGATCTCAACTGCGGGCAAGGTGAGTGGAACGGCAATCACGA
>Ga0194112_10006360_pt1 | contig 15628 bp, 16 predicted proteins | sample TA2MahC400mmetaG_FD_146191 | JGI IMG/M metagenome (GOLD analysis project Ga0194112, IMG submission 146191) | Freshwater microbial communities from Lake Tanganyika, Tanzania - TA2015016 Mahale Deep Cast 400m | ecosystem: Environmental > Aquatic > Freshwater > Lake | place: Tanzania: Lake... | reverse complement strand
CCGGCCATCTACCAGGCAATCGCGACTGGGTCCTTCGCTAAAGACTTCGGGTTACGCGACCAGATCCAGCGAGCTACGGTGTCCGTCATGTCCAATTTTGCCGAAGGATTCAGCGAGGCAAGCGGGCAGAATTTCATCAGTTCCTGAGTGTGGCTAAATCATCGTGTGCAGAACTCAGATCTCAACTCTATGTGGCGTTGGACGCTATGCACCTAAATCAATTAACTTTCCGACAGTTGCGTGTTCAAGCAGAAGAAGTCGCACAAATTATAGGAGGTCTGCGAAAGGCCGTGCACACCCAACGCCTACAAACTCGGGCCGCTACCTTCAGGGCCACATCCGCGAAACCTCAGTCTTCAGTCCTCAGTCCTGAATAATATGAGCTCCATCTGGGATCGCCTTCCTAAGAATCAGTATGTGAGTTTCGTCCCCTGGTGCTGGGTGCAGCTAGAGAGTGCCGCGCCGCCCGGGCCATTCCCATTTATCGGGGGCATCGCCCCGGAGGTCGCGGCCAGCCTGCAAGAAGCCCACAGTCTCCTGGCCAGTTCGATCGACACGGCCATCAGCGACGTGTTTTCCAAACGAGCCCCGCTCGACGACCCAGATCGGCGGCGGCGCCTGGAGGACGCCTATGCGGAACTGGTAAACGCCCGCCCCTATCTCAGTAGACACATCACCTGCGGCCGAAATCAGGACGGAACCTTTCGTTGGGAATTTCCAACCGATCCTACTGCCTCATCGGCGGTCCCGAACGGCGGCCTACGGATTTTTCATTCCGTCAAACGTCAGGCAATTCCGCTGGGGTTCGATCAGCGCCCGCTAGGCCCAACTATTGGAAACCTCCTCGGACTGTTGGACGGCACTCACAAGGTTGAAGAAATCAAAACGGTGGTGACCACCGCGTACCGTGAATCCGTCACCCTGCTAACCCGCCTGATGGAATTGCTTCACCAATATGAGTGCCTCGCTATCTCGCCCAAAACTTCAATCCAGCTACGATGGTGTGAGATGATCCAGGATCAGGACACGGTCCATCTGGGCCACGCGGCCCTGCTCTATCGGCAACGGGACAGTTTTTTCCTGTTCGACCCCTGGCTTCTGCCCTGGTTTGCTGAATCCTCACTCCCCTCGCTCTGGGGCTCGTTGCTACCCAAACCGGCCGCCGTGTTCCTGACCCACGACCATGACGATCATGTGGATCCCCGCACGCTACTCCATCTGCCGAAAGACATGCCGATCATCGTGCCCAGCCGGCGGAATCGGACACAGTTGTATTACGACTACCTCCCGCTCTTGCGGGAATTGGGGTTCAGCCACATCGTCGAATTGGCGCACGGCGAGACTTGGCCGTTTGAAGGCGGCACCGTCGTCTCCGTGCCCTTCTACGGCGAAGACCCCTGCGATGTGGCAATGCCGAGAAATTGCTATCTGATCAGTGACCGGGGCTACAACGTGCTCGTCCATGCGGATAGTGGACCGACCAATGACGGTCGCTCGGTGCTGAACGAGGGTGTCATTGCACGGTTGGCCGACCAGTACGGGCCGATCCCGCTAGTCTTTGCCTCGCAACAGCAGTTGCTTGAACTGCGCGGTCAAGCCGCCCATGCGCCGCTCTCTCATCCAGGGAATTGGTTGGACGTGGGCGAGAACGGCTATCTCACCAATACCTACCTCAGCGAACTGTGCAAGGCCGCCAAGGCGAAACTGTTCGTCTCCTACGCCACCGGCGGGGCTGACTGGTACCCCGATCACTTATCGTTCATGTTCAGCCGGCGAAATCCGGCAAGGACCGCACTGCTCACGGCCCACTGGGAACCGGCAGAAACACTCAGAGCCCTTCTCGCCACCCATGATTGCCGCTATCATAGTTCTCGTGCGCTGGATCTGTATCGAGTCGGGGAGGGAGACCGAATCGACGCTGTCGCAACAGGCGATGCGCTCGCGCCCCTCAGTCTCTACCGGCTGGATCATGGCGATCCGCCGTTTTTCCACTCACAAGGAGGTGGCTAGATGAGTGTGCCCGGTCGAGAGATCCGACATGAGTAAACCACAGACCGCTATCTTGGTGACCGGCGCGGCGGGGTTTATCGGATTTCACGTCTCGAAGCGGCTATTGGATCGCGGCGAGACCGTGATCGGCCTCGACAATATCAATGAGTATTACGACGTCCAGCTCAAGCACGCGCGTCTGGCCCAACTGACCCCGCATAAACATTTTCGTTTTGTGAAGCTCGACCTCGCCAATCGGCATGGTATGCGCGATCTCTTTGCCGACGAGCCGGTCAGCCGGGTCGTTCATCTCGCAGCCCAAGCCGGTGTGCGTTATTCTCTGGTCAATCCCCATGCCTACACCGAAAGTAACATCGAGGGGTTCCTGAACATTCTTGAAGGCTGCCGGCATGGCAAGATCGAGCATCTGGTCTACGCGTCATCCAGTTCCGTCTACGGCGGCAACACGCAGATGCCGTTTTCCATTCATGACAATGTAGATCATCCCGTTTCGCTCTACGCCGCAACGAAAAAGGCCAATGAGCTCATGGCCCACTGCTATGCCTATCTCTACCGAATCCCCTGCACCGGGCTCCGGTTTTTTACCGTCTATGGCCCCTGGGGGCGGCCCGATATGGCGCTGTTCATTTTCATCAAGGCGATTCTGGGGGGCACGCCGATCGAGGTCTTCAATCACGGTAAGATGCAACGCGATTTCACCTATATCGACGACATCGTGGAAGGCGTCATACGCACACTCGATCATCCGGCCGTATCCAATCACTCATGGTCCGGCGAACGGCCTGATCCTGGCACCAGCTCGGCACCTGCCAGGATTTATAATATCGGCACCCACAAACCGACTGAGCTCATGCGGCTTATTGACGTGCTGGAACAGGCGCTCGGAAAGAAAGCGGAGAAGAAGCTGATGCCGTTGCAGCCCGGTGATGTGCCCGCGACCTACGCCAACATCGACGACTTGTCACGTGACGTCGGTTTCGCACCGGCAACACCGATCGAAGAAGGTATTCCCCGTTTCGTGAAATGGTACCGGGAGTTCTACGGAGTGTGACGACGACCGGCTCGTTCCCCTGCGTCCTTGAATCTACTAGCAGCCGATCGGCACAAATCCTACCTCGATGATTCTTGATAGCGTCCCATACCGCGTATTGTCGTTGAAGGAATAGCTGGCGCCGTGTTGATTGCGCCAGGAGATATCGCTGCCGTACGACGGATCAGTGCCATAGAACATCCCCCCACGAGTTTTTTGCACTCAGTGCAACCGTTCTGAGTAGAGAGAACAGACTTCCCTCAAGGACGGACCCACTCGGGGCCACACTCGCATATCAGTCCTTCACTCAATCCGGAACATTCTGCCCTCCCACACTGATTGCCTAATCTCGGTACGCAGGCATGTCGTGGTGTGGCGCAGCGAGAACCGATGAGCGCGGCGTGGCCGACATATTCTCCAAAGACGGCACCACTGAAAAAGGCCTGAGCAGGACAGCCCGGCACCCGGCCCGTTCCTTGTTGGTATAGATCGTTGCCCCATCCACCAGCTGGCATTCCCAGGTATCCGCAGGCACCGGTGGTGGGGTATCGGTTGATGCTGGCTCGACACAGAGCACCACCATGGCCAACCCCTGAAGGACTGCGTACTTGCCCTTCATAGCGTATCTCCCGAAAAATGTTTGAGGACACGGCCCGTTTGCTTGCCTGCCTTCGAATCTGCACGCACAATGTGTACGCCCACCCTACGCAATCGGCTCAAACGGAATCTATGCCTCTTTGGAGGGGGCACCTCTGACCTGTAGGCGGTTCACACCAACCACCCGTCCATACCACCCGAGCGCCGCCGCGAAGAACTTAGGGACGCCTTTGCTCCCCAGTTTAGCTTTCCCTGACGTGGATTTTGAGATATTATTCGGCCTAATCCTGGGACAAGTGAAGGGCAAGCATTGCGATGACTGACCACGGTCTACTCGGAAATTTGCTAATAATCTACACCGTCGCCATTGGGGTGGTGTTTCTGTTTGACAAGCTCAAATTGCCGGCCATCACCGGCTTTCTCGTCGCCGGTATCTTGATCGGCCCACACAGCCTGAACCTCATTTCCGATATCGAGTCCGTGAAACTCCTGGCTGAAATCGGGGTGATGATGCTGCTGTTTACCATCGGCATCGAGTTCTCAATGGCCCAGATAGCCGCGCAGGGCAAATTATTCGTGATCGCCGCTCCCATTCAGATGGGTGGGGTCATCGTGATTGCCTGGCTCGTCGGGCTCTTCATAGGGCTGCCGACATCGCAGGCCATCTTCTGGGGTTTTCTTCTCTCACTCAGCAGCACCGCCATCGTGCTGAACATCCTGGCCAAGAACGGAGAAATCGATTCCATCCACGGCCGCAGCATCATCGGCATTTTGATATTCCAAGATCTGGCCGTGGTGCCCATGATTTTGTTGACACCAATTCTCAGCACCACGAGCGGCAATACGGTCACGACGATGCTCATCACATTGGTCGAATCCGTAGCGACCCTTACTATGATTGTCTTCGGGACTTGGTATGTGGTGCCGAAAGTGCTGGAATACATCGTTCGCAGCCGCAGCCGTGAATTGTTCTTGTTGACGATCATCGTCCTGTGCCTCGGGATCGCGTGGCTCACCTCACTGACCGGACTCTCACTGGCCGTAGGCGCCTTCATTGCCGGCTTCGCGATCTCCGAATCGAAATACAGCCATCAAGCCACTGCGGAAGTGCTCCCGTTTCGGGACAGCTTCAACAGCCTGTTCTTTGTATCCATCGGTACTCTGATGGATTGGCACATCCTGCTGGAATATCCCAGTGCGGTGATCAGTTTATTGTTTCTGATGCTGCTGATCAAATTCCTGACCGGAACAGGCGCTGTGCTGTCCATTGCTCTTCCCCCGCGATCGGCAATCATGACCGGGATCGCCCTCGCGCAGATCGGGGAATTCAGTTTCATCCTGGCCCAAGTGGGGAATGGCCAGGGCCTGCTAAACGAGATGCTCTATCAGATCTTCCTGGCCGTGTCGATCTTGTCCATGATGATCACGCCGTTCTTCATACAAGTCGCTCCCCGCATAGCCAAGTCCATCGAGACGGTCCAGCGGCTCCATCGATGGCTGCCCAGACAGACAACGGCCCATGTGCTCGAACTGGAAGGACGGAACTTACGAATTAAGGATCATGTCATTATTGTGGGATATGGGTTGAGCGGCCGCAATCTCGTCCGCGTGTTGAGCGATGCTGAGGTGCCTTATGTCGTACTGGATTTAAACAGCGCTACCGTGCACCGCGAATCGCAGCACGGCCTGTCGCTCTATTATGGCGATGGCACGAATTCCGCGATCCTCGAGCACATGAAGATCAAAGTTGCACGGGCTCTGGTCGTCACGATTTCCGACCCCTTCACGACCCGTCGTATCGTGCAGATCGCGCGAAATCTGAACCCGAGCATTCACATCGTCGTCCGCACACGGTTTTTGCGCGAGCTGGCGGAGCTCCATCAGCTCGGCGCAGACGATGTCGTGCCGGAAGAATTTGAAACATCCATTGAAATCTTCGCGCTGGTCTTGCGGATCTACAGCATGCCCCAGGACTTTGTGATGCAGAAAACGGAACAAGTCCGACGGGAAGCCTACGCGCTCTTGCACCGCAATGAGCTGCCAGAATTGGCCTATCATCTGCGTGGCGGAACGCTGAGCGACATAGATGTGCAGACCTGCCGACTCGAAGACGATTCGTCGGCGATCGGGAAAACCATCGATCAGCTGGCACTACGGCAATTGACCGGCGCTTCGATCATCACCTGGACCAGAGACAGCGACACGAAATCTAACCCTTCACCCCAAACCACCCTTCTCGCCGGCGACACCATCGTTATACTGGGAACACGCGAACAAATCAGGCGAGCAATGAGTTTGATCTGTACCGACAACTCAACGAACTAGCTCGTACGCGCCCGCATCCTGCTAACTACGCCACCGCAACGTGACCCGCTCCTTGAGCGGATGATCCATCGGCTGTCCGGTCTGCACCGACGCCAAATGCGCGGCCTTCAGCTTGTAATACCATTTGGCCGGCATGTCGGCATCGCCCAGAAACATCGAGGACGACTTGTGGCGAAGCCCCACAGCTAGATGCTTCATCGCTCGTTCGTCCTGAGCGAGAAAGGCTTTCGTCAGCGCTCGAAAAATTACACCTCCGAAGGGAATCCAATTCAAGCCGCGCCAATAGGCGGAGAAGTCGATCCGGCACTCCATATCGGAGACGGGCGTGGACATCAGACGATTGGCCATCCAGGCTGCGCCGCATTGCATGAGCTCCACTCGCTGGTTCGGTAGCAGAAAATCGATCGTGGTCGATAACGGCCCTCCATAGACTCGCTCCAGCCAATGAAAGGGGCCACTGTTCTTGGACGGCCGGTGGGATGTCATCCGAAATCCATTGGGAATCGGTTCATAAATTTTTGTTTTTTCATGCATGCTGGCGTCGCTGCGCCACCACGAATGGACATAGGGTCCATGAACGGGATCGATAAGCCCGATCACGCCGTCGTCCGGCGTGCAGGTGTAGGTCAACGACACGTGGAACGACTGCTTCGGTTCGGAGGGAAGCGACATACGAGGGACAGGCGGCAGCGGAATGTCGGTGCCACGCTCATCGGGCAGGTACAACCAGATCATCCCATCGGCCTCTTCGACAGGGTAGGTCGCGATGCCGACTTTATCGATTTGCAAAGGCGAGCCCTCCGGCAATGCCGGAATGCGTTGGCACCGGCCCTTCGTGTTGAACTGCCAGCCGTGATAGGGGCACTCCACCCGCTCACCGTCGAACCGTCCGAACGACAGCGGCATGCCGCGATGGGGGCAGATATCCCGCATCGCGCCGAGACAGCCTTCCCGATCTCGGCAGAGCACGATCGGCTGCCCCGCCATTTGGAGCCCCTGCATCGAACCGGACCGCAGGTGGTCGCTCGGCACAGCCGGATACCAAAACCCCAAAAGCGGGGCACCCTTAGCAGACATGATTTCGGGTAGTACCTGCGTGCTCATTGATGAGGAATGGAACTGGTGAACCAGGCCAGCATCCGATTGGTTGGGACTATAACGAGCGGTCCGGGGAAGGTCAAGCTCTGCCACTGGTTCGGTGTGGCCTCGCCCGTTTCTTGACACCCTCACGAACCCCATACTATTCTGTTCAAGCGCATGTGATTGTACGCACAGGACATGAGGTGATCCAATGCTTGCCACGCACGTTGAGCCGGCGACGACGCTGGCGCAACTCGAAGCAACGAAGCCCGAGAAAGTAACCATCGTCTTGCTAAGTGGCGACCTCGACCGGGCGATGGCGGCCTTCATCATCGCCACCGGCGCGGCGGCGATGGGCATGCAGGTGACCATTTTCTTTACGTTCTGGGGGTTGAACGCCATCCGCAAGAAAGGCGCCACCAGCAGCGCGAAAGACTGGCTGCGCCGGATGTTTGGCGCGCTCAATAAAGGCGGCGCTGAGGCGCTTCCTCTCTCCCGCTTCCATTTCGGCGGCCTCGGCACCAAGGTGATGCAAATGGTGATGAAACAAAACCGCATGCCGGGAGTGCCGGAATTGATGGAGACGGCCTTGGATTTGGGCGTCCGCTTCATCGCCTGCACCACGACCATGGGGCTCATGGGTATTACCAAGGACACGCTGATCGACGGCGTCGATCAATTCGCCGGCGTCACAACCTATCTGGCCGAAGCGAAGCAGGGCAGTGTGAATTTGTTTATCTAGACACAGGACTGAGCCTCGGCTCTCAGTCCTCCTTACTTAGTTCTGATATATCAGGAGTTCGTAACGATGCAGGCAGATGTCACACTCGATACATTGGGATATTTCTGTCCGATGCCGATCATCCTGACGTCGAAAAAAATCAAGGAGCTGGCATTGGGGCAAGTGCTAGAAGTCTTGTCCGACGATGAAGGCATCAAGAAAGACATGCCGGCTTGGTGCGAGACCACCGGTCACCAAATGGTTGGTCTGGAAGAAGAACAGGCAAAATCCGGCTGGATCTACAAAGCCTTCGTAAAGAAGACCAAGTAGGCACCACGAAACCGATCTGATCGGTACGGTTACAGTGAAGCCGGAGGGGATCACGATCTCCTCCGGCTTCGCCGTTTCGTTCATAATGACATCCATGCCGCATCTGATCGAATGTGTGCCCAATTTTAGTGAAGGTCGTGACCCCGCCGTCATTGAGGCGCTTCTTGCCGCGGTGACGTCTGTCCCCCACGTCTGGCTCCTGCATCATACGGCGGATTCCGATCATCACCGCTCGGTCCTCACCTTTGCCGGACCGCCCGACGCGGTCGCCGAAGCAGCGCTCCGCGCCGTAACCGTGGCAACAGAGATGATTGACCTGCGACAGCACGAAGGGGTTCACCCACGCATTGGCGCGACGGACGTTGTGCCGTTCGTCCCGATGCACGACGATGGGATGGCCGACTGTCTTCGCGTCGCCCGTTGGATGGGCCAGAAAGTTGGCACACGCCTCGGCATCCCCGTATTTCTCTACGAAGACGCCGCTTCCCACCCGGCGCGTCGGCAACTAGAATCGGTCCGGCTGGGTGGACTTAGAGGGCTGGCGGCCCGAATCGACACAGATCCGTCCTGGCTTCCTGACTTTGGCCCTCCCCACCTGCATCCCACAGCCGGTGCGCTAGTCGTCGGTGTCCGTCGGCCACTCATCGCCTTCAACGTCAATCTCAAGACGAACGACCTGTCGATTGCCAAAACCATCGCCAAAGCCATCCGGCAGTCGAACGGAGGGCTCCCCTGCCTGAAAGCCATCGGTGTGGAGTTGGCAAGCCGTGGCATCGTGCAGGTGGCAATGAACCTAACGGACTATCGCGTCACGCCGATGTCCCGAGCCTTTCAGGCCGTACAAACCGAGGCGGTGAAACTCGGTATCGAAGTGGCCGGGAGTGAACTCATCGGTCTGCTTCCCCAAGCAGCACTCAATGGGGCTGCCATGGCTGCGCTGCAGCTTGAACGATTTGATCCAGATCAGGTCCTCGAAATGCGAATCGCCGCAGCGACAGCGAACCAGAACCCAACGGACCAGGCCCTTTCGGATTTTCTCGACGCGGTAGCGGCGTCTGAACCGACTCCGGCTGGAGGCAGTGTGGCAGCGCTGGCCGGCGCATTGGCCGCTTCGCTGGGTCTCATGGGCGCTCGTCTTGGAGGCGGCATCGAGTCGACACAACACCTGCTTCAGATGCAACATCGGCTGTGCCAACTAATCCAAGACGATGCCAATGCATACAACCAGCTCCTGTGCGCCTATAAAATCCCCCCACACGAACCGCATCGACCGCAGGCTATTTCGACGGCGCTCCGCATAGCCACCGAAATTCCACTAGAAATCGCGGAATTGGCCTGTGGGGTTGGGCGACTGATTCATGCCGGCCTCCCATCGGTCAAGCAAGCGGTCCGTTCTGATATGACCGTCGGAATGATCATGGCCATTGCCGCTGCGGAAGCAGGGCTCCACACAACATCTTCTAATATTCAATTAAATCAAGAGCTTACCATCTCGTTGTCGGCAAGAATCACTAGGGTCATAAGAAATCTTGAGGAACTGAAGGGGCTATGTTAGACTTCAGCGCTATTTGAATCAGTTCATTCGAGACAGCCAGGCCTCGCCTGAGAAAGTGGAAAGTCGGAACAGATGGAAATTAAAGTCTTCAATAACAATGTAGAAAAAGCGCTGAAGGTCGCCAAGAAGAAGCTAGCCGGAGAAGGATTGTTCCGTGAACTGAAGCGCCGCCGTTTCTATGAGAAGCCCAGCGTCAGAAAAAAAGCGAAGCAACGTGAAGCACAGCGCCGGCGTCAGAAGTGGTTGTCGAAACGGAAGCCTGAATAACCACGCGGCGCGGCCTCGCAGCCCCCTCACTCGTCCCCAGGCCATCGTTCTCACTTCGGTCCTCCAATGCGTCAGGACCAGATTCACGCCGCAATGCGGATCGTCAAACAGGAGATCCGCCAGTGGCAAGAACCGGTCATCGGCGTCATCGCACGGGAATCCAATCGCAATCCCTTTCTCATTCTGATTTCCTGCCTCCTGAGTCTGCGAACCAAAGACAAAACGACCAACGAAGCGAGCCACCGACTCTTCGCCCTGGCACGTACGCCGAAGACCATGTTGAAGCTCTCGATCAAAAAGATTGAACGGGCGATCTACCCCGTCGGTTTCTACCGGACCAAAGCCAAATCAATCCATCAGATTTGCCGGCGGCTGCTCGATGTCTATGGAGGGACCGTGCCAGATTCCATCGGTGAACTGGTGACGCTACCAGGAGTCGGGAGAAAAACTGCGAACTTGGTCGTCACGGTCGGCTATGGCAAACCCGGCATCTGCGTCGATATCCATGTCCACCGAATCAGCAACCGGTGGGGCTACATTAAAACGAAGACGCCGGAAGAGAGCGAACAAGCCTTGCGGGACAGACTGCCCACACGCTACTGGATCACCTTCAACGACCTACTGGTCCCCTATGGCCAGCATCTCTGCCAACCTGTATCGCCCTTCTGCAGCCAATGCAAACTGACGGACTACTGCGACCGGGTGGGCATCACCAAAAGCCGTTAAACGTGACGCGTATCGCGTGAAGCGCAGGAGCAAAAGAGAGCTTTTAAAAGCACAATTTCCGTAGGATGGTCAAAAGGCTGCCAGCGAGGCCGCAGCAAGCAAACGCCTGAAGCGTATAGCGTTGCATACGTTGAGGGTTTGAACGATGCGAAAACAAAGCTGCTGGCTTTTTCACCATCCTACTAAATAAAGAGTTTTGTTTCGGCCTCTTCCGTGAGCTTCAAAATGGCAGGGAGTCCCATGATTTCATCCACGCGCGTTTCCACCGCCTGGCTCTCGATGCCCATGTATTCCAGGCCGGCACTGCACGCGATCAACCTGAATTTCCCGACGTGTTTTGCATCCTGAAACATCTCTGAAATCTTCGGAATCTTTTTCTCTTTCAATAACCGGGCAACTACTTCGGCAGACCCGGCGTACTCCGGCGGAAAATCAATGTGGTCGATCTTGCCCTCCGCCAATTTCTTGATGGTCCAAAACAGCAGTACGACGATGACGTCTTTGCCCATCGCCGCCGCGGTCATGCCGATCGTCGCCACCTGATGCAGCTTGTCGTAGGTGGCGTTATGAGCAAAGATGACGAACTTGGGAGGCTGTGACATAGCGTTATGGTTTCTTCATGCGCGTCTTCACGCTGTTGACGTAATCGACAATCGCGGCATCCACTTCACTTTGAGTCATCGCTCGATCGTGAGTTTCACTTTCATCAATCAGGTACTGATCGCGGTCCTTCTCTTGCCGGAGGACGACGGAATTATCCGGCGTCACGTCGATTAACATGAACCATTCTTTCGCCCCTTGAGAGATGACCACTTGTTTGCCGAGCCCCTTCTTGGTGATCTCGATCTCAGGGGCCTCACCAGATGCAGGCTGGTCGCCTGCGTAAGCGAGAGCAAGGGAACTGAGCGTCCCCCATACCAGAAGCTCAATGGCTAGCGAATACCGCATAAGACGATTCATGTGCGAGATTGATTATAGCCACCGTTGACAATTTCGTAAACACCAGGACGCGATGATACCGTGCGGCTCCTTCTTCTTGAGGGGTACAGGAGCCCGTGCTAGGATGTCAGATGATGGACGGGCTCCTTGCTACAGTCGAACAGTACGTTTCGACCGACACACTGGTCACTCTCACCGTTCTCTCCATTGTGTTCTTTGTCGGGTCATTGATCGTGATCCCATTTATCCTGATTCGCCTGCCGGCTGACTTTTTCGACATCCGTGTCCCACGTCCCTGGATGGAGGATCATCATCCGGTGCTCCGAGTGTTCGGCCATCTCGTCAAGAACACCATCGGCGCAATTTTCCTCTTTGTCGGGTTTTTGATGCTGTTTCTTCCTGGGCAGGGCATTCTGACCATGTTGATCGGCATTTCCATGCTGGACTTCCCCGGCAAACGCAAACTCGAAGCCAAACTCATTGGACAATCGGCGATCTTGAACACGATCAACGGCATGCGTGAAAAATTCGGCAAGCCCCCGTTGATCATCGCACCAAACCCATAAGGAAGTACTGAGCCGAAAGTACTGAGTGTTGAGATTCCTCCGGAAACAAACCTGTCACTCAGTCCTCAGTACTCGATACTCAGCATTTCTTACAAACACCCATGACCGCCAAACGCCCGACCTTCTACCTGATTGACGGGAGCGCGTACATCTATCGCGCCTTCTTCGCTCTCCCCGCGCTGAACAACTCCAAGGGCCTGCAAACCAATGCCGTCTATGGGTTCACCACAATGTTGCTGAAGATCATCCGTGAGCATAAGCCGGACGGATTGGCCGTGGCCTTCGACGAAAAAGGACCGACGCTGCGGCATGAAGAATACAAAGAATACAAGGCACAGCGGCCGCCTATGCCAGACGGAATGAAAGCGCAGATCCCTTACATTCATCGCGTGGTCGAAGCGCTAGCCATTCCAGGGCTTCGCCAGGTTGGCTACGAAGCGGACGATTTGATCGGCACATTGGCGCACAAGGCCGAGGAGGCTGGTTATAACGTCGTAATCGTCACCGGCGATAAGGACATGTTTCAGCTCCTCACCCCTCACATTCGCATCTACGATCCGGTCAAAGAAAAGTGGTTCGGTGAACCCGAATGCCGCGAACGGTTCAGCGTGGAACCAGGCCGTGTCGTCGAAATCATGGGCTTGATGGGCGATGCCTCCGACAATATTCCCGGCGTCAAAGGCATCGGCGAAAAAACCGCCATGAAGCTGATCGCACAATTCGGCACGATTGAGGAACTGTTACGCCGGGTTGACGAAGTGACGCCGACGCGGATCAAAGCCCTCTTGCTCGAGCAGACTGACAATGCGCGGTTGAGCCGTAGGCTAGCTACCATTGAAACGCACAGTCCCGTGGAGTTTGATCAAGCCGCGTTCCAGATCACACCGCCTCATATGGACCAACTCAGCGCCCTGCTCCACGAGCTGGAATTCACCTCGCTACTGAAATCTTTACAGGCTTCGAACGAGCCCCAGAGGACGGAGCGAGCCGCAGCTGAGTTGATTGAAAGCGAACAGGCGGCACAGGCGTTTGCCAAATCCCTGCCCAGCGGTACGACATTGGCCGTGCAATGCCAGCTATCCGGCACACCCGGCATACGCGCTGAAGTCCAAGGAATCGCATTGTCGGCGGGTGATACGACCGCCTATGTCCCGATCGACGTGCGCGAATACATGAGGCCCATCACAACACTCCTGCACGACACAGCCAGAACCAAAGCCGTGCACGACCTGAAAGCTGCCTTGCTGGCCTTCCACCGCATCGGCGTCACTCTCGCACCGCCCTATGTCGACACAATGATCGCCGACTATCTATTAAATCCCAATCGCCGCGACCATCAACTGGATACCCTTGCTTTAGAACTCCTAGGCCATCGATTAAGCGGGCATGAAAGTGAACCGGCACTGAAGTCCCTCTTCGACGAAAACAGCAGCTCCCGTGAGTTCACAGCAGAAGGCGCGAGAGCCCTTGCCCAACTCACCCCGCTCATGCTGGACCAGCTGAGAGACCAAGGCAGTCTCACCCTATTTCAGGAGGTCGAAATACCTCTGGTACCGGTGTTGGCTGAAGTCGAGCGGAATGGGTTTCTACTGGACGTCGAAGGCTTGCATGCGCTGGGCAAGGAATTGGAGCATCAGCTGGATCGGATGATGGAGAGCATCACTCAATTAGCCAGTGGCGAATTCAATATCAATTCGCCCAAGCAGTTGGCCACGGTCTTGTTCGAGAAGCTGGGGCTGAAACCGCTCCGCAAAACCAAAACTGGATATTCGACGGATGAAGACACGCTTACGCAGCTCGCCACGCAACACGATCTGCCGGCGCAGATCCTGAGCTATCGCAGTCTCAGCAAGCTCAAATCGACCTACGTAGATGCGCTGCCCGAACTCATTCACGCAGATACGAAACGACTACATACGTCGTTGAATCAGACCGTTGCCGCCACCGGGCGGCTCTCCTCAACCGATCCCAACTTGCAGAACATTCCCGTGAAGGGCGACTACGGCCTGCGCATCCGCGAAGCTTTCATCGCGCCGAAGGGCCACGAACTGCTCTGTGCCGACTACAGTCAGATCGAACCCCGCATCCTGGCCCATCTGTCGCAAGATCCCCGGCTGCTGGCTGGCTTTGCCAAAGGCGACGACATCCATATGACAACGGCCATGGAAATCTTCGGCCTCCCATCCGGCCAGATCACGCGAGACATGCGCCGTGCGGCCAAGACCGTGGTATTCGGGATTGTCTACGGCATCAGTCCGTTTGGATTGTCACAAAACATCGGTGTCTCGCAGGCTGAGGCCAAGAAATACATCGATACGTTCTTCGAAAAGTTTGCAGCCGTGCGCGCCCTCATGGACCGGAACATCGCCGATGGTAAGGAGAAAGGTTATACGACGACGATCTTGGGCCGTCGCCGGCCCATTCCCGAACTCCAGAGCAGCGATCCGGTGCAGCGAGGCTTCGGTGAACGCATGGCGGTGAACAGTCCCATCCAAGGCTCAGCAGCAGACCTGATCAAAGTCGCCATGATCAACGTCCACCGTGTCCTTCACCATAAACTGCCGCATGTGAAAATGATCCTCCAAGTCCACGACGAGTTGATCTTCGAAGTGCCAGACCATGACTTGGACGAAACAAAACGGGTGGTGAGGCACGAAATGGAAGCAGTGGGACAGCAGTTAGGTTTATCGGTTCCTTTGAAGGTTGATCTCGGTGTCGGCAAAAACTGGCGCACGGCGCACCCGTAGATGATCAAGGAAGGGGTTCAAACAGGTCATGAGATTAGCCTACGCTTTCAGAATAAGCTCGTACCCCAAAATCCTACTTGAAATGAGTTCCGTTACTGAGATGTTCCAAGCTGCCTCTGAGGTCCTGTCAATAGGTGTGTAAATAGGATTCAGACGGCGGTCCTCTTGTGGTCTGATCGTTCCTGCGCACATCACACTGCCTGTCTGGATCATCCCCCCATCTTTGCACAGCACACCGGAGGCAACGAGTGGCAGCAACACTGACACATTGAGTTTGCGCCATGCCTGCTCGGCCACCCGGAGGATTTTCCAGATGATCGCCTGGGTGCCCTCCACATGCTTGTAGCGACGAGCGACTCTACAATGTTCATCGTTCTGATGTGAATCCAGTGTTCTTTCGGAAACGCGCGGAACGTGACCATGTGGTCCCAATTGCGTAGCAGCGTGTCCACGGCCTTCGGATCCGTCTTGCGGTACTGGTGAAGGAAGGCGTCGCGCTGTCGCTCACACTCCGTTTGCGTTTCAGCATAGGGCATCGCCTTGAGGCGTTCGACCGCAGTGGCCTGGGCCTTCTTGGGCAAAGCATCGAGGACGTTAGTGAGCTTGTGGATCTAGCACCGCTGCTCCTCCCCGGTGGAGTGAATCTCCACGAGCGCAGCCCAGATGGCCAGAGGACCGTCAGCCACTGTGAATCGCGGAAACTTTCATCCACGCCCGCGCCGGTGGCGGTAGTAG
>Ga0194112_10006357_pt1 | contig 15631 bp, 12 predicted proteins | sample TA2MahC400mmetaG_FD_146191 | JGI IMG/M metagenome (GOLD analysis project Ga0194112, IMG submission 146191) | Freshwater microbial communities from Lake Tanganyika, Tanzania - TA2015016 Mahale Deep Cast 400m | ecosystem: Environmental > Aquatic > Freshwater > Lake | place: Tanzania: Lake... | reverse complement strand
GGCCAGCATCGCCGCGACCGTCAGGAGGGAGAAGCGGACCCGGCGGAGCGTCCGAAACCAGGCCCGGAGGAGGCCGGCCGGCCGGTATCCCATGACGAAGCCGGCGACGACGGCGGCCAGGAAAATGCTCGTCCCGGTGAACGAGATCCAGTTGAACGAAAAGACGGCCGCCTCGGGCTCCGGAGCCGGGACGACGGGCGGCACTCGGAGGATCGCCTTGTCCAAGCCGGGGACGGAGATCCTTGGGCACGATATCCGGTCGAGGGCCGATTTGACCTGGGGGACGCCCCAGACGAAAACGAAAAGGCTGAGGATGATCCAAGGCCTCCAGGCCCGGCCCGCCCCGGCCGGCGCGGCGGAGGATTTTCCGGCCGTTCGTTCCGCGGGCTCGACGCCCCCGTCGACAAGGACGATCCGGCCCGGGCGCCAGATTTTCAGGACGGCGACCAGGGCGGCGATCGAACATCCGGAGGAGACGATATCGACGAGCCAGGGACCGTGGAGGTTCGAGACGAGGGCCTGGGGCAAGGCAAAGGCCGCCCCGGCGACGAGAAGGGCCGGCCAGACCTCGAGCATGCCCCGGAAGCCGGCGAAAGCCCAAATGAGCCAGAACGGGACGATCAGGGAGAACAGCGGAAGCTGCCGGCCGACCATGGCGCTCAAAGACCGGAGGTCAAGCCCGGTGACGCTGGCCAGGGCGATGATCGGCGTTCCCATCGCTCCGAAGGCGACGGGGGCCGTGTTGGCGATGAGGGAAAGGCCCGAGGCGGCCAAAGGCTTGAACCCCAGGCCGATGAGGATCGCCGCCGTGACGGCGACCGGCGTGCCGAACCCGGCCGCGCCCTCGAAGAAAGCCCCCAGGCAGAAGGCGATGAGGAGGAGTTGAAGCCGGCTGTCGCGGGTCAAGCCGGTCAACTCCTCCTGGAGAACCTTGAGAAGCCCCTTTTCGTCGGCCAATGTGTAGAGAAATAAGACGTTCAGGATGATCCAGCCGATCGGAAAGAGCCCGTAGGCGGCGCCGAAGGCGGCCGCGGCCAGCCCCTTGGCCGGCGGCATGCCGAAGCCGGCCACGGCCGCCAGGAGAGCCGTCCCGAGACCCGCCAGGGCGGCCCGATGCGCCCGCCAGCGAAGGAAGGCCAGGGCCCCGAGAAGGACGAAAATCGGAAGGGCGGCCAAGAGCGTGGAAAAAATCCAGTTCCCGGCCGGGTCGTAGACTTGACTCCAGGCCACGTCGATCTCCGGACGGCCATTATAGAAACCCTTTCCCCGGTTGACAAGACGGCCGAAATCGCATATTCCTAGGCCATGACGGAACGGGTGAAGAAGGCCGCCTCATCGAGGGAACCGGCCACCCGGTCGAAGACCTACGAAACCCTCATCAAGAACCTTCCGGCGGGCGTTTATCGGTCGACTCCCGAAGGAAAAATCATCGCCATGAATCCGGCCCTGGTCAGAACGTTGGGTTTCCCGGATGCCTCCGAACTCATGAAATCGAACACGCGCTCGTTCTACTTGAGCGAACAGGACCGGACCCGGCATTTTCGAAATCTCGCCAGGCGGGGGGCGGCCGTCGCCGAGTACAGGCTCAGGAGAAGAGACGGAAAGCTCATCTGGGTCCGCGATTTCGCCATGGCCCGGAAGGGAAACGGCGGCCGGATCCTCTACACCGACGGCGTCATCCACGACATCACCCGGGAGCGGCAAACGGAGGCCCGGCTCAAGCGGGCCCTCAAGAAACTGGCCGAGGCAAACGTCGAGCGCCAGGAGATGATCCGCCAGCTGAAGAAGGTCACCATCACGGACGACCTCACCGGCCTCTACAACCGGCGGGGGTTCAACGTTATCGCCCGCCAGCATCTTCTGGTCGCCGACCGCCGGAAATCTTTGACTTATCTCCTCTACCTCGACCTCGACCACCTCAAGCGGGTCAACGACACCTTCGGCCACCGGATCGGCGACGAAGCCCTTATCGCCCTGGCCGAGATCCTGAGGGCGACCTTCCGCCTCTCCGACATCAAGGCCCGGATGGGCGGGGACGAATTCGCCGTTTTCCCGATCGATTCGAACGAGGAAGGGGTGAACTCGGCCATCGGCCGGCTGAGCGGAGCCCTGGACGAGTTCAACGCCTCGGGAAAAGCCCCCTTCCGCCTCAGCGTTTCGACGGGCATTTCCTGCTACGACCCGGCCAGCCCCTCCTCGATCGAAGACCTCCTCAGCCGGGCCGACAACCTGATGTACGAAGAGAAGCGCCGAAAAAAAAACGGCGGGAAAAGCTGATCCCCCGGCCCGGCCCGGAGACCGCCGTTTCCCGAAAAAAGAAGGAGAGGTCCCATGACAAGACGGTTTTTGGGCATCGGTCTCGCCCTGGCCTTTTCGGCCCTGGCCGCCGGCGCCGCGCCGATCAAGTTCGCCCGGACGCCGCACATCTCCCACGGCCGGATCGCCTTCGCCTATCACGGCGACATCTGGCTCGCCGACGACGATGGCCGGAACCCGCGCCGTCTCACGGCCCATGTCGCCGCGGACGTCTTCCCCCGGTTCTCCCCCGACGGCGCCTGGATCGCCTTCTCGAGCGACCGCTTCGGGAACAACGATGTCTTCATCGTCCCCTCCTCCGGCGGCGAGCCGAGACAACTGACCTTCATGACCGGAGACGACAACGTCCTCTATTGGACCCCGGACGGCCAAAGCGTCCTCTTCGCCACGAACCGGGGCGCCCGGCCTTGGGGAAGCCCTCTCCACGCCGTCCCCGCGGCGGGCGGCCTCCCTCTCCCCCTCCCCATGGACCAGGCCGCGCTGGGGATGATCTCCCAGGACGGAAAGAAAATCGCCTTTAACCGGATCGCCCCCCGCTACTGGCGCAAGGGCTACAAGGGCAACGCCAGCGCCGAGCTCTACGTCATGGACGCTTCCGGCGGGAACATCGTCCAGATGACGAACACGAACCTCGAGGAGTTCCGGAGCTTCCGCCAGGACTTCATGCCGATGTGGGGCGCGGACGGGATGGTCTATTTCCTCAGCGAGCGCGACGGGCTCTTCAACCTCTGGAAGATCGCCCCGGCCGGAGGAATCCCGGTCCAGGTCACGTTCCACAAGAAGGACGGCATCCAGTTCCCCTCGATCAGTCCCGACGGGACGGAGATCATCTACGAGTGCGAGTTCGACCTCTGGAAAATGAAGGTCCCGGAGGGAAAGCCCGAGCGGATCGTCGTCGAGCTCGCCTTCGACCCCAAGGGAAACCTCATCGACTACCTGGCCGTCGACGGCCGGGCCGACGGCTTCGCTCCCGCGCCCAAGGGCGATTATCTGGCCGTCGATTATCACGGCGAAATTTTCCTCGTCCCGACCGAGGAAGGGATCGGGGAGATGCGCCAGATCACCTCCTCCCCCTGGCGCGACCGCTACCAGGCTTATTCCCCCGACGGGAAATTCCTGGCCTATGTCTCGGACGAATCGCTCGAGGAGGAGATCTGGCTCTTCGACCTCGCCGGCGGGCGGAGCAAGAAGCTGACGGCCCACGAATCGACCAAGGGGGCGTTCGTCTGGTCCAAGGATTCCAAGAAGATCGCCTTCAGCGCGGCCAACAAGCTCTTCCTGGTCGACGTCGAGAGCGGGGGCGTCCAGGACCTCCTCGAGACGCCGGGCGGGCAGTCCGTGGCCGAGTTTTCGCGGGACGGAAAATGGCTCGTCCTCACCCTTCGCGACGAGGACGCCAACGCCGACGTCCACCTGTTCAACATCGCCGAGAAGAAGGCCTACAATGTGACCCCGGGTCCCTTCCGGGACACGGGCGGCGAACTGACGCCCGACGGAAAAACTCTCGTTTTCCTCTCGAACCGGAACGCGGGCGTCACCCACCTCTTCAAGGTCTCGCTGACCCCGAGGGCCGAGGATCCCGACGATCCGCTCGTCAAGGAGCGCCTGAAGAGGGCCGAGGAGGCTCGAGGCAAGGAGAAAGAGGCCTCGGGCCAGACGCCGCCGTCGGTCGCCGTCGACCCCGCCGGGATCGACCGGCGGGCCGTTCCGCTCACGACCGGGACCAACGGAGTCAACAATGTCTTTTTCCTCTCGAAAGACGGCCAGACGGTTTTCTTCCTGAGCAGCGACGACAAAGGCCCCGGGCTGTTCTCAATCGGCCTCGACGGCCGGGACCGGAAGAAAATCGCCGACGGGACGTTCGGCGGCCTCCAGACGACCGAGGACCGGCGGGCGGTCTTCTTCCGCCAGTCCGACGGCCTCTACAAGATGGACCTCGCCGGCAAGGACAAGAAGAAAGTCGGATTCCGGTTCAAGGTCGTCGTCGACCGGAGGAAGGAGTTCGAGCAGATCTTCGAGGAGTGCTGGCGGGTCATGAAGTACCGGTTCTATGACCCGAACATGCACGGCACGGACTGGGAGGCCGTCCGAAAGGCCTACAAGCCGCTCCTTGCCTACGCCGGCGACTATCAGGACGTCTATGACCTGGCCAACGAGGCCATCGGCGAGCTCAACGCCTCCCACACGGGAGTCAGCGGGCCTCCGGGACCGGAGCGGGCCGAGAGGCCGGCCGGGCCGGCGACGAGGTCTCCGGGATTCGAAATGGCGCCCGACCGGGGCCGTTACAAAATCAGCCACATTTTCCGCGACGGGCCGGCCGACAAGGAATGGCTCAATCTCAAGGAGGGCGACTACGTCCTGGCCGTCAACGGGACGGCCCTCAAGGCGGGAGACAATTACTATCCCTTGTTCGGCAACCTCCTCAACGAATATGTCACCGTCCGCGTCGCCTCCGACCCCGACCCCCGGAGCCCGACGGCCCGCGACGTCCGGATCCGGACGGTCGCCTCACTCAGCGACATCAAGTACAACGAGTGGGTCAAGACGCGGCGGGAGTACGTCGATCGGGCGACAAACGGGCAGATTGCTTACGTCCACATCCGGTCGATGAACGAGCCTTCGCTCCGGATTTTCGAGAATGAGATCACCCAGTACTCGAACAAGAAGGGGATCATCGTCGACATCCGCTACAACGGCGGGGGGAACATCGACCAGCAAATCCTCGACATCCTCGAGCGCCGGCCTTACGAGTACTGGAACCCGCGGTGGGGGGCCCGGACCTGGGGGCGGCGGCCGCAGCAAGCCATCGCCGGGCCGAAAGTCATGCTCATCAACTGGCGCTCGGCCTCGGACAGCGAGGTCACGCCGATGGGCTTCCGGGATTTGGGCCTCGGGCGGATCGTCGGCAACCCGACGAACGCCTCGGTCATCGCCACCGGGAGCTACGGCCTGATCAACGGCGGCTCGATCCGGACGCCGGGCTCGCTCGTCGTGACCTACGACCCGACCAAGCCCAACAATTACGGCATCAACCTCGAGAACTACGGGGTCGCCCCCGACGTCTTCGTCAAGAACTCTCCCCAGGATGAGCTCTCCGGCTTCGACCGCGAGCTCGACGCGGCCATCCAGGAAGTTTTGCGAATGCTCAAGGAGGGGCGTTGGCAGTACGAGAAATAGCCCTCGCGGGAGCCGTCCTCTAACCCCGGCCCCGGGGAACCAGTCCCGTCGGTTCCCCCCGTCGGCGAGGCCGACGGGTCCCCCCTCCGCTACGGGGTCTCGAGGACGGCTCCCGCGAGGGCTATTTCTCTTGCTGGAGGAATAGCAGGAAAAAAGGAGGTCCATATGGAAGATAACAAACCATTGGCTCTGAATCGGCGGCGGTTCATCGAGTATTTTTCGTCGGTCGGGCTGGGGGCGACGCTCCTGCCCGGCGTGCTCCTGGCCCAGGCCCAGGAGGCGGCGACGATCACTCCGGAGATGGTCGGATGCGCCTCCAAAATCGCCGGCGTCCCCCTCTCCGAAGAGGCCCGCAAGCGGATCGCCGAGGGGCTGAACCGCAAGGGCGGGCTTCTCCAGAATTTCCAGGACATCCGGGAAATGAAGCTGGGCAACGATACGCCCTCCGCCCTGGTCTTCAACCCCGTCCTCCCGGGAGCGAAGATCTCGAGGGAGCGGACGGTCCTCAAATACTCCCAGCCCAAGGTCGCCAAGCCCAAGACCGACGAGGACCTGGCCTTTCTTCCCGTGACCCACCTCGCCCAGCTCCTCAAGAGCCGGACGGTGAAATCGACCGACCTGACCAAGCTCTATCTCGAACGGCTCAAGAAGTACGACCCCGTCCTCCACTGCGTCGTCAGCCTGACCGAGGAGTTGGCGCTGAAGCAGGCGGCCAAAGCCGACGAGGACATCAAAGCCGGCAAATACAAGGGGCCGCTCCACGGAGTTCCCTGGGGGGCCAAGGACCTGCTGGCCGTCAAGGGATACAAGACGACCTTCGGCGCGTCCCCCTACAAAGACCAGACGATCGACCGGGACGCCACGGTCTTCACCCGCCTGAGCGAGGCGGGAGCGGTCCTCGTCGCCAAGCTCACCCTCGGTGCGTTGGCCATGGGCGACCGCTGGTACGGCGGCCAAACGAAAAGCCCCTGGGACCCGGCCAATCCGACGAACGGCTCGAGCGGCTCTTCGGCCGGGCCGGCCTCGGCCGTGGCCGCCGGGCTCGTCGGCTTTGCGATCGGCTCGGAGACGCGGGGCTCGATCATGTCGCCCGCTTCCCGCTGCGGGGTCACCGGCCTGAGGCCGACCTTCGGCCGGGTGAGCCGATATGGGGCCATGGCCCTGAGCTGGACGATGGACAAGATCGGCCCTCTCTGCCGCTCGGCCGAGGACTGCGCCCTCGTTTTGCGGGCGATCAACGGGCCTGACGGAAAGGATAACTCGGTCATCGACGTCCCGTTCGCCTGGGGCGTCGAATTCCCGATCGAGTTCCTCAGGGTCGGCTACATCAAGGCGGACTACGAAGGCGACATTCCCGACGACCCGAAGAACGAAGAGCGGGTCCGGCGGCAGCGGGAGATGCGGAAGTTTAACCTCGACGCCCTCGAAGTCCTCAAGGGCCTGGACATCATCCTCGTCCCGGTCGAACTGCCGAAGGTCTCGTCGAGCGCCATCGACTTCATCCTGACGACCGAGGCCTCGGCGGCCTTCGACGACCTCGTCCGGAGCGACACGTTCGACCAGATGTCGGCCGAACCCGAGCGGAGCGGCTGGGTCCCCTCCCTCCGCCTCCACGAGTTCGTTCCGGCCGTCCACTACATCAACGCCAACCGGGCCCGCTACAGGCTGATGGAGCAGTTCCAGGAGGTCTTCGCCAAAATCGACGTCCTGATGGGCAGCCAGCTCGGGACGACCAACCTGACCGGCCATCCCGAGGTCAGCCTCCCCCACGGCTTCGACGCCAAGGGGCAGCCGGCGAGCCTCCGCTTCACGGGGAGGCTGTTCGGCGAGGAGCATCTCCTCCTCATCGCCCACGCCTACCAGACGAAGACGAACTGGCACCTCAAGCGGCCGGAACTCAAAGTTCAGGAGGGAGCCGGCCGCGGCTAGTATTTCGGCCGGTCGGGCTTTTTCCGCCAGGCGTTAAAGAGCGAGAGGCAGTCGCCCCGGCCGAAAGGGGTCATCCTGACGGGCGGATTCCGGCGTCCGCAGACGGCGTCGTAGAACCGCTTGTCGTCAAAGCCGATCCGGGCGGCGTCCTTCCGGGTGCAGCCGAAATAGACCCGCTTGATCCTGGCCCAGAAAACGGCCGCGAGGCACATCGGGCAGGGCTCGCAGGTCGTGTAGAGCTCGCAGTCCGAGAGGTCGAACCGGCCGAGCCTCCGGGCGGCCCCCCGGATGGCGACGATTTCGGCGTGGGCCGTGGGATCTTTCGACCGGAGAACGCGGTTGTGGCCGCGCCCGACGATCCCGCCGCCCCGGACGACGACGGCCCCGAACGGCCCCCCGTCGCCGCGGTTCATTCCCCGCCTCGCCTCCTTGATCGCCAGCCTCATCCAAGCGGATTTCATGTCTTATTCCCGGATGACCATTATAGATTGACGACGGCGCCCGACTCAATCCATGGAATTTTGGAGCCCGACTCGCATTCTTGCCTTTTCGAACGTATTTCCTTGAGGACCCGATCGAATGCCTCCCAAATTCCGGAATCTCAAGAACCGGAGCCGGGTTGTCCGGTTTCGTTTTTCGTGTTATTATTGAGTGTATTTATAGGATTAGGCAAATTTAAGAGGAGACGCCCATGGCTGACATCAAACGACGACGCGTGGCGACCGTTTTCGCCGCGACCCTCCTTGCGGCCGCCATGGCCGCGGCGGCGGTCGGGCAGGACGAGATCGTCTGGACGCCGACCCCGGGACCCGGCAAGAAATGCCCGATCAACGACGATTATTATTTCAAGTACGAGTTCAACGAACGGCCGAAGATGGGGATGATCATCCTCAAACTTCAGGTCTTCGACAAGAAGGGCAACCAGGCCGTCCCCTACGCTATCACCGGCCGGTCGGACATGCCCTCGATGCGCGGCGCCCACGACTCGGGGGACGTCGAGTTCAAGCTGAACAAGGCCAACGACTACCTCCTGCCGGTCAGCATCGTCATGCCCGGCGACTGGGAGGTCCGGGTGACGATGACTCTCAACGGCAAGGCCGTCTATCACGGGAGCATCCGCTTCGATGTCTAAACGCCTCCTCGCGGCCGTTCTCCTGGCCGCGACGGCGGCCGGCCCGGCCTCGGCCGGCGCGCGCCTGTTCTTTCTCGAATTCCAGGCCGTGGGCGGATACTCCTCAGCGGCCGAGAAACTCGTCGCCTACTCGATGAGTCCGATGGAGGCCATGCAGAAGCCCGGCCTGGGTTTCGACCTCGTCCAGCGGTTCTCGGGAAAGGGGGGGGATTTCGCCGTCCTGGCCGTCCAGGGCCGGCTCGCTTGGAACGCGGACGCCTCAGGCAGCGGCCTCAAGACCGTCGAACCCCAAATCTACAACGCCTATCTGCGCTGGAAGCTCGATTTCGCCGACGTCTGGGTCGGCCACAACAAACCGCGCTTCGGGCTCTCCTACGCCCTCGACAGCCACGCCGCCCTTCTCCAGCCGCTGGCCATGTCGGGCTACGGATTCGACCGGGATTGGGGCCTCGGCCTCGACCGGGACACATCCTGGGGGAGCGCCGGGCTTTCGATGACGGCCGGCTCGGGGATGGGGCTCCGGTTCAAGGGAAGTTTTCTTCTCGCCGCCCGGGTCGAGCGGGGCGTCTTCAGCCGCGACAACGCCATGGGCGGATTTTCGTTCGGCTACGGGAAGATCCAGGACGTCATGGGAAACCACCTCATGAGCGACGCCCTCCTCGAGTTCGCCCTCGCCTCCTTCGACCTGTCCTGGGTCCGGGACAACTGGGAGAACCGCCTCGAGATGCTCGGCGGCGGGCTCGACGAGAGAGGCGTGTTCATCGTCTTTTGGCGGTCGTCCCTCGGCCTGCTCGACGAACACCGCCTCAGGCTCGAAGCCCAGCCCGTTCTCAGGCTGGCCAAGAACGCCACGGCCGCGGAGCTGTCCCTGGGGGCGGCCTATTCCCTGACGGCCGACTGGACGCTCCGGGCCATGGCCGCCTACGACTCCGCGGCGAAAGACTTCCGATTCGTTCTTCAGATTTATTTTTACAAACAAGCCTGGTGACAACGACCTGGAAAATCGATTCTTCGAAATGGGGCCGATGAGCGAGCCATGACCGGTTGAGGAACAAAGAGATGATTCAAAAGAAAGTCAGGCGGGCGGCGGCGGTCGCCGCGGCCTTTGCCGTCGCCGCCGGGCCCCTTTTGGCCGCGGTCGGCTGCGAGCTCAACGACCCCGACCGCGACGTCCGGCGGCTCTTCCCCGGCTCGACCGGATTCAAGACGATCTTCGTCTCGATCGCCCGCCAAGGCGGAGAGCCGCTTCTCCGCAAAATCGAGGACCGACTCGGCGACAAATTCCAGGGCCTGTACGAGACGGCCGACGTGCCATACACGATGTACCAGGTCTTTAAAGGCAACGAGCTCATCGGCTACATCCACGGAGTCAACCAGAAAGGCCGCTACGGCGGGATTCAGGTCTTCCTCGCCCTCGACCTCGAGGGGACGATCAGGACCTTCTACTACCAGAAGCTGACCAACCGGGAGGCCAAGCTCCTCCGCGATCCGTCCTTCGGCAGGCAGTTCGTCGGACTCCGTCTCTCCGATTTCGACGCCTACGATCCCGTCTCCGGCGCGGCCCGGCCGGGGAGCAAGGTCGCCGGGATCAAGAACCCGGCCGCCGGGGCGGAAGACGATTTCAAGGCCACCCTCCGCGCGGTCAAGAAGAATCTTATTCTCTGCCAAGTCTTTCTTCTCAACAATAAATGGGGACGGGTTCCAAATTCTCCGGAATGTGGCACCTGCCCTTCTCTCTTCGGGAGTTAATGATGAAAATCTCCGTCTACCAGGTCGCCTACAAAAATCTTCTCCGCAAGAAGACCCGGACCGCCCTGACGATCCTCGGGATCGGCCTCTCGGCCTGGGTCCTGACGAGCCTCTTCGGCTTCAACCGGGGCTACGAGTCGGCCCTCAACAAGGACATCGACAACATGGGCTTCCAGGTCCTCCTGACGGCCAAGGGCTGCCCCTACGAGGCCGCGACCCTGATGCTCAAGGGCGGCACGGGCCTCCGCTACATGAGCGAGTCCGTCTTCGCCGACATCCTCAAGAACGAGGAGGTCGAGCAAATCACCCCGATGCTCATGCAGGCCGTCTTCGATCCCAACAAGGGCGAGAGCGGCGGGATCAGCGCCTACCTCGGCATCGACCCGGCGACGTTCCCGGCGATGAAGTCCTTTCTCGAGTTCCGCCAGGGAGGTTGGTTCCGGGACCCCGAGAGCCGCGAAGCCGTCATGGGCTACGAGGCCGCCGAGCTCGAGCAGCGCGAGGTCGGCGACGCAATTCTCATCCCCGAGATGAACCTCGAGTTCACCGTCGTCGGCGTCCTGGCCCGCTCGGGGACCCAGGACGACGGGACGATTTTCGTCCCCATCCGGACCCTCCAGAGAGATTTCGGCCAGGAGGGCAACGTCACGGCCGTCGGGATCAAGGTCAAGAAGGAGGCCAACATCGCCCTCCTCGAAAACAAGCTCTACGACCTGCCCGACGTCCAGGTCGTCTCCATGGCCCAGGTCAAAACGACGATCATGAGCCTCGTCTCGACGGCCAAGGTCATGGTCTTCTCGATCGCCCTGATCGCCATCCTGATCGCCATGCTCGGCGTCATCAATACGATCCTCATGTCGGTCTTCGAGCGCTTCCAGGAGATCGGGATCATCAAGAGCATGGGGGCCATGCCCTGGGACGTCTTTCGGATGATCTGGACCGAGACCGTCATCCTCTGCCTTCTCGGCGGCGGGCTGGGGATCGCCGTCTCCTTCGGCCTGGCCAAGGCGACCGACCTCCTCATCCGCCGCCTCCTCCCCTACACCCCGACCGGAAGCCTGGTCGCGATCGACGGGCGTTTGGCCCTGACGACCCTCGGGCTCATCCTCGTCATCGGCCTCCTGAGCGGGATCTATCCCGCCTGGCGGGCAGCCAGGGTCCGGCCCCTCGAGTCCATCCGGAGCGAAGGAGACTGACGATGGGCCCCGGACAAGCGAAAGCGAACGGGATCGCCCTCGAAGCCAGGGACCTCCGGAAAGTCTACCATCGGGGGAGCGAGGACATCGTCGCCGTGGACGGCGTCTCGCTGACCATCCTCCGCGGGGAATTCATCTCCTTTGTCGGCCCGTCCGGCTCGGGAAAAACGACCCTCATCAATCTCCTCGGATGCCTCGACAACGCGACCTCGGGAAGCCTCAAAATCGGCGGCCGGACCGTTTTCGACGGCCGGAAAAGCCTGTCTGAAGGCGAGCTGACGAAAATCCGCCGCCAGGTCTTCGGCTACATCTTCCAGAAATTCTACCTTGTCCCGACGCTGACCGTGATCGAAAACGTCCTCCTCCCTTACGCTTTCTACAAAAAGGCCGAGGCGCCGGCCGATCCCATGGACATCCTCCGCTTTCTCGGACTCGACAACCGCGCCTCCCACCGTCCCTCCGAGCTTTCGGGCGGGGAGATGCAGCGGGTGGCCATCGCCCGGGCCCTGATCAACAAGCCGGAGATCCTCCTGGCCGACGAGCCGACGGGAAACCTCGACACGAAGCGGAGCGAGGAGATCGGCGGCGTCCTCCGCCGGCTCAACGAGAGCGAAGGCCTGACGGTGCTCCTCGTGACCCACAATCCGTCGCTGGCCAGGATCGCCCGGCGGACGGTCGTCCTTCGCGACGGCAAGATCGCCGATTAACGGACCGCCCTCCGTCCGGTTTGACAGGCCAGCGGCCCCGCGGCTATAGTGGGGCATATTTCCGGAAGGACGGCGGCCATGCGGCACGACACGATCGCGGTCATCGACTTCGGGGGGCAGTACGCCCACCTCATCGCCACCAAGGTCCGCCGCCTCCAAGTCTATGCCGAAATCCGCCAGCCAGAGGACCCCATCGAAGCCTACCTCGGCGTCAAGGGCATCATCATCTCCGGAAGCCCGAGCTTCTCGGCCTTCGGCGAGGACTCGGGCTACACCAAGGCCGTCTACGACCTCCCCATCCCCATCCTCGGCTTCTGCTTCGGCCACCAGGAAATCGCCAAGCATTACGGCGGGACGATCGTCCACGGCGGCAAGGAATGGGGCCACACCGACCTCCACATCTGCGTCGATTCCCCTATCTTCAAGGGGCTGGGCAAGGTCGAGCAGGTCTGGATGAGCCACTTCGACACCGTGACCTCGGTCGGGCCGGATTTCGAGGAAATCGGCTATTCCCAACTCGGCCCCGACGGCGAGGTCCATCACTTCGCGGCCATCGCCTCGGAGAAGCTCCGCCGCTACGGCTTCCAGTTCCATCCCGAGGTCGACGACACGGTGAACGGCGAGGCCATGATCCGGAATTTCGTCCTCGACGTCTGCGGCTGCAAGCCGACTTGGACGATGGGCAACTATCTCGAGGACGAGGTCCGGCGGATCCGGGAGCGGGTCGGCGAAGACTCGGTCTTTCTCCTCGTCTCCGGGGGGGTTGATTCGACCGTCGCGGCCAAACTCCTCGGGATGGCCATCGGGCCGGAGCGCCTCCATCTCCTCCATGTCGACAACGGCCTGATGCGCAAGGCCGAGAGCCTCCGCGTCCTCGAGACCTACGTCGAGATCGGGCTCGGCCGGAACCTCCACTTCGTCGACGCCTCGGAGGACTTCCTCGCCGCCCTCAAGGACGCCGTCGAGCCCGAGGAAAAGCGGCTGGCCATCGGCAACGCCTTCATCTCCGTCTTCGAGCGCGAGGCCCGGCGCCTCGGAATCGAAAACCATCTCCTCGGGCAGGGGACGATCTACCCGGACACGATCGAGACGGGCGGGACGAAGCGGGCCGACACGATCAAGACCCACCACAACCGCGTCCCGCTCGTCGAGGAGATGATCGCCAAGGGCAAGGTCGTCGAGCCGCTGGCCGAGCTCTACAAAGTCGAGGTCAGGGAATTGGGGGAAAAGCTCGGCCTTCCCCGCAAGCTCGTCTGGAAGCATCCCTTTCCCGGACCGGGCCTGGCCGTCCGCCTCCTCTGCTCGCGGGGCATCCCCGATACGACCGAATTCGAGCGGATCGTTCCCGAGGTCAAGGCCGCGGCCGCCCGCTTCGGCCTCGAGGCCGAAGTCCTGCCCATCCGCTCGGTCGGGGTCAAGGCCGATTTGCGGGCCTACGAGCATCCCGTCATGCTGAGCGGGGACGCGCCTTGGGAGCAGCTTCTCCAAGCGGCCGGGACGATCTTCCGCGAAGTGCACGGCGTCAACCGCTGCCTCTGGAACCTGGCCGGCGGGCGCCCGGCCCGCTTCAAACCCCTTGCCGCGACGATGACCCGCGAGCGGCTTGACCTCCTCCGCGAGGCCGACGCCGTCGTCATGGAGGGCCTCCGCCGGCACGGCGTCTACGACGCGATCTGGCAGTGCCCGACCGTCTTCGTCCCGCTCGAAATCGACGGCCGCGGCCGCGAGTTCGTCGTCGTCCGCCCGATCCACTCCGAACGGGCGATGACCGCCGCCCCGGCCCGTCTCCCCGAAGCCCTCGTCGCCGAACTGAAAGCCTCGATCCTCCCCCTCTCCGGGATCTCCGGCCTGGCCCTCGACATCACCTCCAAGCCCCCCGGCACGATCGAGTGGGAATGAGTTCCATGAACGACCGGGAATGGGAATATTTCTTCGCCGTCTTCGACCACCTTCCCCGGGGCGGGCCGGGGAGCAACGCCACGACCCGGAAGGCCTTCCGCCGGATCACGAGTTTGCCGGCGCGTCCGAAGATCCTCGACGTCGGATGCGGCCCTGGGATGCAGACCCAGGAGCTGGCGAGAATATCCGGAGGCCGCGTCACGGCCATCGACATCCACCAGCCGTTCCTCGACCGGCTGACGGAGGAGGCGAGCCGGATGGGGCTCTCCGGCAGAATCAAGGCCGTGAATATGGACATGAGCAAGCTCGCCTTTCCCGACCGGAGCTTCGACCTCGTCTGGGCCGAGGGATCGCTCTACTCGGTGGGTTTCGAGAGCGCCCTGCGACACGTCCGGAAGGTTCTCAAAAAGGGCGGATTCGTAGCCGCCAGCGAGGCCGTTCTCTTCAAGAAGGACGTGCCGGACGAGGTCCGGGCCTTCTGGGAGAAGGAATACCCGGACATCACCGATGTCCAAGACTGCTTCCGCCGGGCCGAGCGGACGGGCTTCTCGCCCGTCTCCCACTTCCGGGTTCCGAAGAGGGACTGGTTCACCCATTTCTACAATCCGCTGAGAACCCGGCTGGCCGAGGTCCGGGCCGAATACCGGGCCGTCCCGGAAGCCCTGGCCGTGTTCGATAACCTGGAGAGAGAGATCGAATCGTACAACAAATTTTCGGATTATTCGGGCTACGAATTCTTCCTCATGCGGAAAGACTGACCGACAAGAGACGCCTCGGCCCGGCGCGCTAATTTGGATTTGACCATTATATTTTTTTCTGTTAATATGAATACATATTTGAATACATATCGAGGAAAAAATGAACAAAATCATCGGGGTCACCGACCTTCAGCGCAAATTCAAGAAAGCATTCGACGAAGTGGCGGAAGAACATGTCCCCTATATCTTGACGCGCGGAAGCCGCCCGGAAGCCGCCCTCATTCCCTATGACTTGTATCTGAAATATCTCCGTGCCGACGAGGAGGGGGTTCTCAAGCGCTTCGATGAGGTCTCCGCCAGGATGGCCGGCGAAAACGCGAAATATTCGGCCGAAGATATCGACCGCGACGTCAAGGCCGCCCGGAAAGCCGTTCGACCTTCCAAAAGACGATGATCCGCGCGGTCATCGACACGAACATCCTCGTGAGCGGCCTGATCAAGCCGGACGGCCCGCCGGGCCGGATCCTCAAAGCGCTCCGCGACGGCCGTTTCACCATCATCCTGTCTTCAACCCTTCTCGAAGAAATCGCGGCCGTTCTTCTTTTTCCTCGGGTCCGGGACAAATACGGAATCGACCGCCGGGCCCGGGAAACCCTCTCCGACCTCCTCGCTCTCCGCGGCGATCTTGTCGCGCCTCCCGAACGCCTCCGCGTTTGCCGGGATCCCGACGACGACCGAATCCTGGAAGCCGCGGTTGGCGGTCATGCGGATTATGTCGTCACCGGCGATGTCGACCTCCTCCATCTTGAAGGATTCCGAACAACGAAA